>Ga0315274_10010309_pt1 | contig 13460 bp, 4 predicted proteins | sample YL17G02_20_MG_FD_203700 | JGI IMG/M metagenome (GOLD analysis project Ga0315274, IMG submission 203700) | Sediment microbial communities from Yellowstone Lake, YNP, Wyoming, USA - YL17G02_20 | ecosystem: Environmental > Aquatic > Freshwater > Lake > Sediment | place: USA: Wyoming | collected...
ATCAGCGGGACTTCCTGCGTTGCCACGCTGATTGTCAACACCAGTAGCGGCGACTCCTGCTTCTCCGGGGTCTTGGCCGATGGCTTGAGCAGTTGCGCGTTGAGCCTCATCAAGAAGGGCTCCTATACGCTGACCCTCTCGGGCGCCAACACCTACACGGGCACAACCGCGATCAAGGCCGGCACCATCGCCCTTTCTTGTGACGACAACCGCCTGCCGACCGGTACCACGGTTACGCTGGGGGAGTACTCCACCGCCGGCACCCTCAAGTTGAACGGCTACAGCCAGGAGCTGGCCGGGCTGGGGACCAGTGGTTCTGCCTCCGGCAATCAGGTCATCAACGGTTGTTCCAGCCCGGCCACGCTGACGGTCAACACCGGCAGTTGCGACTCCACCTTCGCCGGCGTCCTGGCCGATGGCTCGGGCAGTTGCGCGTTGAGCCTCATCAAGAAGGGCTCCTGTACGTTGACGCTCTCGGGCGCCAGCACCTACACGGGCACCACCGCGATTCAGGCCGGCACGCTGAAACTGGACGGAGGCAACAATCGCCTGCCGACCGGTACCACCGTGACGCTGGGCTGCTCCTCGTACAGTGGCACATTGAAACTGAACGGCTACAGCCAGGAGGTGGCCGGGCTGGGGACCAGTGGTTCTGCCTCCGGCAATCAGGTCATCAACGGTTGTTCTTCCGGCGCGGCCACGCTGACTGTCAACACCTGTAGCGGCGACGTCACCTTCGCCGGCGTCCTGGCCGATGGCTCAGGTAGCAGCAGTTTGAACCTCATCAAGAAGGGCTCCTACACATTGACGCTTTCGTGCGCCAACACCTACACGGGCACCACCACGATTCAGGCGGGGACGCTCAGCCTTGACCAGGGCGACAACCGCCTGCCGACAGGCACCAGGGTGACGCTGGGGTATTCCTCCTCCGGCACCGGAATCCTCAAACTGAACGGCCACAATCAGGAGGTGGCGGGGCTGGGGACGGCCAACACCTGCTCCTGCAATCAAGTCGTCAACGGGGGTTACTATGCGGCCACGCTGACGGTCGACACCGGAACGTACGGCGACTGCACGTTCGACGGAGTCCTGGCCAACGGTTCGACCGGCTACGCCTTGAGCCTCATTAAGAAGGGCGCCAATGCGTTGACCCTCACGGGCGCCAGCACCTACACGGGGACGACCACGATCAAGGGCGGCACGCTCCTGCTGGGCGGAGACGCTGGCGTCAGCAACCGCCTGCCGACCTGTACCACCGTGACGCTGGGGGATGCCTCCTGCAGTTGCGCCTACGGCGTCCTCAGTCTGAACGGCCACAGTCAGGAGGTGGCGGGGCTGGCGAGGGCCAACTCCTGCGCCGGCAATCAGGTCATCAACGGTTGTTCCAGCCCGGCCACGCTGACGGTCAACACCGGCGCCGACTGCGAGTTCGCCGGCGTCCTGGTCGATGGCTCGACCGGCAGTTTGAACCTCATCAAGAAGGGCTCCTATACGTTGACGCTCTCGGGCGCCAGCACCTACACGGGCACGACCACGATCAAGGCCGGCACCCTCGCGCTGGGCGGAGACACCGGAGTCAGCAACCGCCTGCCGACCTGTACCACCGTGACGCTGGGGGATTCGGGCTCCAGCAGCACCGGCACCCTGAAACTGGGCGGCCACAATCAGGAGGTGGCGGGGTTGACGAGGGCCAACACCTACTCCGGCAATCAGGTCATCAACGGTAGTGCCACCCCGGCCACGCTGACGGTCAACACCGGCGCCGACTGCGAGTTCGCCGGCGTCCTGGCCGATGGTTCGGGCAGTTCCAGTCTGAGCATAGTCAAGGCGGGCACCGGCACACTGAGTCTCACCGGCAGCAACAGCCACACCGGCGCCACGACGATCTCCGGGGGCGTGCTGCGGGCGGGCCTGGGGAGCGGGTTGCCGAACGCCAGCAATCTTGTCTTCGGCGGCACGTGCGGTGGCGGTGGCGGCGTGTGGGAAGGCAGCGGCACGTTTTCCCGCAGCCTCGGAACGGGCGCCGGCCAGGTCCAGTGGGCAGGCGACGGCGGCTTCAGCGCGTATGGCGGCTCGTTGACGGTCAACCTCGGCGGCTCTAGCAGCCAGGTGACTTGGGGAAGCAGCCCGTTCGTGCCTGACGACCATGTGTTGATGTTTGGCAGCGCGGCGTCGGACAACCAAGTGGTGTTCACGAACCCGATCAACATGGGGTACGCCTCGGAACACACCCGAACGGTCTCCGTCACGGACAACACCGGTTCCTCATCGGACTCGGCCTTGCTCTCGGGCAACCTGACATGGACCAGCGGACTGAAATTCACGAAGTCCGGCGACGGGAAACTCGTCTTGTCGGGCACGATGAGCACGAGTTACTCCTCCGCGAACACCGTGACCATCAGCGACGGCGGTCTGCAACTCCAGTCGGCGTCCGCTAATCCCCTACCTATAGATGTCAAGGTCGTTCTCGGTAGCGCCGGCGGCAAGAGCGGCGTTCTGAGGCTGAATGGCGTGGACCAGGAACTGATCGGGCTGGAAACGGCCTCAGGCAGTGGCAACGGCAATGAGGTCGTCAACGGGTCCGCCACGCTGGCTACCCTCACGCTCAATGTCGCCAACTCGGACACCTTCGGGGGAATCTTGGGGGGAACCGGCACAGATGAGAACAATCTCGGCCTCACGAAGGAAGGCTCAGGAACGCTCACTCTTACGACAGCCAACACCTATGTCGGGCCGACGATCATCGAGGGCGGCAGCCTGGACTTGGCGTCCAGCGCCAGCCTCTCGTCCTCGTCCTACGTTTACCTCGTCGGGTCCGCGAGCCTCACTGGCACCGGGCAGGCGGGCGGGCCGGTTATACCGAGCCAGATCGACGGGAACGGTAACGTCCAGTGGCAGGCCCTGCTTTCCACGGCGGCCGCCGGGGGGACGCAGTATACCTCCGGCGACTTGATGTGCGGCGGCCTGACGCGCGGGTGGACCAGCGCCAGTCAGTACACGCCCCTCAACCTCGTCGGAAACGGGTGGGGCGTCTCGCAATTACCCCAGATCCTCGATGCTGGCGGCGACCGGTACGCGGTCACCGCGTGGGGCGAGAGCCCGCGCTGGTTCGACTACGATGGCAACAACTACGTTCCTGCCTGGTATCTTCAGGACACGCTCACCCATGCCAACGGCGAGTTCGCGCTCAGCGATGCGCAGGGCGGCGTCACGCTATTCTATGACTTCGCCGCGACCCCGGCCGAGAAGCGGGGCCGGTTTGAGAGTTATGCGGATCCCGGCGGCAACGTGACCCAAGCCTACTACGCGGAAGACGGCAAGATTGAGGAAATCCAGTGGTCGCTCGGCGACGGTGTGACGCAGTCCCTTCTTTACACCTATCTCTCCACCGGAGACAACGCCGGGTTGGTGGACAGCGCGACGCGTCGATCCTATGACGGATCTTGCTGGACAACAATCCGCGAAGCCGAGTACGGCTACTACGGCGCCAGCGAGTCCTACGGCAGCCTCGGGGATCTCAAGACGGTCGTCTTGAAGGACAAGTATGGGAACACGCTGGAAACCAAGTGTTGCCGATACTACAAGGCCGGCGACGCCAACGGCTACCCGCATGCCCTGAGATACGCCTTCGAGGGGCCGTCGTACGCGCGCCTGGCCCACGATCTCCAGGAGGGCGGGCAGTACACCCCTGAGACCGCCCCGAACTCCGCGGTCGCCACCTACGCCGACCTGTACCTGGAATACGATATCATGCATCGCGTCACCAAGGAGGTCGTTCCGGGGGCAGGCGCTTCGGGGGCTGCTGGCGGTCTTGGAACGTATACCTACACCTATGATATTAAAAACAACGGCAGCGGGACCAACGCTTGGCGGTACGAGACCGTCGCGAGCCTCCCCGCCTACAACGCACTCGGTTCGTCGGACCCGCTCAGTACTCAGGAGATCACCTACTTTAACGCCGCCGGCGAGGTGATGCTCGATGTGCTCAAGAAGACCGCCACGAGCACGAAGTGGTGTACCTTCCATCAATACGACAGCGCCGGCCGCGAGATCCTCACCGCCGACCCGGTTGCCGTCACGGACTATAACCAGAATTACGCGGACCTCCTGCATGACCAGAGCGGCAACTACGATTACCTCGACGACGACGCTGGCCTGATCACGGTCACCGATTACTATACCGGCGGAGGACAGCCGGCGGGCTACTATCACAGCACGAGCATCAAACATGGCGAGACGGACACTAACCCCATTCTCCAGCAGCACGTGGACTACATCGCCCGCACCGTCGGCAGTACGACGATCTATCCCGTGAACTCCGTCTCCGCCTACAGCGGCACGGGGGGCGCCGGCGAGAGGACGATCTCCTACGCTTATACCTGGTTCACAGGCACCTTCGGGGTAGATTCGCTGGACGTCTCCCTGCCGGTTGTCACCCCTCAGCAGAACGGCTCGGGGACGGCTGACGTGACGAGCGTCCTGTACGACTCCTTCGGCCGGCCCATCTGGACGAAGGATGCCGAGGGTTACGTCAATCACTTCGAGTACGACGCTGCCACCGGGGCCGTCGTCAAGACGATCACGGACGTGAACTGGGGCTCCCTCCCGTCGGGAGAGCAGGGCTACCTGGATGGCCGTGACTGGGAACTCCACGAGACCGGCCTCAACCTTGTGACCGAGATGACCGTGGACCCCTTCGGCCGCACCACGAAACTGACCGACCCCAACGGCAACGTCACCTACACCGTGTACAATGACGTAGCCTGCGAGACGCGCGTTTACGCCGGCTGGGACGCCTCGACCCAGAAGCCCACGGGCCCCACGGTCGTCTACCGCGACGACCGCGCCCACGGCTACACCGAGACGATCACGATGTCGGCCCAACCGGATACCAGCAACGGCCTGCCCACGGGCACCGAGTCCATTTCGGGCATCCAGAGCCTCTCGCGGTACTACACCAACAATGGCGGCCAGGACATCAAGGACGACGCCTATTTCAGCCTCTCGGGCGTCTCCTATTCCTCGGATCCCGACCTTGGCACGCAGGGCGTCAATTACCTTCGCACGACGTACGACTATGACGTCCTGGGTCTTCCGGCCCGCACCGTGGACCCCACCGGCACGATTCGCCGCGCGGTCCACGACGCCCTGGGCCGCGACGTCAGCGAGTGGGTGGGTACGGACGACTCCCCTGATGGCGGCACCTGGGCCGACTGGTCGCCCACAAACAACTCCGGCGCCAACATGGTCGAGACCGGCGCGTACGTCTACGATGGCGGCGGCGCGGGCGACGGCAACCTGACGCAAAGCACCGTCTTCGCAGACGACAGCACGAGTTACGTCACTTCGTATAAGTACGACTGGCGCAACCGCCTGACCGACGTCCGCGGCCCGGACGAGGTCGCCGCCTGGTTCGATTACGACAACCTGGGCGAAGCGACAACCACGGAAACCTACGCCGACGCCGACAGCGACTTCGCCATCGACTCCGGCGAACTCCGGGGCAAGGTCGAGCGCTCGTTCGACGACCTTGGGCGCGTGTACCAGACGCGGACTTACGCGGTCGACACGACCACCCACCTCGCCGGCCACTACCTGACCGCCAACGTCTGGTACAACCCGCGCGGCATGGTCGTGAAGACCGCCGACTCGGGAGGCCTCTTCTCGAAGGTCGCCTACGACGGCGCCGGCCGCGCGACCACGACCTACCTGTCCTATGACTCCGACGACACGGAGGGCGGGACTGCTTACACCGGAGCCCAGACCGTCGTCGGCGACACCGTCATCGAGCAGACCCGCTATTACTACGATCCCGGCAGCCGCGTGGTCACAACCATCTCCTACCAGCGACTGGATGGCGCGTCAAACACCGGCGAACTCGCCGCCGCCAACTCCTATGCCGCCGGCTACGTGACCTGGTACGACAAGGCCGACCGTGTCACGTACACCGTCAACTACGGACGCGAGAAGGGGACAAGCACAGAGTACCTCTTCGACGACCAGGACCAGTTGATCGACGACGACACCGACGGCATCCCCGACGTGGCCGAAGGCACGCCGCCCGCGGAGTACTCCGACGACTACATCATCGCCAAGTACCAGTACAATGACGCGGGGCTCCTCTACCGCGTCACCGACAACAAGGCCCATATCACAGAGACGCAGTACGACCTCCTCGGCCGCACCACCAAGACCATCGCCAACTACGACGACGGCGAGGTCCTCGAGACGGAAGATGCCGACACAGACCAGACCACGGTCTACATCTACGATTCCGCCGGCCGCCTGGTCACCCTCCGCGGCCTGAACCCCAAGGGCGACGACCAGGACCCCTACAACGAGAACGTCGAGAGCCAGGACACCCGCTACCTCTACGAGTCTGAAATCGACCGTTCCTGGGTCACCACCGTCGTCTACCCCGACTCCACCGGCGACGGGAGCACGCAGAACGTGTCCAGCCTGACCCGCTCCGGTGCCACGGCCACCGCTACGGTCACTGGTCACGGCTACGACCAGGGAGATCGTGTCCGGATCGCCGGCGCCGACCAGGCCGAATACAACGGCTGGTTCACCATCGACAGTGTCACCACCGACACGTTCTCATACACCGTCAGTGGCTCCCCCGCCACCCCGGCCAGCGGCACGATCACCGTCAAGGAACTGGGCACCGATGTGGTCCGGACCACCTACGACCGCCTCGGACGCCCCGTTACCGTCACCGACCAGCGCGGCGTCGAGCACACCTACGCCTACGACACGGCCGGACGCCTCGCGTCCGACGCCGTCACCAACACCACCCTCCCCTCCGGCGTCGACGGCTCGGTCCGCCGGATCCAGTGGGCCTACGACGACCTCTCGCGCGTCTCCACCGTTACGAGTTACGATGCCGCCACCGGCGGCACCGCCGTCAATCAGGTCGCCTACACGTACGATTCCTGGGGCAACGTGGCCTCAAGCCGAGAGGCCCATGACGGAGCCGTCGGCCAAAACACCCCTGAGGTCGATTACGCCTACGCCGACGGCGCCGGGGAGGGCGATGAAGCCAAGTACGTCCGCCTCTCCAGCGTCACCTACCCCAACGGCCGCGTGGTCACATACCATTACGACGGCGCCGATGGGCTGAACGACATCCTGAGCCGGCTCAGCCGCATCGCCGACGAGGAAGACGAAACCACCTATGTCGAGTACACTTATCTCGGCGCCGGCACCATCGTTCAGGTTGACCATCCGGCCGTCTATGGCGGCCTGACCTTGACCTACGGCTCGGGCGGCGACTACTCGGGCTGGGACCGTTTCGGCCGCGTCGTCGATCAAACCTGGACTGTTGAGGACGACCCCGTCGATTCCTACGGGTACACGTATGACGGCAACTCGAACCGCCTCACGCGCTCCAATCCGCTCCATACCGCTTACGGCGAGTCCTACGCCTATGACGGCCTGGATCGCCTGACCGGCATGGAGCGCGCCACGAGCACGCACCAGGATTGGGGCCTGGATGCCCTGGGCAACTGGGCCGGCTACGTCGAGTCCGACGGCGAAACCACAACCCTCGACCAGAGCCGCACGCACGATGAGGCCAACCAGATCGGCGAAATCGACGCCACCATCGGCGAGGATTGGATCGACCCGGCGTACGACGACGCGGGCAACATGATCTATGCCCCGCGGCCGGGCGATGAGGCCGACGCAGACGAGGCGCTACTGTTCGTCTACGACGGCTGGAACCGACTCGTCAAGGTCTACAAGGACGACGGGGAGAGCCAAGGCCAGATCGACGAAGAGGACACCCCGGTGGCCGCCTACGAATACGACGGCCTGGGCCGCCGCATCCAGAAGACCGTCGGCGAGACGACCGACGATTATTACTATAACGAATCCTGGCAGGTTCTGGAGACCCGCCGCGGCGGCGTCGCAGACCCGCTCGACCAGTACGTCTGGGACGTGCGGTACGTCGATTCGCCCGTCGTGCGGTTCCACGACGGCAACACCGACGGTGACCTTGACGGCGGGTCCCAGGAAGGCGACAATACGCTCTACTATACCACCGACGCCAACTTCAACGTCACGGCGCTTGTCGCTGCCGCCACGGGCGACGTGGTGGAGCGGTACATGTACGATGCCTACGGCAAGGCGACGGTGCTGGACGAGGACTGGACGCCCCTCGAGGGAAACGCCTCCGCCGTCTCTAACGACGTCCTCTACGCCGGCTACCGGTTCGACGCCGAGACGGGGCTTTACGCCACGGACAATCGCATCTACCACCCCACCCTCGGCCGCTGGCTCCAGCGCGACCCGGCGGGATATCTGGACGGGGCAAACCTCTACGGCTACGTCTCAGGCAACCCCGCAGGCCTCACCGACCCGTCGGGCCTCTGCGGCGAGACGGCGCCGGAGCCGGCCCCGGCCGCCGTGCGGCAGTTGGCGGCGCACGATCTAGACCAGATTGTCCCATGGGGCGACATGGAATGGTGGTGGGCTCATCCTTGGGCGTGGGCTGCGGCTCAGGCTTGGGCTGTCATAGCCCTTGTTGATGCTGGTGGCGATGTCGGCGGCGCCCAGGCTGACGGAGCGCCCAACAATGGCGCCCAAGCCAATGCAGGAGCCAACAATGGCCCCCCACAGCGCAACGACCCGCAACCCCCGCCCCCCCCTCCGCCGATTCCACCAGGATTCGATTGGGAGCCGACCAGGGACCCGCTGGAAAGCCTGTACTGGCTGCAACTCCTCCAGGACACTGAAGCCATGCTAACGGACACCTCATCCGACTTCGGCTTTGCGGGTGATATGTCAAGTTTGTGGAGCGACATTTCCGGATCGTATTATGACTGGAACTTTGGGGCCGACCTTGGGGCCTTTGCCAGCGAGGAGTCGCGCACCTCGGGCCAAGATGGGCAGTTTTCGTGGTGGTCGACCTTTGCGCATGCACTGGCCTCCAATGTTGGTAACTCCGTCGCTGGCATGGCAATGGACATTGCGATGCCGTGGCGCATTACCGATCGCGCTGTGGCGGATTATGACGCGGACCGCCTTCGAGGTGTAAGCCGCTTCGACGCGGGCTTAAACGCGATCGGCAAGAATACCCCGCTAGTCTCAGCCGGCTGGGGATTGGGAGAGGCGATAAAAGGCAGGACCGAAGGAGGCGTGGACAATGGGCGGCGATTGGATCCCGCGGAACGGTGGGGGCGTGTCGGCTCGTTTGTTGCAGCGGAAGCCGGTAGTGCCGCCGTGGCGTGCAAGATTGCCGGCGTCAATCCTTCCATTGCCGTGGGCTTTCACCCACCTCATCACGGGCAGGGTTGGCACGTCCAAATCAACACCTGGAGGCCTGGTGTGAAAGGCAGTGGTTGGCGTTGGTCTTTGCCTTGAAACAGCAGGGGTTGGTATGCGGTGGACAAGGAGACACTTTGCGGAGGGGAAAGTAGGCAGTCTCACATTTAGAATTCACGACACATACTTTGAACTGGCCAGGATGCGCTATGACCATAGCTCGCTTCGCTGGTCGATGCCGATTGGACGTGCCAAACACGGGCCATTCCTGGAGGAGATCGTTGTTTGCGGGGTGACAGGTGTTCTTGTGCGGGATACTGAACACATAGGCATCTATGATATTCACAGTATGATACTTGATGTCGATGGCCAGGTATTGTGGCTCAGGTGCAATGTCCCCCTCGAACTCGGCCTCTATGTCGAGGCTGACTTCAGTGTGGCTTTGCTGCCCGGGTAAATGCGCCATCTGTGGCGCATGCAAAGAACCGTGGCGAGACGACCCACGATTATTACTATAACGAAGGCTGGCCGGTTCTGGAGACCCGCCGCGGCGGCGATCCCGATCCGCTCGACCAGTTCGTCTGGGACGTACGGTACGTCGATTCGCCCGTCGTCCGGTTCCACGACGGAAACACCGATGGGGACTTGACAGGAGGCACGGAGGAAGGCGATAACACGCTCTACTATACCACCGACGCGAACTGGAACGTCACGGCGCTTGTGGATGCCGCCACGGGCGACGTGGTGGAGCGGTACATGTACGACGCTTACGGCAAGGCGACGGTCCTCAACGGCGCGAACGGAACCGACCCGGACGTGAACGGCAGCACCGTGTTCGAGTGGGACGTGGATGCCGACGGCCTCTCCGACGTGGCCAACGACGTCCTCTTCGCCGGCTACCGCTTCGACGGCGAGACGGGGCTGTACGCGGTCCGGAACCGCACGTATCACCCGACCCTGGGCCGCTGGATCGAGCGCGACCCGGCGGGGTATCTCGACGGGGCGAACCTCTACGGGTACGTTTCGGGCAACCCCGCCGGCCGGACCGACCCGTCGGGCCTCTGCGGCGAGACGGCGCCGGAGCCGGGGCACATCAACCCCTGGTGGATCAAACGGACTGGCCCAAACACCTTCGAGATGCTCTTGCCCTGGATAGAGGGGATGGGAACTGAGATCAGGTTGCTGCCTTTCCTGCCGCGTATGCGAGCAGTTGCGATACCCATGGTCTTCTGGTACGGCCGCATACAGCCATGGAGAACAGTGACCTTTCCGATCGACGGCAAACCAGCGCTCGTGGTAACAACCACAGATAACATCGACCCCGACAAAATGGACGAGATCCTCAAAAGTGGCCATGCAATTGTATGGTTTGTCAGATGGTTCCCGTCGGTCCAGGGCACTGGGCTCTACCCCGGCAAGAAGATTGCAAACCAGATGAGCAAGCCCAATAACATGAGGAAATATGCCGAGGCATACGTAGAGAGCCGGGTCCTTTGGATCAGACTCGAAATCGGGCACTTGGACGAAACTGGCGAAGTGGTGGTGCAGGCGACGAAATGGTTCGCGCTGGAGTTTGGGCCAGAAAGAGGAACCAACGCCGAAGACGTGAGCAGAGAGGAGGTGCAACAAGCCATTAAGCGCCTCCGCGATAAGCTTCTGCGCCAGTAACCAAGAGTCTAGGGACGATATGACCCAGGTAATTCATAACGAGGGGTTTCGAACCAGCAGCTGCAAGTGGGTCGTTTTCCTCTCCTTCGCGTTTGCCTTGATGCATCTGTTTTGGTGCTTCAGCGTCGACGCTTTTGTTTGGCACTACCTCGACGCCAATGGCTTTAGCGGCATTATGAACCCATTCGGGATGGCGTTGGCACCTTATGTGCCGGGTTGTGCAGTTCTGCAGGCTTCGACGAAGTGGGGTATCGGTTCGCCTGTTTGGTTGCTCGGCGTCGCTATTGTCATGTTGGCATCCTTTGGCGTGGGTATGTGCACAGCCTATGCCATCATGATGCGCATTCGTGAACGTACTCGCTCATGGGGGCGTTATCGTTGGCGGTTTTACATCATGCTGTTGCTGTGGTTCGGCTGGTTCACGGTGCCAACAGAACTATCGCTCTGCTATCAATGGTATCATTGGACATTCTCGCTTGGGTTCTGGGGACACCTATAGTCGCACCTGTGATGGGTGCGCGGGAAGATGGGGGGCGCTGCTTAAGCAACAATGGGATCAGGTGTTGAAATATCGGGCTCGCCTGCGCGCGCCCCGCGGAGCCGGGGCCGGTGTAGTAGGCCAGCGAGATTGGGTTCGCCATCCGTTAGGTGCGGCTCGGGGTTGGGGGCGTGGTTTTCGAGGGATTCCCGCCCCACGCGAGGCGCGAGAGTGTGCATTCGGACGCTGAGATTGGCTCTTTGGCATCGCGAAGTGGGCAAGGGCGCGTGCGATGACCGCGGCCTGGGATGACAGGCCAACGCGGTGATTGTCAGGCCACGCGCTTGAGGCTGATGATTGGCAGGTGCTTCCGCCCGGCCTCGAACGTGACGGCCAGTTCGAGCCGGACGCCGGGCTTGCCCTTGACGAGCGTCTGTGGCTTGGCACACGATGAACCTCGTGGCCAGGGGGGGCGTAGTTTGAAGGCAACGCGTGGAGTATGTATTTCAGAGCGAAGGGAGAGCGGGAATGTCCATTTCGTGTCGGTCAGCGTTTCCGGAGTTGATGCGAGTCGAGTCCCTGCGAGATCCTCTCAACGCCGCCCGATATCGCAACTTCCACCCCACGCTCGGGCGTTGGATCGAGCGCGATCCGGCAGGGTACGGGGATGGAGTGAGTCTGTACGAATATGTTGGCTCCCGACCTACCCGCTGCTTGGATCCTGCGGGGCTCGTCAGTGTAATTTGCCGGGATGGATCTCCAGACGGATATGGCGAAGACGCTTCAGAACTACAACACTGGACGGAGGAAGCCATAGGGCACGCCCCGCCGGACTTGCAGGAATGGATCGCTGCCACGCCAGGAGTCGTCACGCTTACGGCGGTGGTGAACGACGCCAACGTGTTTATGGACAAATCGGATACAGGCGAAGTCGACATTGGCGATCTTACCAACGCTCCGGATGAAGGCCCGGGATCAAGAGACTCCATGCTAATCCACGCACTCGTTGAGCAGATCTGGATACAATTGCTTGGAGATAGAAAGAGGTACCGTCATGCTCACGGTGAGGCTGCGTTGGCTGAGGCGAAGATGAACGGGGGCTTCTATAACCAGGAGGGCCGGATGGGCAAGTTGGGCGACGCCTGGAGGAGCAGCTACTCGCCGAAGGACACTGGCTTCCCGTGGATACAGATTACATGGGGCGTAGGCCCAGACGGGCGGCTCACGTGGCAGATACGGGAGTGGTTTTCAGACTACACCTACACCGACCATCCCATAAGGAGTAGTTCCCCGCCCCCCGACAAAGAAGCCAAGCCGCTGCAGCCTAAGAAGAGGGTCTGGCCGCCCTGGCACGATGATTGGGGAGGTGGCTTTTATCCTCCGTGGTGGCAATCGCGGGCGGCGCCTGAAGCGTGTGGGGACGGTTTGGCCCCGGACGTGATCTATGACTTTGTATCCCCAGACTTGGTGTACAGAGGCGCCCCGGACATGCTCTATCGAGGCGGGGGCTATGTAACACCAGTTCCGTTGTACAGAGGTGAGCCGCCTGTCATGGTTCTGCTCTAGTGTGCCAAAGGGGGCAGGCGCCGCCGCCTCAGCATCGGGCTTGCAGCGATTCTCGTTGCCTGCGGCGCATCATGCCAGTGGCCTGCTGGTGCCGCGGGGAAGATACCAGTGGCTCTGCCCCAGCCCCCTGCTGAGGGAAACGAGAAGCGAGTTTGCGGATCGGCTGCCATCCCGAGAGGTGCTGATGTGGATGCCAGATTGATGCAATGCGTTGTGGGATGACGACTTCGTGTTCTTGGGGATAGGGAGGATTTGTCAACGGCAGCCATTCCTTCAAGGCATGCGTGTGGGCGCGCCATTAAGGACCCCTGGCGATTGCTACTCTTCGGCACCATATTGGGATTGGGCTGCGGTCTAGAGCAGTTCACGTTCTTTTGTAGCGATTGCCGATAGAGTAGGCATGAAAACCTACTCGATGGACCTTCGGGAACGGGCCGTGCAGGCCTGCGACGAGGAGGTGGGCACGCGGGAGGAGATTGCC
>Ga0315274_10010310_pt1 | contig 13459 bp, 8 predicted proteins | sample YL17G02_20_MG_FD_203700 | JGI IMG/M metagenome (GOLD analysis project Ga0315274, IMG submission 203700) | Sediment microbial communities from Yellowstone Lake, YNP, Wyoming, USA - YL17G02_20 | ecosystem: Environmental > Aquatic > Freshwater > Lake > Sediment | place: USA: Wyoming | collected...
GAAGTACCGCAGGGCCAAACGGACTCTCGTCGTGAGCGTCAGGCGCACGCTCAGATTCCAGACTTGCAGGCCCTCCGCCCACTACCAGCTGCCGCTTGCCTCCAGTTGCCCCGGCGCCTGCTCTTACTGCTACCTGCTGACAACGCTCGGCAAACGGCCCTTTGTCAGGGTGTACGTGAACGTCGACGAGGTCCTCCAGAGAGCGGCAGAGTACACTCGCAAGCGCCTCCCTGAAGAAACGCTATTCGAGGGAGCGGCCACGTCGGACCCGGTCCCGGTCGAGCGGTACACAGGGTCGCTCAAGAAGGCGATCGAGTTCTTCTCTGCACAGGACCACGCCCGTTTCCGCTTCGTCACCAAGTTCACGGATGTCTCTCCCTTCCTCAATGCCCGGCACGCTGGCAGGTCGGAGGTACGCTTCAGCGTCAACGCAGAGGCCGTCGCCTGCGAGTATGAGATGGGCGTTCCCCCAGTCCCCGCGCGGATTGCGGCCGCGGGGCAAGTCTCGGCGCACGGCTTTCCGACAGGCTTCATGATCGCCCCGATCATCGTCGGGCCGGGATGGAAAGAGGGCTATGAAGAGCTGTTCCGGGCGCTGGGCCGTGCGGCTGATGAGGAGCCCGCGCTCGGCCGCGCGACTCTTGAGTTCGTGACTCACAGGTATACTGCTTCCGCCCGGCGGCGCATCTGCGAGGTCTTCCCGGAGCGCGTTCCTCCCATGGATGATGAAAGCAGGAGATTCAAGTTCGGCCAGTTCGGCTACGGCAAGTACCTGTACCCTCCCGAGACGATGGAGGAGATCAAGAGCTTCCTTGAGGCGATGGTCGCATCGTACCTGCCGGGAGCCCGCTGGCTCTATCTGGTATAGGGCGCGGCCAGACTGGTACAGGGCCTCGCCGAGAGGAATGGCGGTCCCTATGCACGAATGCACATTCCGGAATGGGGTGGGAGTGTGGAGTACGCTCGTCACTGGTCCAAGGGAGAAGACGGCGCGGTCGACTGCCGGTTGTGCCCTCATCACTGCCACATCGGATTGGGCCGGCTCGGCATCTGCCGCGTGCGCAAGAACGAGGGCGGCACGCTATACAGCGCGAACTACGGGCATCTCACGTCTCTGGCCATCGACCCGACGGAGAAGAAACCGCTTTTCCACTTCTATCCTGGTTCATTCCTGCTGTCGGCCGGGACTGTCGGCTGCAATTTCCGGTGCGGTTTCTGCCAGAACTGGACTATCTCACAGACCTCCACCATCCCCGGTGAGGAGCTTGAGCCCGCCGGCCTGCTCGCTATCTACGAACAGGAGCGTGCCCGCGATAGGCGGCTTGTCGGCATCGCGTACACGTACAACGAGCCGTTCATGTGGTATGAGTATGTCCAGGATACAGCTAAGGCCGCCCACGAGAAGGGCGCAATGAACGTGCTCGTCACCAACGGCTTTGTGGAGCAGGAGCCGCTCAAGCAGATACTGCCGCTCATAGACGCGATGAACGTCGATGTCAAGGGGTTCAAAGATGCTTACTACCGCAAGGTGTGCAGAGGCAGGCTCGAGCCGGTGCTCCGCACGGTCGAGACGAGCAAGAAGGCCGGCTGCCACATAGAAGTCACGACCCTGCTCGTGCCCGGCCTTAACGATAGCGCACAGGAGATCGAGGAACTCTGTGGGTGGCTCGCATCGGTCGGGCGGGACATACCGCTACACTTCTCCAGGTACTTCCCGAACTATGAGTTCGACCTGCCTCCCACTCCTGAACGCACGCTAATAGAGGCAAGGGAGATCGCGCGCAAGTACCTTGACTATGTTTATCTGGGCAACATCTGGACTGACGGCGGGTCCGATACCATATGCCCGTCCTGCAAGCGTCCGGTCATAGAGAGGTCGGCCATGGAACTGAAGGAGTCGCACCTGAACGGCCGGAACTGTCGCTTCTGTGGACGGGAGATAGAGATAAGAGGAGAGGTCTTCGCCTGAGGGGAGAGTAGGTTGTGGCAAGAGTCGTTGTAGCGCTCGGCGGCAATGCGATCCTGCAGCGCAACCAGGTGGGTACGATTGAGGAGCAGCTCGAGAATGTCTCGAAAACCGCTATCCAGCTGGCTGCGATCGTCAAGGCTGGGCATGAGATAGTCGTCACGCACGGTAACGGGCCTCAGGTCGGCAACTTGCTGCTTCAGAACGAGGAGGCGTTCAGGTCGGCCGGGATACCGCCCATGCCCCTGGACGTCTGTGGCGCGGAAAGCCAGGGCATGATCGGCTACATGCTCCAGCGCACTTTGCGGAACGACTTCCGTGCGAGCGGGCTTGCTCGTGAGGTCGTGTGTGTGGTCACTCAAGTGCTCGTAAAGCGCGACGATCCCGCATTCGCGAGTCCCACCAAGCCAGTGGGCCCGTTCTACACTGCGGCTCGCGCCGAGAGAGTATCGAGCCAGCGAGGCTATGTCATGAAAGAAGACGCCGGAAGAGGCTGGCGGCGTGTAGTTCCTTCACCTGACCCGCAGGCCATAGTCGAAACAGAGTCCATCCGGCGTCTTGTCGAGAGCGGCTGCGTGGTGATTGCCTCCGGCGGAGGCGGCATTCCGGTGGCGCTCGATGACGGGGTCCTCACGGGCGTCGAAGCAGTGATAGACAAAGATCTGGCGGCGCAGCGGCTGGCGACCGACCTCGGCGCGGCAGTGCTGCTCATATTGACCGACGTGGAGCGGGTGGCGCTGGATTTCGGCAGGCCATCGCAACGTTACCTGGACCGTGCGACGGCTGTCGAGATGCGGCGGCATTTGAAGGAGAACCAGTTCAAGCCCGGGAGTATGCAGCCGAAAGTCGAAGCGTGTGTGAGGTTTATCGCAGCGGGCGGGCAGGAGGCCATCGTAACGTCGCTGGATAAGGCCTTTGACGCGCTCTCGGGGGCAGGGACTCATATCATCCCTCCTTCTGACGACGGCGCCTGCGTGTAAAACGAGAACTTAAGGAAAGAATAATCAATGGCGGGAGCATCCTGCGGGGTGCTCCTTCGGTTTGCCGGAGGCCTGCCGGCCGAGACAGGCGGAATGAACAGGAGCGGCCGGCATAAACACCAGTCCACGACGGAGCGGACGAGACGGAGGTCACACATGACCGTTCCTCAGGCGATATACCTTGCCGCAGTAACTACCTATCTCATCCTTTTCCTTCTGTTCATGAGGTTCTTCTTCTGGAAAGCGTACGCCGACCGGAACTACTGGCGCCGCAAGCCTTACCTGGACCGTGGCCTCATCGTTTCACTGGCCGAGAAGAAGAGGCGGAAGGTGCCTTTCATCTCCGTGCTCGTTCCGGCGCGCAACGAGGCGGACGTTATCGCAAAGACCATCGACCACATGCTGGCGCTGAACTACCCGAGCGACAGGTTCGAGTTCATCGTGGCAACAGACGAGAAAGAGCTGACCCAGCGCGAGGAGAAACTCGGCCTGTGGATTGACCAGGCGGTGAGCTTCACAATGGGTCTCTTGCCGAGGGGGCGTCTCGCCCCACAGGCACGGGACCTGGTGCTGGGCGCACTGGCCAGCGGGTGCATCGAACTCTGCGGCAGTGGGGTCAAGAGGAGCACCGACCTGTTCCACTCCGGGGTGCTGTCGCCTCTTTCGCCGTCTGAGCGCGCGCGCGTGGTTTCGGAGATGGCCGGCACCATAATCCTATCACCGGGCAGGCAGGCGCGCCCGAGGCTCGTGATGCTGCTGCGGCGCCTGCATCCCGGCCACAGCGAACAGCAGCTGCGTGAGGACTACCCTCGGTATCTCAGCCTGGCCCTCACCGTCGCTCTTTCGTACTGGCTTGAGTCCACACCGGCTGAGATCACGGAGCAGGAAAAAGTGTTCCGGGACCTGTGGCGCCTTACCAGGACCGGCTCGCCCCCAGTCACGGCAGACATGGCCTCCACGCTGGCCAAGCTGCTGGCAGGGCGGGTTTTCCAGGCGGTCCGAGCCCAGGCCGAAGCCGGACTTCTGCGTGAACACCTTGAGCGTATCGCAAGGGACTGCCTGCCGACGACTCAGGACATCGCGGAGGAGAAACTCAGGTCGCTCCGTCGGAAAGAAGGCATTCCTGCGTTCAAGCATGTGGTGGTGCCCTTCGATTTTGATGGGCGGCTGGGGGGCAAGCGCACTGGCTGGGCGGTTCCCTCCACCAAGGGCAGGGCGCTGAACTTCGCGATAGGCTTCTTGCACCCTGAGAGTGAGATGTGCGGCTTCTACGACGCCGAGTCGAGGCCGGACCCAGACATCCTGCTGTACGTGGCGTTTCGCAGGCTGGGCGACGGCAAGAAGGTCCGGATCCTCCAGGGCCCGGTCTTCCAGGTCAGGAACTTCTACCAGATGGGGCCGTTCTGCAGGATCGCCTCGCTGTACCAGGCTGTGGCTCACGACTGGTACATGCCTGCGCTTTTCCGGCGCCTTCCTTTCGTCGGCGGCACAAACCTGTATGCCGAGACCGAGTTGCTGAGGGCCATCGGCGGGTATGACCACTCCGCACTGACAGAGGACCTCGAACTGGGCGCGAGGGCATACCTGCTGTATGGCGCCTGGCCGGAATACCTGCCGTACTACTCGAGTGAGCAAACGCCGCCGACGTTTAACGCCTTTTTCAAGCAGCGGCTCAGGTGGGGTACCGGCCACCTGCAGGTGATGGATAAGATCAGGTCCGACAGCGGCTATCCGGCCGACCGCAAGAAACCGCTGCTCCGGCAGCTGTTTATCAAGGGCCAGGTCGAGTGGGTGGTGTACCAGAGCGCCACGTTCATACCGCCGCTGGTGCTGACCCTCTGGTGGAGAGGGTGGGTCGACCCGTACATTCTGCCCGAAGTCGTGCGGTGGATCCTGAACGGGTTCAGCGCGACATACATCGCTTTCACCGTATACGCGTACTACCGGTACATGCCGTACCTGGATACCTGGGCGTCCCCGAGGACACTGCTCGGGAAGGCGGTCGTCGTGCTGCAGCTGTTCTTTCTGCCGATGGCGGCTTTCTTTTTCCCTGTGCCCTACAGCTCCGCGATGGTTTTAAAGGCTCTGGGGAAGCATCCTAAGACATGGACCAAGACGCCGCGGACAAGGGAATAGACTGGCCTGTAGCCAGCGAACCCGGATGCCGTCGCACGGACCGGGATCAGGAAAGCGCATGCGGCGGGCCGGACCTGCGAGTCCACGGCGCGAAGAAAATGGAGATGGGGGTAAGCACGTTTGGCCAAACGAGTGGTGATCATGGGCGCAGCAGGCAGGGACTTTCACAATTTCAACGTCTACTTCAGGGACAACCCGGACTACAAAGTGGTCGCGTTCACCGCGACCCAGATACCGGACATCGAGGGAAGGGTCTACCCCTCAGAACTCGCCGGCCGGCACTATCCTGATGGCATCAAGATACTGCCTGAGTCGGACCTTGTCGATATCATCGCCCAGGAGGACGTGGATGAGGTGGTTTTCGCCTATAGCGATGTCTCCCACGAGTTTGTGATGCACCAGGCGTCTCTTGTGATGGCGCACGGAGCGGATTTTCGCCTGATGGGTCCCGTTGGGACCATGCTCAGGTCACAGAAGCCTGTGGTGGCGGTGACCGCGGTCCGCACCGGCGTCGGCAAGAGCCAGACGACCCGGAAGGTGGCTGAGATCCTGCGGGAATCCGGCAGGCAGGTGGCCGTCGTGCGCCACCCCATGCCATACGGCAACCTCTTGAGCCAGGAAGCTATGAGGTTTGAAACCTACGACGACCTCGACAGGTACGAGTGCACTATCGAGGAACGTGAAGAGTTCGAGCCCCACATAGACAACGGCTCGGTGGTCTTTGCGGGTGTGGACTACCGGAAGATCCTCGAGCTTGCCGAGAAAGAGGCGGACGTGATCCTTTGGGACGGCGGGAACAACGACATGCCGTTCTACTGGCCGGATGTCCACATTGTGCTTGTTGACCCACACAGGCCGGGGCACGAGGCGAGGTACCATCCCGGCGAGACCAACCTTCGCATGGCAGATGTCGTCATCATCAACAAGATAGATACCGCCCACCCCCGGCACATCGACCGGGTAAGAAGGTCGGTGCGGGAGCTGAACCCTGACGCCGTGGTGATTGAGGCAGCGTCGCCCATCTTTGTGGATGACCCGTCTCTGGTCACCGGAAAGCGGGTCCTCGTCGTAGAGGACGGCCCCACGCTGACACATGGCGGTATGACGTACGGCGCCGGCGTGATCGCCGCCAGGAAACTTGGCGCCGCGGAAATCGTGGACCCGAGGCCGTACGCCTCTGGCAGCATCTTGCGTGTTTTCGATAAGTACCCCGCTCTCAAGGACCTGGTTCCGGCGATGGGCTATGGCTCCGACCAGATCCGTGAACTGGAAACAACGATAAACGGCGCAGACTGCGATAGTGTGGTCATCGCGACTCCAATAGACCTGAGGCGCATTGCTGAGATCCGCAAGCCGGCCACCCGGGTCCGGTATGAACTCCAGGAGATCGGCCTGCCGACCCTCAAAGATACTCTGGCCCGGCTCATGCGCCTGGAACCAGGGCTGGAGATGGCGGCAGTGTATCCTCACCTCCGAGATACAGGCCTGCCACGCGGGCGGAGCGCTTCGCCGCGGCACTGAGCAGCGCAGTGGCGCTGTTGCACTCGGGGTATGCTGTGCCCCCTTCCCGAACACCTGCGAAAGGGTAGAGATGCCCGGCCAGAGAACTCTGCCTTCATGCCGTGCTATGGAGGTAGTGCCGATGGGGTTTCACAGCCTGGACGCATCCGCACCGGACATAACGCTCGACGAGATACTGGATATCAAACACCCAGGGACTGCGCGCTGGTCTCGCGACGGCCGGCATCTCGCGTGGCTGTGGAACAGCGGCGACACAACCAGCCTATGGGCCTGCCGGCCCGGTGACTCGTGCGCGCTTCAGGTATCACGTGGCGAAGAGAGCGTCGATTCGTTCGAATGGGGGCCTGACGGGGACATCGCCTACTCCCAGGGAGGCGACCTATGGCTCGCGAAGCCGGGCCAGGACCCGCGCCGCATCACTGAAGGCAAGAGTGGTGACACCGAACCACGCTGGTCTCACGACGGCCGACTCCTGGCCTTTTCGCGCAAGGGCGTGCTCCTGCTGTGGAATCCGGGGTCCGGGACGTTGAGCGGCATATCCCTGCCCGGCACCGTATCGCAGGGGTCCGACGGCGCGGGGATCAGGTGGTCGCCACAGTCGTCCCGGCTGGCAGTCACGCTCCGGTGCGGCCAGCAGCGGGACCTGGCGGTCGTGGACAGGACGGGCCGCCTCTTGTGGCGCACTGATACCGCAGACAACGAGTGCGCGGCATTCTGGATCGACGAGGACAGGATTCACTACACAGTGCAGGACCTTTTCCACTGGAAGAGAGAGCAGCGGCTGCACAGCCTTGGCACCGGCGAGGACGCCCTCCTGGCCAGGGAAGAGTCCGAGAAGGGTATGAAGGACGAAATGGTGCCTGTGCGGCGCCCACACCACGACGGAGTCGCCTATGTGTTGACGCCGGGCAACTGGCCGCACCTTTTCTACCTGGACCTTGCTTCCAGGGAACTGCGCCCGCTGACGGACGGCGACGCTGATGACACAGGCCACGCAGAAGACCTGATGAGTTTTTCGCCCGATGGGTCAAAACTCATGTTTTCCAGCAACAGGGGGACCGACCTTAACCAGCGGAGACTCTGGGCCGTCGACATGGAGTCCGCCACCCTCACAATGCTGACCTCTGACCCGGGTACAGACTCGTGTGCAGTCTGGTCACCCGATGGTTCCAGGATTGTCTTCGCCCGTTCCGGCCCGTATCATTCGAAAGAGCTGTATGTCATGCGTCCCGACGGTGGTGGCCTCACCCGTCTCACGCGTTCCATGCCGGAGACGTTCAACCAGGATAAAGCAACCGTACCGACCCACGTCACCTATCCCAGCACAGACGGGCTTCAGGTGCACGCCGACCTGTTCCTGCCGAAGGGGTTTGAGCCGCAAAGGCGCTACCCGGCCATCATCTTCATTCATGGCGGCATGTCCCGACAGATGCGGTTCGGGTGGCATCCTTTGCAGGGCTATTCGATCTTCTACTCATTCAACCAGTACCTGCTGCACAAGGGTTACGTGATCCTGTCAGTCGACTACAGGGGCAGCATAGGATATGGCAAGCAGTACGAGCAGGCCACCCACATGTGCATGGGAGACAAAGAGCTCGCCGATGTCGCAGAGGGGGCGACCTACCTCAAGAGCCTCGGGTACGTCGATCCAGATGCCATCGGTGTGTACGGGATCAGCTACGGCGGCTACCTGACTCTTGGAGCCATGACAAAGTATGCGGAGCGGTTTGCGCTGGGGATCAATATCGCAGGGATCTGGGACTGGGAGCAGTATGCCAACTGGAACCTGGATACCCACCCGGGCAGGCCGTGGTTCGGTGGCTTCGGGCGCATGGGCGGCCGTCCGGGCAAGCACAACGCACAGGCATACTTCAACGCCTCTCCGCGGAACTTCGTCGAAGGGTTGACTGGGCCCGTGCTGACGGTGATGGGCACGGCCGACGTGAACGTGGACTTCCAGCAAACGGACAGGATCATAGAGGACTGCGTGAGGCATGGGAAGGATTTCGCCGTCTCCTACTACCCTGGTGAGGTGCATGTGTTCAAGCACAGGCATACCTGGGCCGATGCGTTTCCCCGCATGGAGCGGGCCTTTGCGCGGTATCTGAAGACGCCCAAAGAAGACCGTCCGGTTGCGATGATATGACCGGCAGGTCGCCAAGCAAGAGTCTAAGCCCCATAATCGGTAGGGGCGCTATGCATACTCTCAGGGGGGACGACATTGGACTGGAAAACTTTCTTCGTTACATTCGGACTAGTCTTCTTCGCAGAACTCGGTGACAAGACGCAGCTGGCGACAATGACGCTCGCCGCGCAATCACGGTCGTTCTGGCCGGTTTTCTTGGGCTCGGCGCTCGCGCTTGTCTCCACCTCGCTGTTGGGCGCGTTGCTTGGCGCGGCCATATGCCAGGTCGTTCCCACGAAGATCATTCACATGGTCGCGGGCAGTGGCTTCATCGTGATGGGCGCTCTGCTGCTCTGGGGTAAGATTTGAGCCAGCCATGGCCGGCCGGCGATTCGCGCGGATCCGCCGTGCTGGTCAGCCGGCTTTCTTGACTATCGACTCATGGCAACGGTACAATCAACGTTAGGAGTCAACTTCATACCGCTTTTTCGCGCGCCTATAGCTCAGCGGATAGAGCACCGGCCTCCGGAGCCGGGAGCGCAGGTTCGAGTCCTGCTAGGCGCGCCAGTTTTTTGCCCCCGTTATGTGCCGTCTCCTCTGCGCCTTCTTGCCCGTGTGAAACAGTTTGTTCTTCCAAGCACGATAGCAAATCATTTTTGACCATAAGTTAAAATTCCCATATGCTTGGGTAGAAGGATTGGGCCGTTTTTGTTAGAAACGAACACACATCTATACCCAGTGCCTTTGGTTTGTGAGAGATTGCAGATTAGAGCCTGTTGGCGGCCTGTGGACTAGACTCTGGGGAGGTAGGATGGTATGAGCGTCACATTGAACTCGCGAAGCAGATCTATTCTTAACCGCCTTCTCGAATCGGACGATCCGTTGCCAGTATCGAGCGTAGCAGACACATTGAAGGTGACGCCAAGGATGGTGCGATACCAGCTCGAGGACGCCGAGCAGTGGCTTGAACAGCGAGGAGCGCGGCTTGAGCGGAGGCCGGGGAAAGGCATATGGATAGTCTACAGGTCGGCGAGCAGGGAATGCTTGTTGCAGGAGCTCGCACGGCCCCAGGAGCTCGAGAACAAGCTTGCCGAGAACGAGCGTCTCAGGCTCATGAGGCTGACCTTCCTCGCAGAGGGGCGGCCTCAGACCTCGCAGGGACTGGGCGACTATCTCGGAGTCAGCAAGACGACAGTCGCCAAGGACCTTAAGAGAGTGCGTGAGTGGTTCTCGAAGCACGGTCTCTACCTGAAGGGAACACCCGGCGTCGGGCTCAATCTTGTCGGTGACGAGATGTCCTGGCGAAAGGCCATGGCCGACGCGATAGTCGAAGGCGGGACAGAGCAGGATTTCATCCGGCTATTCCGCCAGATCCAATTGGGCAGGGACCAGGCGTCGTTTGCCGGAGGTCTGCTGCACGCTCTCTCGGATGTGGACCTCCATGTGGTCTACGGCGCGCTGGCCTCGCTGGAGCGGAGCATGAACCTGTCGTTCACCGACGCCGCCCGCACCTCTCTGATGATTCATCTGGCCGTAACAGCAAAGCGGCTCAGGGTCGGCCGGCCAGTCCACGTATCTCCGCAGCAGACAGAATACCTCCGGAGCAAGAAAGAGTACGGTCAGGTGAAGAAATTCGCCGAGACTCTCACCGCAGAGAGAGCCATTGAGATTCCTGACAGCGAGATAGCCTTCATCACCATGCACATACTTGGGACCAAGACGCGGGACGAGACCGGGACCGGACGGTTCGAGCCGGACCCAGACCTGCCCGGGTTTGACCCGAAGAGTGTGGCGCGAAAGATGGTGGCAGTCGCCGAAGTCCTGCTCGGCCAGAGCATCGCGGACGAGCAGATTGTCTCCGGGCTCGCGACGCACCTCACTCCGGTGTTCTACCGGCTCCGGTTCGGACTTCCTATCAGGAACCCCATGTTGGAGGAGATCAAGGCCAGGCATAAGAGGGTCTACGATGTCGCCGCAGTCGCGTCGGAGCAGTTCCTTCTGACAGCGGGCATGACGCTCCCGGAAGAGGAGATCGGTTTCGTCGCCATGCACATCGGCGCCGCCCTCGAACGCAGCCGCGAACAGAGGGAGAGACCGCGAATCTTCGTTGTATGCGCGAGCGGTGTCAGCTCGGCGAGCATGCTGGCGTCACGCCTGCGATCGGAGTTTCCTGAACTTGACGTTTCCCGCATAATGTCGCTCACCGAGCTGCAGGCGTCGACAGACGCCGCAGACCTGATCATCAGCAGTGTGCCAGTCGACAGCAAGAGCACGCCGTCGGTCGTCGTAAGCCCGCTCTTGCCGGAAGAAGACATCGAGCGGATCAGGACCGCCATTTTCACGTATGGCATCATGAGACGAGAACGACCAGCCACGCGCGCCAGGGCAAACACAGGCACCCAACTGCGCCGCCAGACCCGCGAAGGCGTGGCGCGTTTCGCGGACCTGCTTGCTCCACCAGGTTGCATCAGCCTGGGCGATGAGGCAAAAGACTGGCAGCAGGCCATTGAGATTGCAGGAGGCCTGCTCCAGAAAAAACGAATATGCACCAGTGATTACATTTCCGCTATGATAAGAGCGGTGCGCGATTTCGGGCCATACATCGTGGTAGCTCGCGGAATCGCTCTCCCGCATGCGTCTCCGTCCCAGGGTGTCGAGAAGCCGGGGGCAAGCCTTGTGCGGCTGGCCACGCCGGTCGAATTCGGGCATCCGTACAACGACCCGGTGAGCGTGGTCATCGCGCTCGCGACCCCTGGCAAAGACGCCATGGGAGGGTTGTTGGAGGACCTGACGGTATCGCTGCTCGATCCGCATATCCGTGAAAGCCTGAGAGTCGCGGCCTCGCGCGATGAGGTGCTCAAGGCCTTCAGATCGGCCGGCTCCGGCAGCTGAAGAGGAGCGCCGAGGTCGGCCTGGGTGGTGTGAACGTCATTGGCAGACGTATTCGCTATCGGTGATATGCATGGTTGCTACGACAGTTACTGTGCCCTGCTGTGCGCAGCAGGGCTTGTCAATTCGTCGTGCCACTGGACCGGCGGCCGGGCACTCCTTGTGCAGACCGGTGACCTCGTGGACAGGGGACCCGGGTCCCTGGCCAACCTCAGACTGACCAGGCGGCTGCAGGAAGAAGCCCGGCAAGCCGGCGGCGAGGTCAGGTTCCTGCTGGGCGGGCATGAGGTCTTCGCGCTCGCCGCCGCACAGGGGAACGACTGGGCGTTTCTCAACTGGTTTTCCGCGCAGAACGGCGGCTCGATGACTCTCCTCGAGTGGCTGGCTGCAGGCGACTTTCCCGCTGCCCTTGGTGATGAGGAACTGGCGACGCTGTACGGCGCGTTTCTCGGCCAGTTCGGTTCCGGGGAGTTCGGCGCGTGGCTGATGGGAAGCCCCACCTGCACCAACGTTGATGGGACGGTTTTCGTGCACGCGGGCATCTCGCGTGAGGTCCCCCAGGACTGCGACTCCCTGAACGACCAGGCGTCCAGGTCTCTCCAGGACCTCCGGCAGTACCTGACAAGCTCGCGAGACCCCATTCTCGGACGCAGGGGGCCGTACTGGGTCCGCGACATAGGCCGGGACGAAGTGGATTCGGTGCTCTCAGCCAATGACTCCAGGCGCATCATATGCGGCCACAACCCGGCTCCCGGTGTGACGGCGCTGTTCGACGCCAAGAATGTCGTCATCGACACGGGCGTGGTCCGGGGCGGCCCTCCCCTCGCGGTCCGGGTCATGCCGGACGGGTTGGTCGTGTTCGACTCGAGGAGAAATGAGCAGACGATGCTCTACAGCCTTCAAGCCGACAACTCAGGAGCGAAGCGGCTTTCGCTGGCGCCTGCCTCCGGACGGTTCGGCAGGGGCGATATCGTCGAGTTCTACCATTCACCCATGACCGACGCAAGGGCTTTCGTCAAAGTGCAGGATGTCTGGGCCTCTGGCCGCGAGTCCTACTACTCAGGGCGACAGGTGGCCTTCATCCCGGACCGGAGACAAGACGCCATACGTTTCAACGGGAACGAGACATGGATGTATCATGCCTCGTTCATCGAACGTGTCGGTGTCCCTGCCGCGGAGGCCGCCCGCTCCATGCCCGCGGAACTCTCCAGGGCGCTGAAATACATCTCGTAGCATCTCGTGGCATCCTTGACGCCACTCCGGACCTACTGAGACTTCAGATACTCCACCATGAGAGCGCACGTGTTCGCCAGCGCGTCCTTGTGTGTCCGTTCATACGAATGAGAAGCATCGACGCCGGGACCCACCACACACGCCCTGAGGTTTGCCCCTGCTCGTAGCGCGGCGCTTGCGTCAGACCCATAGTAGGGGTAGATGTCCACTTTGTAGCCAATCCCGGATTCCTTGGCCAGGCTGCTCAGATGCTTCCTGAGTGTGAGGTCGTACGGCCCCGACGAATCCTTCGCGCAAATGGATACCGTGAATTCGTCGGTGCTCTGGCCTTCGCCGATCGCCCCCATGTCCACCGCCACGAGCTCCTCCGTGTCTCCAGGGATCCCGTAGGACGCGCCGTGCCCGACTTCTTCATAGTTGCTTATATACAGGTGTGTGGTATGGGCGGGAGGCTCTCTACCGGCGAAGAACTTGGCGACACCGAGTATTATGGCGACCCCCGCCTTGTCGTCAAGGTGCCTGCTCTTCACGAACCCACCCTGCGTCACCTGGCATCTCGGATCGAAATGGATGAAGTCGCCGATCGAGATGCCCAAGGACTCCACTTCC
>Ga0315274_10010312_pt1 | contig 13457 bp, 9 predicted proteins | sample YL17G02_20_MG_FD_203700 | JGI IMG/M metagenome (GOLD analysis project Ga0315274, IMG submission 203700) | Sediment microbial communities from Yellowstone Lake, YNP, Wyoming, USA - YL17G02_20 | ecosystem: Environmental > Aquatic > Freshwater > Lake > Sediment | place: USA: Wyoming | collected...
GCGGGAAGCGCAACGATCGGCGGACTGTCCGGAGCGGCGGCGTGAATAGCACGCAATCCCTGCTCCAGCGTCACGTCCGTCAGTTTCAGCGGCCCTACTTCCGCAGGCTTCCTCTCGGGAACCGCGCCGGGCGGCGGCACAATCCGCTCCATCGGCGGCGCCGCAGTATCGTACCGTTCATCGTATCTTTTATCCGGCGATACCGTGTCGTCGGAGCCGATCATGTAATTAACATTTCCCCCGCAGCCCGCCGTTACAAGCAGGAACATCAAAGATGCCATAAGGCCCATTGCACAGGCCTTATTGCATCTTGAGAATGATTTCTCCGGTACTGGCACGGTCCTCACGCGTTAGTTTCTTGCCGCCAGCCTTCTCGTTGCCTTCGATGGCCTTGTTGAAGGCCTCGATTAGTTTCGGCAAGAAGTCATTAACGCTAACGTTTGTGTTGTCCAGGTGAACGTTGAACGCAATACCGTCCCAACCTTCAAACTTAACCGACTGGTCCAAAATCACTTTGATGCCTGAGACGCCGCTTAGAATTTGGGCCGCTTGTTCTATGTTGTTGTATCTAGGGTTCTTGTCAGCCAGTACAAACCCGGTCGCCAGCTTTTGTCTGAATACTTCCTCCGGCGCAGGCGCCGCCGGCGGCGGAGCGGCTGGACGGACATATTTTTCACGGGGGATTATCGGGGCATCGAGGAGTTTCGCGCCTGTCGGGATATTTGTGTCCACATACTGTATCACGACGGTCAGAGTAGCGTTGAATCTCTCTTTTATGCCAATTTCGTCCGAAGTGGCGCCTATGCCGTCAATCAGGTACGTCTTGTCGTACAGCGGTACCGGGCCAACGGGAGCGAGATTTGGTTTCGGCTCCACGGCTTTCGCAAACACGCCCCTGTCCTTCTCCCGTTTCTTCCGAACATCTGGGGACAGTACATCATCCACCAACCGCTTGACCTTATCAGCGGGAGACATATTGAAATCTCTTGGCAACGCGGTCTCGTACGGCCCCGTCATAACCGTCGTGACGTTGGCTCCTTCGCTCTTCGAATACTCGACCCAGTATTTGACTTTGAGGTCCTTGAGGGCGGGGTCTATATGAAGCACAATGGATTCATTCGAGTCCACATCTTCCGTAAAGAGATAGGGAAAAAGTTTCACCGGCGGTGCCCCACCGCCCGGATCGTACTGGCACTGCTGGATTTCGCGGCCGAGCCTGTCCTTGAGTTTGCCGGACTCAGGCGGCGGATAAGTCAATACGGAGCGCCACAGGATGTTGGCGATGAAATTGTTGTCGTAGTCGAATTCGCCCCCGTGCATAGTCGGCGCGACGTCTTTAAGTTCATCAAACACCCTTTTGGTAAAGGCGGCTATGACAGCGGCGTTATCAGGCGGCGGCGCCAGGGGATCCGCCTCCCAGACTGGGTTGGGAACGTCAACCAGCTTCCCATTGGTGGCCGGGTTGATGACGGACATCTCCAGGACTATCTTTGTGATATTGCCGTGGATGGTGATGATGAGGCGTTTTATATTTATGATGTTTATCAGGCGGTAGGTCGTGTCGTCCAGCATATCGCCGGCCTGCACATTGTTGAGGGACATCTTCTGCTGGCTTCTGAGGTCCACAATCGTGATGTTGACGTTCGCGCCGACGAAGTTCTGCGCCACGTCCACGGACCACGGCGCAAGCGTTGTCACCGCGAGCACATCTTCACCCTTGAGGGTGGAGATGGGAACCGGCTGCCCTTGTGCCGGAGCGGGCACCGGCAAGCCGGGCTTCAGTTGGTGGGCGTCGAGGAACGGTTGCTTGCTTTGCACCTGCGCCTTGTAGAAGAGGTCCGTTACGCCCTTTACCCGGCCCGTGTCCTCCCAAGTAAATACGCCCTTTTCAGCGGTTGGGGTGGCGGAATAAGGTTCCAGTCCCCAGTTAATCTCACCGTTGGGTCTCTTTTCTCCGCGGAATATCTTGACGTCAAGTTGGTCGGGAGAAAGGTGCGGATATTTCTCCACCGCGCCGCTGGTCGGACTTTGCGTGTCGAAGGTGTTGTCAATTTCGGTGAACCGAACGGTAACCTTCACGGTATTAAAGCCGGGTTCCGCTGTGAGGACGGCCTTGCCAATGAAGTATGCGTCTTCGCGTTGCTTTGGCAAGTGGACGTACGGCCGGGTGTGAAAGAGCCAGGTCGCACTTCCCTGCGGCTTCTGATAAACCTCGGTTTCCACGCCCAGTTCTCCCGCAAGGTCAGCCGCCCTGGGAACGTCAACAACGGTTCTCTTCCACTTATTGTACCAGTTCTCGTAAGCCTTGCTCTTGCGGTCCACGTCCGCGGGGGAGGCCGGGGGCATGTCAAGGAGTTTGACTACGCCGATTATGATGACGAGCAGGAAAACCAGAAGGCCAACCGCTGAAATGACAATCTCGAGGTGCTTTATAACTAAATTGGGTTTGCGGGTTGCCATCAACTGACTCCAGAATTCTCAGTGAGCGCGCCCTCTGGCTGACGCACAACTCCTTCGCGACGGCCAATTATCGCGCCGACCGGCAGTATGCCGGCGCACGGCAACGTTTCGCTGTTCAAGAAGTTACACGCCGCCAAAAGCGTCCACTTCTCGCAGCCTCCACTCGCCGTTGCATCATACCACACCTGTAGCAAATCGCAACGACTATGTCAAGATTGCTCTATGAATCTAATCTTGGGGATCTTCGTTTCGCGAATTATATCAAGAATCCTGACCATCGCCTCCCACTTCACGTCGTCACCGCACTGGATCGTGACTTCCACGCCCTCCAAAGGCGCTCCGCTTTCATTCAGGTTTTCATTTAGATAGGCGGTCAGGCGGGCGCGAATCGGCTCCAGTTGATTTATGCCCGTGGCTTCCGTCTCCACACCCCTGTACTTGCCTTTAATCTGCGTTGCTCCCTCGCTTTTTATTATGTGAATCTCATACGGTTCAACCGCCGCGCTGACTCCGCCGCCGATGCCCTCCGCCTTTTCTATGCCGAACGCGGGAATCGTGCCCTCTGGAAGGACAAATTTCGCTGTCGCCATGAAAAATATGAGCAACAGGAATGTCATGTCTATCATGGCGGTTATCTGCGCCTCGACTTCTTCAACTTTCTTTCGTTTTATGAACATCTCTTACTGCTCCGGGGGGTTCTGGTCCACCGCATAACTGATTGTAAGTTCTTTCTCTCTGCTGACCCCCAGTTTATCCCTCAATAATGTTTGAAGTTTTCTCACATAACGGTATTCGATTCTTCTATCCACGCGCACCACAATCTGGCCTTTCGGTTGTTGAAAGCGGAATGCCCGCAGGTTGTCCCCCAACTTGTCCATGGCGCTGCCCGATTCGGGATCAAAAACAGCGCCCTGCACGGTAAATACAACTCTTTCGACGCCGGTCTCTTCGTATTTCACATTAATGACAAACCTGGCGGTTGTCTCGGAGACTTCCACGCGATCGGCGTTGCGAGCGTAAGCAAGGCTGAGAATGTCCGCTTCGGTCCCCCTAAATTTTGCGGTCACCATGAAAAAGACCAGCAGCAGCATGACAAAGTCTATCATGGATATCATGTTCGGCTGCAGGTTTTCCGGTTTTTTCATCCGTGTTCGCATATAACGTCTCTCCGCCTAGTCAAGTCCGCTGCGCCGCTCAATCAGGCCGACTGCCCGGACGAAGGCGACGGCGCCTGTGGAGAAGCATGGCGGAAATGCTCGAACATGCCCTCGCATGTAATTCCCATCTCGATGAGAACCCTCGCCAAACGGTTGCGGAAATAGAAAAAGAACGCCATTGAAGGCATTGCGATCATCAGGCCGAAGACGGTTGCGCGCAGCGCGGTCCTGATGCCGTTGGCAAGCTGCGTCGGCTGGGGATTGACGTTGCTTGCAAACGTATCGAACGCCATGACCATCCCGAGCACCGTGCCGAACAGCCCGAGCATAGGGGCGATAACGTAAAGGAAGTTGAACCACGAAACGCGGTTTTCAATCAGAAGGCCGTGTTCCGCTATCTTTTCCTCAAGCGCTTTTATCCCTTCCTGATAGCCGCCCTTGCGGGCCTTGTCCAATCCGGCCGCTATGACATCCGTAAGTTGCGTTGGAGTGGTCTTGCAAAAGTCCATCAACTCGTCATACGCCCCTCTGTTCAGCATCTCCGTCATCTGTTCAACCACGGGCACCGGAACCATCGTGCTCACCCTGATGTTCAAAAAGTAAAAGACAACCAGGGCTATAAGTATCAGGCTCAGCATTCCCTGCATGCTGTACACGGCGATGGTTACTGCGTTACCGATGGCTTGAGTGGCCGAAACCGTGCCCGCGGTGCCGGCCTGTTGCCCTGCCTCGCCCTGCGCCCACGCGGACACCGCGCAAAAAACGAATCCCGCTATCACCAGCAGAATTACCACGCTTCTCATTGTTAAGTACATTGTTGAAAGGCTCCTAAACAATTAAATAGTAAAATAGTTAGTGCGACCGCCCCATTCACTATTGAGTCAGCATCTTTGACGCTGTGTTCTTCCAAAAATCGCTCTCCGAAAACTTTTCACCCATCGCCGCATACAAATTCTTCGCGAGATACACCTCCCCCATCTCCTTCATTATCAGGATGCTCCTGTAAAACGCGTTCTGGCATTGGGCCTCGGCGCCCGGCGTCAAGGGGTACATGAGCGTTATCCGCAGATACGACAGCGCCGCTTCCGAGTCGAGATTCTTCCGCTCCGGCTTATCCAGCGGGAGAGCCTGCGCGCGAGCGAAATAGTGGTCGCCAAGCGCGGAATACGACTTCACCAGCAGCATTTCCTGCACACCCTGGCTCACGCCGGAAGCCGCGATCTTGTCCATCTGAGCCCTAAGTTCCCCAACCGCCCCGGTGGCATCCGCGCCGCTCTTGTCCGCGGCCACCAGATCGCACTTCGTCGCCCAGAGATTCGCCTCCAGCACGATCTCCTCCGGCCTGCCCGCCTCGCCTGCAAGAGCGCGGAATTCCGCGGCCAGTTTGGCAAGGTTCTCCGCGCCGGCGGCGGCCTGATATTTCAGCGAGAGCGCGCCGATTTGCGCCTGGCCCGCGCGCAGGGCGAGCGCCGCCGCAAACGCGGCATCGGTAAAATCCTTCTTGCACGTCTCATCGAAATTGCGGTAAGCGTCCTCCGCGCGCTTTACCGCGGCGGCCTTTTCGTCCGCCGTCGCCGCCAGCGCCGCCTGCTCCTCAGCGCAACGCGCAACGGCAAGCAGCGCCTCATGCTTGAACTTCGTCTCCGGAACCTCCTGCAGAAGTTTCGCATAGGCGTCCGCCACCTTCTGCAGAGCAGCCGCGTCGCCCGCCAACTCCGCAAGGACCCGCCGCGATTCCGCAATGTCGTATAGCGCGTACTGCTTCACCCATGGCTTCGACTTGGCGGATTCGTCATTGAGAACCTGCGCCAGAGTGTCGGCGGCGGTTTGCCAGCGGCCCTGCTCCAAACTTGTCTGCGCTACTCTGTAGAGAAGGGGCGCCGCGCCAAAGTCAATGCGTTCAACGTTTGCCTGGGGCAGGGTTACCTTCTGGCCGTCCGCCGGGCGATACGCCTGCACCTCGCGCCAGTTCTCGTCCATGACCACGCAGTCCCGCATGGAAGTGCCGTCCTTAAGGACGATGGTATCGGTCTGCGCCGCATCCTCGGCAAGGGCGACGCTCCAGGACAAAGCCGCCCAAAGGACCATGATGGCCGCCGGTATCATGCTTCTTTCCACAATGCTTTTCACGGCTGACATCGTTAACCCGCCGAAAAAGAGACATACCGATATGCCGCGTCAGTTCTGCGGATTCTGCGCGCTTGATATGTCGCTGCCAAGTTCTTCAAAAAGCTGCTTGAACGTTTTGCCGCCGAAAGCGGATTCCTGCGCGCCGCTTTCCGGCTTGAAGTCACCGCTTATCGCCTTCACATTATCACACACCTTTGCCGCCATCTTGTAATCGCGCTGGGTGAAAAGGCCACGCGCCACCCAGTACTCTATCATCCACCACTCTCTTGTAAGAGATTTGTACATCCGCGCGGATTCCGCAAGGATGTCAACAGCCCCCACAAGGGAATCCATATCAGGCACTTCTCCTCCGGCATGCACCTGGGCCGAAACCGCCGCCATGGCGCGGCGGGCCGTATAGTATCGTGCCAGCGGATCTATCTTCAGCGCCTTCGCAAGGTCAGCCGGCTTCTTGAAATTGGGCTGCAGTTCCTCGCGGCGCAAATCATAAAGCCTGGTGTATATCTCGCCGGCCTTTTTCGCGTTTTCCAAATCATTCGAGCCGAGAAGCACCTCGCCAAGTTTGTCTCCTACGATGCGAAGCGCCTCCTTTGCGCGTACGGCTGCCTCAGGCGAGGCGAACTTGCCGCTTTTCAAGCCTTCGTCGAATGAATTCCATGCCAGGTTAAGGCGGGCGGCGGCCTCTTCAAGGCGTCCGACCTGGAAGAGGTAACCACCCATGTTCATGTTGTCGCCGGCATTGACGGCATCGGGGAACTTCTCGGCGAACTTCATGGCAAACGTAATGAACTTCTCGCCGAATTTTTGGGCTGCTTCCTTGTCCTGCTTTTTTCGGGCTTCGATGTAGAGGTTGAAATAGGAGTCACGGATGGCGGCCAACGCATTACGGTAGAGCTCACCCTGCCCCTCGAGGCGCTGAACGTCCGCTTCCGCCGCCTCTCCCTCGCCTATGGCGATTTTGCTGTGCGCGAGCATGAAGACAACCTGCCCCTGGTAGGCGGAATTGGGATAGCGCTGAATGAACGCATTCACAAGGTCGATTACCTTGCGGTTTTTGTCGGCGCCGGGGCCCAGAACAGCAGCGGCTTCCTGGTCGGTGGAATAGAAAAGGAGCAACACGCGGATATATTCGCTCTCGGCCATGGTCGTGTTGAACTGCGACTTTTCGCTTTCTTCAAGTTTCGCGGCAGGGTCGTTCAGTTTGGCGTTGACTTGCTCAATAGCCCCGCCCAACTCGTTCCACACTTTTGTGAATTCCTCAACCGGCTGGTTCTTCGTCTGGCGGTACATGCGGTAGCGGCACAGCGCGATGCGAAGTTTCGCGACGACACTCTGGTTCCGCTCCGGCGCAACAGCGTTGTATGCGTCAATCGCCTCCTGATACTTGCCATCCGATTCAAGGCCGACCCCGCGCAGGAAGTTCGCGTCCGGGATGTTGGTCGCGCCGGGGAAAATCATGTTGAACGCCGCCAGTATGTTTTCCAACTGAGTCTTCTGCTCTTTTTCCCCTCCCAGCCTTACGATCTGGTTTTGCCAATCCAGCGCGAGATACAACGCACGGCGCAAAACCGCCTGGCCTTCGGGTGTCTTGTTGTCGGCATATTTCGAAACGAGCCGATCCGTGATTACGGAGACGGCGTTTTTAAGACCGTCTATGTAAGCCGCTTCCCCGTCGGCTTCCTTTCCAGCGGTCGTCAGTTCCGCCCTTTTCGACTCTCCCTGTTTGTAGCGCGCCAGCGCTATGTACAGAAGCGAAGAAGGGGCCCACTTCGCCTCGCCGGCGCCGGTAGCGCTCTCCACCAGCGCCGAAAGAGTTTGCTCGGCTTCGGCGTAGCGGCGCTCGTTGTAAAGAAGCATCGCAAGGTTGTACTGGATATCGACGGGGAACTTTGCGCGTATCTCGGGGGTCTCCTTAAGCCACCGCAAAATCAGGTCTATTGCGTCTCTCTGTGCAGAGCTGTTTCTGGCGATTACCTCACTGAGAAGCGTGGTGGCGCGGTCGACGTTGCCTTCTCCCTTGTAAGACTTGGCAACTTCGATGTCGGCGGCGTCCTTCAGCGTGTTTTGCGGCCCGCGGCCGGCGAGGTCGGCCTCGCCCTCGGCTTCCTTGTATTTTCCGAGGGCATTAAGCGCCTCGGCTGTGACGAGGTGCATGTACGATGCAATCCTTTTGAACAGGGGGTCCTTCTCCAGTTCCTGCCGGTAGGTTGTCAGAAAATAAACGGTCTCTGTCTGTACGCGCTTGTATGCCTCTTCCGCCTGGCCTCTCAAATACTGCATGCGCACGGCTTCACCGAGGCTTCGATAGGCGACCTCGATGTAAGGGGTTTTCCTGTAATCGTTGAAAAGTCCGTTGTACAGGGTAACAGCCTTGTCGAGCAGGCCGTCGCCCTCCGCTTCGTGGCCGGGAATCTTCTTAAGCGCCTTGCCCAAGCCGCCCACGCTGTCGGCTTCGAGGTAGCGGCATTGTATCACCGAGAACTCCGCCACGTTGACTTTCTCTCCCAGTTCGCGGATCTTGCGTTCGGCGGCTTTAATGACCGCCGGGTCAGGCTTCAGTTTCATTGTTTCCCTATCGTGCAAATCATTCTGGGCCTGCAACTGCGCCTTGAGATCGTCGCGGCGTTTCTCAAACTCCTGGCGAAGCACTCCGTACCCGGCAGTCGCCTCATCCAGCGCAGCGCGACCTTTGGCGATGAGATCATTGCAGGCGTTGACGTCGGCTTCAAACTGCGCCCTGCGGACGTAAAGGAGGCCAAGCACACGGTTGAGAAACTGAAGTTCGTAGGAGGCGTCGGTTTTTTCAGGGCGTGCGGCGTACTGGTTGATGAATGCCTTTAGAACGTCCTGGGCCTTGCCGATGAGCTCTATCTGGGCGCTGTCGTCAAGTTGGGCCGCCACGGCCTTGAGTTCGAGGATACGGGCCTTCTCCAAGAGGAGCGTAACGCGGGTATCCTCGTCAAGGTTTGCTTTCGCCAGCAGGCGGTCGATCTCCATTTCGGCAAGTTGCGTAAACCCTCCCTGGCGGAGTTTGGCAACGAAATCCGTGTCACGCTCGGCATGGGCCGTCGAGCAGAGCACCGCCAGCAACGCCAGGCAAGCGCATGCGGCTGCGCCGTGCGCCGCAATTGCGTTCTTTACGGTTTGTGCTCGTTCTTGGAGATTCATGGAGCGTGTACGCTTGGACAGCGGCACGGAGTGCCGAGACATGCCCGCGGTTCCCTGCAGAGAGAGGTGGGGGCGCAGGAGCCGGAGGCCGGAATACACACATGCCTAAAAATGCCTACTTATTACATTGTCCTGCTATATTCTGTTGCCAGTTTCCCGGCCAGTGAACGTACGCTCAGCCGATCTCGGGAAAACAACTCCTATGGAACAATATATTAGCAGATTTCCGCAGATTTTTCAGCCAACCTTTTATTCGCAACTTTTGCGCCAACAGCCGCCCAAATTACTTGGCAGGCGGTGCCAAAGCCGCCGCCTGGGGGTTGAAGTCCGGAACCGTTAATGTAACTTCCACCTTTACCCAGGGATGCAGCGCGTTTATCTCGGGCTGGGCGGTTTCCAGGGACTGGCTTTCGATTACCTTGCCCGGTTCCGGCGCAAGCGGATTGTCAGGAGGCGTAATCCTGCGCACGGTCATTTCCTCCACGATAAAAGTGATTGGCTTGATGTCGCCCAGTCCCGCCACCGGGGTGCCGTTGGCAGCACCGCCGACAATTGGCGAATTATCCTTATTATAGGTATTCAGTTCCGAGAGAAACTCGGTAACGTGCCGCTCGTCAAGTATGACCGCAAATTTTACCTCGATTTCCTTTATCCTGTCCCCCCCGTAAAAAATCGGCTCCTTTGACGCGATCCTGGCATCCACCTTGTTTTTTTCGGCAGCCTCGTCGCAATTGGCAATAGTGATGCCGGCCTTGGCACCGCTCCTTTGGTCAGGACTAGCAACCTTGACAATCAGGCGCGTGCCGTCGGAGGCGTTTTTCAGCAGCGAGTATATCAGGCGCTGATATATCCAGACCTGCTTCTGGAGGGCCTTGCGCTGGTAATCATTCATCTCGGTTGTCTTGGGAAGCAGGCTGGTCGGGGCAATCGGGCCGGGATCGTAGAGGCCTTCCCTAATCAGCAACGTCGCAAGGCCGTTTTCCACCAGGATGTTCTGCTGGTAGATTTCGGTGAACGTCCTGTCGTCGACAGCGGGTTTGCCGTCCGCCGTCATGAAAGGCGCCTCAAACGCCTCTTCGACTCCGTCAATCCTTTCTCTGACTGCTTTTGCCTGATTGGCCGCATCACCAGCCAATACCTCGGCGCTTTTGGCGGGCGGCGTCGGCTGATCCGACTTGGCGAGGTAAATCTTATCCGCTCTCTGGAGTGCTCTGAATATTTTATCTTCTTTAAGGAATTCCTCGACGTTCTTGCCCCTGTCGGCCCAAATGAAACTCACCACAAAAAACCACCACGGTACAAACAACACCACAAGGGCGATAAAGACGATGAGCAGTATTTTTTTGACGTTGCTTTCCATGAATGCCTCTCCGAGCAGGCTTCTTCCTACTGCTTCTCCTCAAAAGTCGCGGCAGCATCGGGATTGATCTGCCATGTAATCTTGAACACCGCGAATTCCTTTATGCCTTCTTCCCGTTTTTCGCCGCTGTTCCAAAAATCGCTCGTCATGAACTTCGCCTCAGCAGAGGCCGGCACAGCAGGCGGTGGCACAGGGGCGGACAGACTGCTGTTAATCAGCTTGTTCGTGAATTGCTCATCGACCCACTTTCTGGTCTCGGGAAGGCTGTTGTTCACGGTTTTTGTGATGCCGGTGATCTCGACCCTTATCGTCAGTTTCGGCGCAGGGGGCGGAGTTTTGGCGGCGCCTGCCGCACCTGGCCGCGGCGCGGGCGGTGTTACCCATTCCGCAATGTAGTTGACCGTAATGAGACATGCGTTATCCGCCATGTCTTTGCGCGCCTCGCCCAAGCCGGAGACGACCTTGACTTCCTTGTCCCGCGGTGCGAGCCTCGCAATCTCCTCCATCACATAGCGGGGCAGAGCCGCGGTACGGAAAGGCTTAAGGAACTTATCCTGGGCGTCATTCTGGATTCCCTGCGCCTTGTCAATATTGGCGATTGCATCGTCATTAACGCGCTTAACCTCCAAAAGGCTCGGCACTCCGCGTTCCGGTATCCTGTCGTAAGCCTTTGCCAGCCCATCCGAAATCTGCTTGCCTATGTTTGCAATAACCATGCTGGCGGGATAGGCCAGCAGGACGATAACGATGGCGGCGATCATGGCAAGCACTTTCCCCGGCCGAACCTTGCCGCTGATTTCCTCAGGCAACAGATTTACGTTGCACTTGCTTTCCTGCAGGCCCTGTATCGCCAACCCCAGCGCGACCGCAAAGCCGGGCAGGTATTCCCTGAATGCTGCGAGATTAAGCCTTCGCGAAACGCGCAGCTTTTGCAGCCCCTGAACGATTTCTATCTTGTAAGGCAGGTTTTCGCCGAAGAATTTCTCAAAGCCCGACAGTTTCGTGGCGTTGCCCATGAAAATGATTTTGTCAAACACGACGTCTTTCGACAGCGACTTGTAGTACCCGATTGTGCGGTGGATTTCACCCACCAGTTCCTTCAGGACTGGTCTCATGACAGTGAAAATCTGCTGGTAGTTCTTCGAGTCGGCGGCGGTGAGTTTCAGTTTTTCAGCCTCATCAAAGGGGATCTCAAACTTCTCCTCAAGCGCCTTTGTTATCTGCTTGCCGGCGATGGGCAGCGTGCGCGGCCAGAAGCGGTCCCCTTCAACTATGATGAGGTCGGCTATCTCCGCGCCGATGTCGATTATGACGACGTTTCCCTGCGGGGCGTATTCGTACTTGACAAGATTGTAGAGGGCAAGCGGCGCGGCTTGGAGAACGTCAACCCTTATGCCGGCGCGGGTGAACATCTCGGTAAAGTTCTCGACGATTTCCTTTCGTATCGCGATGAGGTTGACCTCGATCTCCTCGCCGGGGGCGAAACTTTCCTTGCACTTGAAGTAATCCCATACGATGTCTTCTATGGGAAAGGGTATCTGCTGCTTCACTTCGAAACGCACTATCTCGGGTATGCGTTTTTGCTCAACGGGGGCAAGACTGATGGGTTTGCAGAAAGTGCTGCGTCCCTGAACCGACGCAACGATGCGTGAATCGAATGGGTCATGGCGGCGGACAAATTCCTCAAGGGCCTGGATCACCAGGGCTTCTCTGCCAACCGCCGCCTCTTCCGCGCCGCCGGGCGCGGTGATGGGAATCATGTCAACACGAACAACCTCGAGAAATTTCTTCCCTCGAGCCATTTTGACGGCCTTGAGGCCGGACTCGCCGATGTCCAGGCCCCATACTGTCTGAGCAGGCATAATCTACCTCGTGCTGGAAGTTAGTATGCTTAACGCCGGCTCTCCACTATCAGGGGGTTAAATATAGCATTCCGCGTGGCACTGTCAACACTAAATCGAACTTGCGGATGATTTTGTCGGTTGCACGGGGAGAGAGTTGAGGAAAGTCGCAAGGCGCTTACTGCCGTTATCGCGGGAAAACAGCGCTGTTTGATATAAAAGCAGAATGCCGCATCCGGGATTCGCGGCACAGAGGCGGTTTATCGGTCCGGAAGGCGCTTGTTGCGCGGGCGCAGGTATGACTCCTCTATCTTCTGAACGCGGTGCCGCACAACATTCCTGAGAAGCAAAGCACACACCAATAGAACCATGCCCAGCAAGACGCAAGGATACCATGCGTCATGGGAATACCCCGCGTAAAGAAGAACGCCTCCAATGCCCACCCCCAATATGCCCAGATACTTCCAAACGTAAGCATTCACAGTAACGAATCCTCGATATTTCCGGAAATCTTTTGCAAACATCAGTCCGATGACAATCCCGTTAACGCCGAGAAGCGCCCCCAATGCGACCCAGACCACCTCTCCGAATGCGTTGAGTGGGTTCTCGTCCATCAGGAATTCCCTGCGCCAACCGCAGGCATAAAACGTCCCCTCTCCGGGAAAGACGGTGATGCCGCAAATAACCGACGCACTATCTCCACCTGCCTTAATCGTCAATGTGCGGCGGATTCTGTAGGATTGAAGATTCTAAGAATGTTGCCGGACGGCGCATCAGCCCGCAATAGCCTCCGCGGCGGCAACCGCGTAAAGCGCGGCGTCGTTGAGCGAGGCCACAAGAGAAGAATCGCTAATAACAGTATCCAGGTAATCCGCGTTGCGCCGTGCGCGGAATGCTTTGAGCGCCTTCGGTTCCAGCAAAGGAAGGGGCAATGCAAAGAAAGCGAAATACCATATCCCGCATTCATTGAGCAGTCGCGCCTTTCCCGCCGAATCGGCCCCGCGCAAGGAGGCCATCAGAGCGTCGATGTCATCCTGATACATCCTTCGCAACTCCTCACCGCGATAACCCACATTGTTCTCCTTCATCAAACCCTGGCGGTTATAGGTCGCAACCAAGCCCTGCCTGTGGGCGGGAAACCACGCATCACCCGCGCCCGAATACACCGCGCGCTCATAAAAATTCAGGCCTTCAGGGATGCTTTCCTCCGCTTCCTTCCTGATGTACGACGTGAAAGGCCGCCTGCCGGAGATGAGCCTAAGCAATCCCTTGCCCTTCCGCGCCGCTGCAATCAGGCGCTCACGGTCGGGCACAACGCGCATCTTGCCCTTTGCGACCAGT
>Ga0315274_10010315_pt1 | contig 13456 bp, 33 predicted proteins | sample YL17G02_20_MG_FD_203700 | JGI IMG/M metagenome (GOLD analysis project Ga0315274, IMG submission 203700) | Sediment microbial communities from Yellowstone Lake, YNP, Wyoming, USA - YL17G02_20 | ecosystem: Environmental > Aquatic > Freshwater > Lake > Sediment | place: USA: Wyoming | collected...
CTCTCCCATCTCTCGACTGCCTTCTCGTTGATCTGGGTCTCCTCGGGGCCGCCTCCGACCTCCCTCACGAGGCCGAAGGCCATACAATCCCCACAGTGGACCTCGTAGTCGATCCATCCGCTGGGTCCCCTGGTCAGGGCGTCCCTTATCGGGGTCTTCGTGTAGAATAGGGGCGGGTTCCTTCTCTCGCTCATCTCTTTCACCTCAACCTACGCTGACCGGCTTCTTACCCCTCTGAAAATCCCACTGTGGGAAAAGGGGGGCTTTTATTTCTCTGTGGCTTGCTTCATTAAGTCGTTGAGCTGATCCCAGAAGAAGCCCTTACCCTCTAAGACGGTGATCGCCTTCGTCGCCTCCGTCCACACCCCGGATCTCAGAAGTTCTTTTGTAAAGTCGCTTACCTTGTAGGCTTTCACGTTATAGAGGTCTTCTCCGCTGTCGTAGGTGAGATCGAAGTTTACCTTTTTACGCCCTACCCTTATCGGTATTCTTAGGGTGTTTTCATCCATCACGATCAAGCCTCTAACGCCGAACTCTGCCCTCCAGAGGGGGTTAAGGCCGTTCAACTGCTGAACCATTGTTCTCTGAGTCTCGTTTAATTGGCTCATGTCTTGCTCGATAAAAGGGGGCTGGGGCTCTTACTTCATTTTTTGTATGAAGCGGTGGTTATGCACTGGTGGATCGAGGATCACCTTTGGCTCTCCCGCGTAGTCGTTGGGGAGAAACTCGACGCTATCAACCTTGTTCCCGTCTGCGTCTTCTAAGCCTACTCTTATATTGACTATTCCCAGTGGGACTTCAATATGTAGAACGTCGTCCTTCTTGTTCCAGATAACTGTTTTCATCTTCTTCACCAATAAAAGATGTGCCTGCCTCTTACTCCTCGTCGATCTTCCGGTTGAACACGTGGGGGTCCATCTTCGTCTGCTTACGCCTCAGCCTATCCCTATAAGCCTCGGTGATCTCCTCCTCGCTCTTGAGGTGGACCTTGACCGGCTTAAGCGGGTTAACCTCCTCGCTCATGCTACATCACTAAAAAGGGGGGCGGGGTTCTTACTCGATCAAAAATCGGGGGCGGGGGGCGTCTTCTATTAGAGATTTAATGCTTCCTCGTCGAGATACCATTCTTCTGCTTTAGCCCTGCTAAGACCGTAACACTTCATAGCGATTGTTATCCATTCTTCTTTTTCTTCGATAGTCTCCCCATATTTGCCCTTTGGTAGCTCTTCTTCGCTCATCTCTTTCGTCCTCACCCTACGCCTGCGGGGTTCTTACTCGGGCAGCTCCTCAGCCTCCTTCAATTCATTGAGAAAACGCTCAGTCTCCACATAGCGCTCCAATAAGGGGAAAACGATTCCCCTCATACAGACATAGGGTATACTAAACATGAGGATGACTTGACCGAGCGGTGGTATACCACAGGACATGGCTTCCAAATAAACGATGAGTGGAATTATAACCATGAGAAACACACAAATGATCTTAGCTACTGTTCTTCTCATCAGCTCTCAGCCTCCTTCATATCTTCCTCAACCTATGGTTGCCGGGTTCTTACTCGTCCTCGTCTTCCTCGTCCTCTTCCTCCAGGCGACCCTCTCCGAAGTGGTAGAGGACGCTCTCCTCGTGGGTCTTCCTCTGCGCCTCCTGGTCTGGCTCCCGCTCCGCCTGTCGCTTCACGATCTCCGCTTGGGCGAGCTGGATCAGGTGCGCCGTGTTGATTGCGTCCCTCTCCCCTAGCCCCTGCCTGTATCCTCGGATCAGCTTCTCCCACACATACGACCAGTTCGGGTCTTCGAGGAAGGCATACGCCGTTTTCTCCCCGCCGTCGATCACTAGGAAGGCGTTAGCTTGGCTTATGAAACCACACCCTAGATACCCCGTGAAGGGGATTACCAAAAGCGAGTATCTAGTCCCGTCGGCATCCATCTCGCAGTTCAGGGCGTGGCTCAGGTCGAGCCTCGTCTTATCGCCTAGTGCCTCAATCTTGAGCCTGTCGATCTTAACTTCTCTCTGCATCTTCTTCACCGAATAAAGGGGTACGGGGTCCTTACTCGCTGAAGTAGGGGCAGTTTTCAGCCTCATTCATGGAGACTGGTACACCGTGATTCCTAGCACACCAGTCTGAGGGATGCGGTCCCTCAATTATGGAGTCCTTTGCTCCTAGACGCCTACAGTTTAAGCACGTCTTCATCTTCTCGGCTGGGGCGTCGATCCCTAACCGGTTCGCTATGAACCGGTTGACTTCCTCTATTGTTTGGAAGCCGCCGACCCTTGCCTCGTACCCCTGCTGGGTCTTTGCGTACAGGGCAAACCCGTACGCTCGTTCCTCTACCTCAAAATAGATTAAGCTCTGCATCTTCTCACCAATAAGGGGGGCTCCTGCTTCTTACTCCTCGTCGATCTTCCGGTTGAACACGTGGGGGTCAATCTTCGTTTGCTTACGCCTCAGCTTATCCCGGTACTCCGCTGTGATCTCCTCGTCGCTCTTGAGGTGGACCCTGATCGGCTTAAGCGGGTTTACCTCTTCGCTCATGTCTCATCACTAAAAAAGGGGGCCGGGTTCTTACTTGAACCTTAGCCAAGTGGGATCATAGTCGGGGACGTGCTTCCCCTCGGTGGCCTTCAACTCCTCCCGCATAAGCCTCTCGTTCTCCCTCTCGTCCTCGGAGTCGGTGTATCTCTTCACCAGTTCGTTAAACAACTGCTCGGGGAGAACTTCGGGGTGGCCCTCCCACGCCTCTTTTATCCTCTGGCCCTCAGCCTCAAGTAGCTTCAAAAGGGTTCTGCTATTCATGCGGTACTTGTTAGCTACCGTGTTGATCCCATCAAATAGCTCTGCCTCTGCGTGGTTCATCTCTTCAACCTCAATAAAGGGGGACGGGGTTCTTACTGTTTCTTGGAACAGAAGGGTACGCCCATACAACGATTCATTTCACAATTCCTATCATAGCCCCAATTTATTCTACATAACTCTAATTGACAAATTAATTCTAGCATCTGGCTCTTATCGTCTGAGGATATTCCCTCTATGAATGGTTCGTTATTAAGAAAACGCTCAACTGTACCTTCATATCCAGATTTTTTATAGAATGGTTTGTAAGGCATAATCATCAATAAAAGGGGGACCGGGTTCTTACTTTGGGAGGCTATTTATTAAATCTCTGCGCTCAAGTTCTAGCTTCCCTGAATCTATATCGAAGTATTCATAGACCAAGTCATCCCATGTTTGGGTTACGGGGTAGAGGCATTCCATTTTGGGTGGATAATATGCTAATTGGTACTTCTTTGAGGATAGCCATTCGTGGAAGTTGAGTATCGCTAGTGCCTCGCTGTGTGCCTTATCCCATTTAACCATTTCAGGGTATTTTTTATTAAATTCTTCTGTGTTCATTTTCACTCAATAAGGGGGGTGCCGGGTTCTTACTCCTTTACAATCAACTGCACTCCCCCGAGGCTCCCATCCATCCGCCTGAGCTCCGTGACCCTGAGCCTCGCGCCCGGCGGGAACATGCCGAGGGTTGCCCGGCCCTTGCTCCTCACCACCACGTCCCGCGACAGCATCTTACCCTTAACCACCTCCCCGTAGCTGCTGACCAGGTTCTGGAGGGTCTTAGCCGACGCCTCAAGGCTGCCGACGTGGGGGCCCAGGGCCTCGCCGACTATCCTCCTCATGTCTACCTCGGCGTCTAGCTCGGGGTGTCCCTCGAAGAACTCCCTTAGCTGCCCGTCGATCTCGTTGTAGAAGGAGATTAGCGCGCCCTCGTCCCAGGAGACGAGGAGCTTCCTGAGCCTCTTCTTCAGCAGTGGCCCAAGCTCTAGCCTAAGGCTTGACCTGACGCTCATAGCCCCGCCAGGCCCCTTCCAAGTAGGTAGGCGGATACAGTCGCCAGCGTGATGATGAACAGGTAGTACGCCAGCGCCACGACTGAGCGGAGCCTCATCTCTCTCCCCGTCTCCTCTTATCTGGGTCCCAGTTCAACTCCCATCCCCTCCTATTTCCCTGGATGATTACATTCCGATCCTCTGGGGGAAACTGTAAAAGGAACTTGTCGAAGTCCCCCCATTCCTGTGGTATCCACTCAAGTAGCCTGTACCATTCGAGTTTTATGTCCCCCCAAGTTGGTTTAGGGGCTGATGGGTTAGAGGAGAGGGCCTCCCGCCACTTCCTGAGGGCGAGGCGCTTGACGGCTTCCAGTGGAACGTACACCATAACTATCTAATAATAAGGGGGTGCCGGGTTCTTACTGTAATACTTTCCTAAAGAGGCTGCCACTCCTCGAAGCCTTCAACCTTGCAGCAGAGAGGGTAGAACCTTTTACCTTCTTTGACTGTTAACTCAAGTTGTTTCTTGAGCAATTCTTCAGGGATCTCTACCCATAGTTCCTGCCTAGTTGAGAGCTCCTTGATTACCTCTTCATTTTTGCTTGAGTAGTCCTTCTGATATGTTATGGTGAACACAACCCTACAAATAACTCCGCGCATACCCTTCTCATCAGCCTTTGAACGGATGTCTTTATCACTTATTATAGGCTGCTTTGTATCGATATTTATGGAGGGTTTTTCATATTTTGTGACTTGTTTACCTAACTCTATATTTTGTTTTTCTAGCGTGTTAATTCGCCAAATCATGCTGTCGATGGGTTCCTCTATCGTGGTTCCGAACCAATCAGTGTATTTGACTTTCCTTAGTATCGCCATCATCTCCAGCAAGCTGATTACTACCCATGAGATGCCAATTATTCCAATAATCTCTATAGGCCAGTCGAAGAGGTAGATGATCGCAAGGCTGAGAATAGCGATCACTGTGTTTGCCAGAAGCAGCTTCTCTACTCTGTTCATAACTTCACCTAAATAAAGGGGGACCGGGTTCTTACTCCCCTAAAACTCCCACGCGATAGAAACATCTATACATCTCTCTACATAATAGAGCCCAGGGAGTTCTACTTGTCTGAAGAGGGTAGCGTCAGGGTCTTTGAGAAGCGCAGGGAGCCCGGAGCTGGCCTACGTATGATGCTTGAGCAGACCGTCACCTTCCCGAGGCCAATAAGGATGTGGAACCCCAAGACCGGCTTCATGGAGGAGAAGAGCCGGATGAACATCGTCTTCGACGCCTCCATCCCCGAGGAGCAGTACGCAAACTACGAGGGCTACTCCGTAGGCAGGGACTCGAAGGATAAGATACTCGTCCTCCTCGCCTCCCTAGGCTACAGCTACCCCACCACGGCTATATCGGAGGCAACCAAGGTGCCGCTCCCCTTCACCAGAAGGCTCCTCTGGGAGCTGAAGCGGGACACTCTGCTCGAAGGAGCCTACAGCGGCGGATCATACGTTGACGGCGAGATATGGCCCTACAGGTACGGGCACGTACAGGAGAACTACTGGATGCTGGCCCCCGAGGGCGCGAAGAGGGCGGAGGAGCTTATGAGGATGAAGGTCACACCCCTCGCGCCTCCCCGTGAACTCGTCGAGAAGGAGAGGAAGGAGCACCCCTGGCTCACCTCCGAGGAGGCGGGAAGAATAGTCCACGACCACATGGAGGAGATTAGGAGGAGGGACGAGGAGATTAAGAGAAAACTGGAAAGAGGCGAGAAGCTGACACAGGAGGAGCTTAGAATCTTCTACGAGGAGGGTGAAGAAATAGCGAGAAGGGAGCAACGTTTAGGTGTAGCGGATGAGGCTCCAGTTGGGGTGATAACTCCCACCGAGAAGAGGCTGCTCAAAGAGATGAGGTCTGAGACGCCCTGGGACGCGGCGGGCAGGCGAGCCGAGGAAGCCCGGAAGAAGTACGAGAAGTCTACCTAGGATTTAGGTAGTAGACGGCTTTCGAGGATTGACATAAAAAGAATTGTTTTCTATCAAGAAACCCTAGTCTATATTCATATATATCTAAATCTACCGCGTCTCCCCATGAGCTTGGCGAGTAGGTTAAGCGCCTTAGCTACGCCGTTTCCCAGTGGGCATGGTGAGGGCCCTGGTCCCGGATCGGGCTCAATCGGGCCATCCGGTTCGAGGGGGTACATTGTATTGTCTATCTCACTGTCTCCATACTTGATCCAGCAGTACCCTTCCACACCCCACCCGGTTCCCCACGAGTTCCTGATGAGCCATGCGCCGAGGGAGTCGTCGTAGCCGACTATGGCTATCATGTGGTATCCGACTACGGGATCCATCACGCCTAGGCTGTGGTAGACTCCCTCGACGTAATTGATGAATGACTGGTGTACTGTCATTGTACCGGCGAGGGCGAATCCTTGACTGAGGATGCTCTTCATCTGGTTTATGTCAGTGACATATCTCCAAGAGGCCAGCTTTTTCCCTTTTTCCCACCAGTTATCACATATTCCCTGTGCACATTCTGAATCAAAACCTAGGCTGGTTGACCCGTAGGGTAAGCAACTTTCAAGGCAGACCCCCTTCATAGCCTGATTCAGAACCGCCTCAGGGGTGTTTCCTTCGCTGCATTTCCCCCCACTGCAAAAAAATAGATGCTTCTCTGAAAGGTCTACATCCTCAGAGTTGAGTTTGCGTAGAACTTCCTCCCACGCCGAAATAGTTCCGAAGGCGGTGCATGATCCGCAGTCTCCCTGGTCCCTCATGGGGCTACAAAAGGGGCGTAAGTCTATACTCATTTTCTGACTCCTCCCGCGATCCTTCTCTGAACTCCGGGTGGTAGTCTGCTGGTCGCAGTGTCCCCGAGTTTGAAGTCGGGGCTGCTTAGTTCTATGACATCAACGGGGACGCCCTCCACTTCGCTGGGAACTCTGTCTACCTTCTTCAGGGCCCTGAGGCTCTTTTTCTTGGCGACGTAGACGACTATGCTCGGTATCCCAGTGTCCTTGCCGTCAATCCATTTTGACGCAATGGCGACGTTTAGGACGTTGGGTAAGCTTCTCAGTTCGAGGTGCCTTTCGAGAACCTCTTGTGGGTCTGCCATGCCTCTAGCCTCTCGTCGCTATGGTCATGGCTAGGGAGAGTATACCGATGAGGATGGACACCACTATTCCGGTGAGGATGAACCAGGTCCGCGAATCCACTTTTTCTATGTCCTTCTTGAGTCCCCCGATCTGGTTTACTATCGTCTCCCTGTAAGCGCTGCATAGTTCCGGCGTTACGCCACCGTTTCCACCGCCGTTTCCGCCACCGTCTCTGTCATCGTCTTCGCTCATGCCATCACCTCAAGTCAGTAACTCGTTCACTATGTCGTTGGTTGACCATCCGAATGTGAAGCTCATACAGAAGAGGTATATGCCCGTCGCCTCGGGGATCTTGAATGTGGGGAAGATGAGGAGGGTGACGATGACGCTTATGACGAGGCTTGAAGTGGCGGTGTATAGGTACTTGTAGTCGAATTTGAGTAAGTCCCCCTTAGCCTCGGCCTCCCTCATCTTCTTGACGTAGGGGAAGAGGGTCCTGCACAGTACGCCGAGGAAGATGGCTATAAACGCGATATACGTTGCTTCCATCGAGATCAAATAGTAACTATTCCAATTCAGGATAAAAGAGTTATCACTAAGAAGAGGGTCAACGCTAGGCCCCAGGACCAGGTGAGGAGGAATATGGCCCAAGCCAACTCCGTTCTCCGAAACTTATCCATTTAGGACATCTCCCGAATGGCGTTCGGTTCCTGAATCACGGAGTCGGCTTGCATCACAGTTACCTCAGCAGTGGTCAACTCTCCACAGGCGTTTAATGTCTCCCTGAAACTCAGGGCGACATCTTCCAGATTCTTGGCAGCGTTCATCTCTCTATCCTCATCTTATGGTACTTTATCTCCCTCCGCCGCGTCTCCTTCGCCTTCTCAACCTCCTCCTGTGAGACGACTGCCACCTCGGGGACCTCCCTGCGCTTAGGCGTGTAGACGATGATTCCCTTCCCGGGGGGGCGGATTATCCTGGCCTCTGGGTTCGGCTTCACCGCCTCGGAGGGGTAGTCAAACAGCTTTCTCTGTGTCACCTTTACCGGCCTCTCTCCATATCTTCTCCCTCTTCAGCAGGGCCCGTACACTCTCTACCTCGCTGGGCTTCTCCCTGAGCATCGTCTTCAGGCTAAGGTTATGCGTGGTCTCGTAGGGTAGGCTGATGAATAGCTCCGTGTTATGCACCAACCACGCTCCGCGAAGCTTTGCCTGGTTCTTGCTGGTCGAGTAGACGAGCACCTTCGTCTCCCCTTCTACTCTCCTAAACTCCCATATCCAAGTTGGGTCCCTCTCCTCGATGGATTTGAAGAGGTGCGTAACCTCATCCTCAGTCCCCTCGGGGAGGGGTAGGATCGTGACGAAGCGGGCCTCCATCAGCCCTTAGCCTCCTTTTTCTTAAGTATCATTATTGCCTTTATAATTGGCTCCCATTCATTCTCTGTGCCCATTGTACATAACACACATCCTTTTGATTCTATCATTTTAGCGTTCTCTGGGAGCGACGTATATTCGCCTCCACATTTTGGGCATCTAACTTTCACGAACATTCGGTCCTCGATCTCCTTCGATTATGGAGGTAATCATTCTCATCCCTCCCCCAGCACAAGAAGACGATTCATCACGCTTACTCCATGAAGGGCAATAATGTCCCGCGTGACAATACATTGCGTGCGCTTCACAGAACCCAAAATGATTCTCACTATTAATAGCTTCATTTTTGAAGGAGCTACAATTATAACACAATTCTGTTTTCGATGGTGTAAAGCACATACTATCCTTTTCCCTCCAGTTTCGCCGCTAGATATCCACCATAGAAAGCCCTTAGTAGCATCCTATGCACCAAAACTTGATGCTCAGGAGTATCTTGATCGATTTCAAGACGATCCACTGCTGGAGGATATATCTTCAAGAAAGCATCGACTACTACTTCGGGAATGTCATCCATTCCAGTTACTTTCATTTCACCCATCGACCTCCCAATGCCTTTCTCCACCAGCCTGTTGTAGCTCTCAATCTGCTTCACTAGCTCCTTGAGTGTCTTGGCCTCCTTAATAATCTCCCCATCTCCCATGATCTCCGTATAATCACAGCTATACTTAGTTGCTAACTCCTTTAAATACCCCAAGAGATTGTCATTCGCTGTCTTCTGCCCCTCCGGGAACAATGACATGAATTGCTGTGCTTTACTCTGACAGGTAAATATTAAGTGCTGTAATCTCTTTGTTTCTTCATCCGATATTTTCATCTTTCTTAGCCTCCTCGATCGCAACCTTCAACCCCCGTTCGAAACTCTCCCTTAGATTGGGATTCCTCAACACAGCCGACGGATGATAAACGGGGATCAATTTAATATTCTCTCTATACTGGAACACTTTACCATTCGCCTCTCCCATTGATACTGGAATCTCCAACAGAGCATTCGTCGCGGACAATCCCAATGTGACGATGACCCTTGGGGCGATTAACCGGATCTCCTCTTGAAGATACCCCTCGCAGTTATCAATCTCCAGTTGATTAGGTCGTCGATTCCATGGAGGGCGACATTTAACGACGTTTGTGATATAGATGTCCTCTCGTTTGACCCCTAATTTGGCTAACGTCGCATTGAGCAATTTACCGGATCTTCCAACGAACGGCCTCCCTTGGAGATCTTCCTCTTCCCCTGGGGCTTCTCCGATAATCATCAATTTCGCCCTGAGATTTCCTTCTCCTTGAACGATCTGATGTCTGCTCTGGACTAAGTCACTACATTGAATACAATACCCTATATCAGACATCAAACCCACCCTTTGTCATAATATTGAAGATGTGATAGTTCACCCACAAAGCCCACAACGAAAGAAACATCATAATCGCTCCCGACAGGGCAGAAAATATTATGGTCACCTTTTCTGGGTTTTGTGGATAGAAAACCATATACCAGCCTGCAATCAGCGCTAAGTTGGTAATCATCACCAAAACAATGCAAAAGGCATTTTGTCTTTTACTCATCTGAATCATCTCACAGAACCCCTCGATTGTTGTGATTCTCATTCTTTGATCGCCTTTTGGATCTTCTTGAACAACCCAAGTGCCTCGATCGTCGTGTAACCCTTAGCACTGATGATGATCTCCGTCTGCTTGTTCTCGTACGTAACTATCTTCGCATAGGCCTCTGGGAGTTCCGTAGCTTTATGTTCACTCATTGTACGCCCTCTCCAACATTGTTATTAATCCAAAACTGTACCCTATTCGCTCCAGTGTGTTTATATCCGTTATTACCACCCCCTCGGGTTGCCTGCTATTTAACCAGAACACTATAGCAGTGTCGCCAACGTTCATCTTCACCTGCAACCTATTCGGTTGAACGTCGATCCCCGTAACCAACGAGAACAACTTAGCTGTGGCCTCGTGCCCTATTGCGCTAATATACCCTGATTCCATCATCCATTTGACATCATCGACACCTATCTTGTTGAACCTAAACAACCCATAATTCGTCATCACAGGTGCATTAAACAAATAAAGTGTCATTGTTCCTCACCTCCGGCCTCTACTGGGCCTACCGTCTGAATGACCCTCGCGATGATTCCTCCTAAGCGTTGATCGTCAGTTGACCCTGGAACTGATCCCACGGCGTTCAACAGAACGAGTCTCTGAGAACTCGACAATCTCGGGATGGTGTTTCTCACGGAGCCATGATAGATCAGATTGATTACATCAGTAGAGTCTGTTCCCGCGTCGAGGATCCCACTGAGAACTTGCAATGAGGACATATGTCCACCTAACGCTCCATAAATGAGTCTCCATACATTATCCTCACTCGCAGCCCCTGCCAGTTGAAAGACATCCTCAACAGTGGGATTATCCAATGTCAGGATGGCTTCTAAGGTGTTCAATGCCTTTCTGGCATCTCCCCTTGAGATCTCTCTGATCGCTTTCACGACGAAATCACTTAAGAAGGTTTGCTTCTCCTTAAACGCCACATCCTTGATCAGCGCCTCTATCTGGGTGAAATGAACCCCTTGGAACATGTAAATCGAACATCGACTTTGCAAGGCCTCTGAGATCTTCGACAGATCATTCGACGTGAGAATAAAGCGAACACTCTTCGCGTTTTGCTCCATAACCTTTCTCAAAGACTGCTGAGCGACCTTAGTGATGCCATCCGCTTCATCAAGGAGACAGATCTTCCATCCCACGGGATTGATGGCCTTCATTCGGGCAAACCCCATGACTTTCTCTCTAATAGTTTCTATCCCTCGTTCCTCTGACGCGTTGATCTCCAGGAAGTCCCTCGTCCCTACCTCCGGATCCGCATTGATGACCCCTAATTCCCAAGCCATAGCCCTCGCTACAGCAGTCTTTCCCACACCGTTCTTCCCAACCAGAAGAATGTTCGGCATCTCATGATCCTTGACAAATGATCGGAATGATTCTATTATTCTTTTGTGACCATATATCTCTGCAAATGACTTAGGTCTATATTTTTCTGTCAGCAACTTCTTCCCCTTCCCATGGTTGTTTCTTCCACTCTTCGATCCTCTCCTTCAACGCTTCCATCATGTCCTTATTATAGACCCACATCTGATGCCATCTCTTCGGGGTTCCCCCACAAGCACACCAATCTTTGCTATATATCTCATTACCAGGATCGGTATAATGTGGCATAGAATACTTATTTAAATAGAAACTCTCATATCCCGTTACACCATCTAGTATCTCAATACTGTACTTTGATGAGTAAGGTTCTTTGGCCTTGTCATGTTCCGTAATCTTATAATGGAACTCCCTCTCGGATCTCTCTCCGGACCATGCGTCGACGATGTAGCCATTAACAGTTCCTTGTTTAACTATTGAACTCATGTCCAAATCTCCACCTTAACATTATTATTCGTGACGAAATCCTTAACATCGGGATCCATATTCGCCCAATCCTCCTCATGAAGATCTAACACCACTCTCAACTGGACATTGACACTAGCATGTGACACAAACGGAGCCTTTTCCTTAAGAAGCTTCTCCAGCCTCTCACTGATTTTCGCTAACATCTGTTCTTGACTCATGCTGGTCTCAACTCCGAATCCTTCCCCATAGCCTTCAACCTCGCTATTGCGGCATCTCTAGTCATCAACCCCTCAGGGCCGAAGATAATCGTACCACCTTGCTCCTCGAGAATCTTCTTCTCCGCCTCCTCTCGTTCCTCGGACTCCTTCACTAAATCCGGCCGGTACTTCTGCATCCAGTAACTAATTCTCCTCATTATTCGATCAGTTCCGATAATTATCTCAAGACCCGATTGTCCCCCTAGATTGATTGCATTCGTTACCATCAACTCCGAAGAAGTTTTCAAGAACCCTCCTTGTTGTACGATGAAACACAACAGACATTCTTCCCTGTTGCGTTCCTTGATACATCCACACTCGGACGTAGGTTCGAATTCACATTGTTCTACCATGTTTCCTTTCCCTCAACACTTTGTCTGCAACTTCCAAATCTATTCCATCTCTGATCGTGACATGCCCACAGGATAACAACACCAAATTATCCTCGGACTTCTCCACTGTAAACTTCGCTTTGCAAAACATACAATAGAGTTTCTCCTTACTCGACGAGAACCCAAAGAGCGTTGTTTGCTGGGCTCGCTGGCTACTCTGTCCCGTCATCCTCATCTATCTCCTTATCCTCCTTCTCTTGTCTAGTTTTACACCTAAAACTATGCTTCAAACACTGATCGGACTCCTTGAACTCGGAACAACGTAATCTATATTCACACGAAACCCCAACGAACCCATAATACATCATCTCTTCCCCTTGATGTTTCTCAATCATCCCCTCATCGGCCAATTCATTCAACGCCTTTCTTATCCTCGGTTCCCCTGATAATATCACTGTTAACAGATCCTTCGCCGTGAACGCCTGACTCTCGTGATCTTCAAGATACCACAGAACCTCTACCTTCGTTGACATTGATCTGACTCCTCGAGGCAATCAGCGTCTGTAGATCAAGAAACACATCAGCCTGCATAGTCACTCGGTCTTCTTTATAATGGACAAATCCTATCGGGTGACCATCGTAGTTGATTTTCTTCTGCCAGCTCACTTTAACTTTGCGATGGCATGCATGACACTCTTGATCCGGAGCGTTCTTGTGTATCGACACATATGAGTTGCAATCCGGACATTCAAACACTGGCATTACGAGACCCCCTCCTTGAAGCAGAATGCCGAATGCATAAACCCTAGTTCGTCGTTCAAAATCTCCATTGTCTCTTTGACCATAGCCTCGAACAACTCCTTGATCGTCGTGACCGGAGCCATTTGCAACTTCTTCCCTCCATGTCCGGTTACCTCCTCGACCCTAAGAACATTCAACTTTCCCAACTCGATGACCTTATTCAAAACCGCTGTTCTCGACGGTAGATCCTCGCTCATACTGATCTCCAACTGATCCATCAGTTCCTTCATCGTTATCGGATAGTTCTTTTCTTTGCATTTTGTCTGCACAGCATCGAGGATTTTCGCTCCCAACTCCCCCACGAAGATCTCAATCCCATCTCC
>Ga0315274_10010317_pt1 | contig 13455 bp, 11 predicted proteins | sample YL17G02_20_MG_FD_203700 | JGI IMG/M metagenome (GOLD analysis project Ga0315274, IMG submission 203700) | Sediment microbial communities from Yellowstone Lake, YNP, Wyoming, USA - YL17G02_20 | ecosystem: Environmental > Aquatic > Freshwater > Lake > Sediment | place: USA: Wyoming | collected...
TGTGGCAACGTGGCTGCAGGCCTCGGTGATGCCGCCCATCACCTTGGGGGTGTTGATGGTTGTCCAATCCTTGCGGCCCGGATCGACCCGCTCGGGAGAGAAGGCCAGGAAGAAATCCTGCCCGACCGTTAGGCCCTTCTCGGTGCCCAACTTGGGGAGCAAAATTTCACGCGTCGTGCCTGGATAGGTGGTTGATTCCAATACCACTACCATGCCCGGATGGATGTGTTTTGCCAGCGACTCGGTGGCTGAGATCACGTAAGACATGTCCGGATCGCCGAATTTTCCCAACGGGGTAGGGACGCAAATGCTGACCGCGTCGGCCTCTTGCAGGACTTTATAATCAGTGGTGGCAGACAACTTGCCGGTATCTACCAGTTTATTTACGAGCGCGGCGGGCACATCCTGGATGTGAGACTCCCCTTGGTTGATGGTATCCACCTTGCGCCTGTCGGGATCGACACCGATAACCGTAAAACCTGCCTCTGCGAATACCGCCGCCAGCGGCAGTCCCACATAGCCCAGGCCGAGAATGGCAACCCTGGCAGTGCGCTGTTGAAACTTGTGGATCAGGAATTCATGGTAGTTAACAGTCATTTTTCCTCTATTGAACGGTGATCGGTCGGTCTTCGACCGCCTGTACCGTCGATGACACTAGAAGAGACTCAATTGCTTCGGCTGTGGTTTTTCCTCGGCGGGTTGGGGTTTACCGTGCTCTTGCTCGTCACGGGGTTCTATACCGTCACGGTGTACTGTACCGTCCTCGTCCTGGTATGCAGAGGCCTCCACGCCCTTAGAAATTAACTCGGGCAGGCGCGAAAAATCTCGTTCCACATCTACCTTGAGGGAGGGTTGGTGCAGCGCGGCAGCCGGGTGGTACATCGGGACGACCAGGCGGCCGTTAATCTGGAAGGACTGGCCATGCACGGCGCTGATCTTGGCATTGGGCAGGAATTTTGCCATGGAATAGCGTCCCAGCGTGACGATTACCTGCGGATTGATGGCAGCAATCTGGCGTTCCAGGTAGTTGCTGCAGGCTTCGATCTCCTCTGGCAGGGGGTCGCGGTTGCCCGGCGGACGGCATTTTACCACGTTCCCGATGAAGACCTGCTCGCGCTGCATGCCAATACCAGCCAGCAGCTCCTCCAGAAACTTGCCCGCCGCGCCTACAAATGGGCGCCCCTGCTCGTTTTCGTAAAACCCCGGCCCTTCGCCGATAAACATAATTTTGGCATTCGATGGGCCTTCGCCGGGTACGGCGCGTTTACGGCCGAAATGAAGCTGGCATTTCTGGCACACAGCCACTTCTTGTCCCACTTGTTTCAAAACTTCGTCAGGCCTCACATTGACCTCCAGTCATTGTTCCGAGGGTAATTCATTCGGTCAGGCTGGCCATGCTTACCAGCCGCTTACCAGTCCTTGAGTCTCAAGTGTCATCAAAATTGCGTCTTCGTTGGTGTCCATGTAATAGCGTTTCCGGCGGCCGACCACATCGAAGCCGAACTTACAATACATGGCGATAGCTATTTGATTGCGTTCGCGCACCTCTAAAGTGGCCGAAGCGGCTCCTTGCGCGGTACATTCCCGCAAGGCGGTGAGCAGCATCTGCCGGCCGATGCCGCCTCCACGAAATTTGGGATGTACGGCGATCGTGGCGATATGCGCCTCATCCAGGATCAGCCAGACCACGATCATCCCGATCACTCTGGGGGCCTCACCGGCGGATTGCACCTCAGCCACCCATTGCCGCGAGACATCATTTTCAAGCAGCTCGTACCGGTAGGAATGAATAGGCCAGGGCAGGCTGAACGACAGCTGGTCGATCGCCACAACCTGTTCCAAATCATCCAAAACCATCGGGCGGACGGTAAGCGGCGGTACAGAACACCGCTCGGCGGAGGCTTCTAGGTTCAAATTAGCTTGCATGGGCTACAAACATGGGCTACAAACATGGGCTACAAACATGGGCTACAAACATGGGCTACAAACTTCCACCAGGCCAAGCGATGTACTGCATCGCCATCAGCGATGTACTGCATCGCCATCATCCGGGAATCGGTTCGCCAATGTGCAGGTAAATCGGCTTCAAGGAAACGGGATCGTCCACCTTACCGGCCTGCCAGCGCCGCCAGGCCAGCTCGGCCAGGAATCCTGCCCGGCGCAGCGATTGAGCGGGCGAGGCCAGAATCACAAGTCTGCGCTTGCGCCCGAGGACATGGCGCTCTTCTTCGGTCAACTCCCCGCATACCCGCGTGGGCTGCTGGATACGCTCTGCCAACGTGTGTGCGTCGAGCACCTCAAGGCTCCCCTGCGGCTGCCACGCTCCTGCCTCAGCCCGGTACCACCCAACTGCCAGCCGCCCGCGCCCGGCCTGCAGCACCGCGGCCAAAGGGATATTCTGCACCGGTTGGGCTGCTGCCAGCACATCCAGGGTCGGGATTCCCACCAGGGGTATATGCTGCGCCAGCGCCATCCCCTTTGCCAGGGCCAGGCCAATCCGCACCCCGGTGAAAGAACCCGGGCCGATTGCCACCCCCAGGGCCTGCAATGCGGAGGTACTCAATCCGCAGCGCTGTAGGGCTTCGGCAATTGCCGGGGCCAGTTCTACTGTGTGATGATCGCCGCAAGCCCAGGATGCTTCACACAGCAGGCGGGATCCATCATACAAAGCCAGGCCCATCACACGGGTGGAGGTATCGAATGCCAGTAACACACAGTCTCCATTGGTTCAGCGGCCGTAAATTTGCTTGCGGATATCTGCCAGCAGCAGCTCATAGCGCGAGCCGTGCGCTGAGATGATCAAATCGCGGCAGTTTTCATCGATATACGTCATGACTACCTGTAAATGGTCGGGGGGTAAGATTTTCTGGATCCGTTCGGCCCATTCTACCACCAGCGGTCCTGCATCGAGCATGGTAGTCACATCCAGGTCTTCGGCCTCGGCTGGGCCGCTCAGGCGGTAAGCATCGAGGTGGAACAGCTGACCGCCCTCGGGGTGGCGGTACACATTCACCAGCACGAAGGTAGGGCTGGAAACCGGATCGAGCGACCCCCAACCAGAAGCAACCCCTTGCATGAGGGTGGTCTTGCCGGAGCCGAGATCGCCTACCAGGCCAATCACATCCCCCGTTTGCAGCTTTCCTCCCAACCGCATCCCCACCCGGCGGGTTTGCTCTGGGCTGCGGCTGATAAATTCTAACGAATGAGAATTGAGGATGGGCATGCTGGGATTATACAACGTTTAACGAGGTACGTTCAACTTTTGACCTCGAGCTTTGCCATTGAGGCGATCACACGTTTCAGCCCCACGTTCTCGAAGAAAATGTCGAGCACCTCGTCGCCATCTTGAATCCTACTATTGAGTACCATCCCGTCTCCCCAGGTGGGGTGAATCACTTTGGCGCCGGGTTTAAACTTTGTCTGGATAGGGGTGGGTGTCGTGGAGGATGTCCAGCGTTCCGCAGGTGCGCCGCGCCCGGCGGGGTACGTCTTATCCCGCAGCCCACGGTAAACTGACCCCGGGTCAGCGTCCGCACGGTAAGCTGACCCCGGGTCAGCGTCCGCATTGTCGGAGGCAGATGACGACCAACGGGTCGTAGAGCGTCCGGGGCTGGAAAGCTCGAGCAGCTGGTTGGGGATATCCTCGATGAAACGCGATGGTTCAGCCGGTTCAGCATATCCATACTGGCTGCGATTTTGAGCATGCAGCAGGTACAACCGGTCTTTGGCGCGTGTGATCCCCACGTACAGCAGCCGGCGTTCTTCCTCCATTGCGTCAGCATCTTCGAACGAACGGGCGTGGGGTAGTGTGCCATCATTCAACCCGACGATGAACACAACCGGGAATTCCAACCCTTTGGCGGCGTGCAGGGTGAGCAGCGTGGGCACGTTGGCGCCGGCTTCGAGCGTATCCTGATCGGAGACGAGGGCTACTTCTTCGAGAAATTCGCTCAGGCTGCGGCCTTCGAACTCAGCCGCCAGCCGGCGGAATTCCATCACGTTATCCCACCGGTCGCGGCCTTCCTCGCTATTATCGTCAATGTAAGCATGGTAATCCACATCGGTGAGGATCTGGTCGAGCAGCTTGAGCGGGGAGGCTTCTGCGGCCAGGGCCTGCCAGCCAGCGAACATTTTTCCAAAGTGGGTGAGGGCCGTAGCAGCCCGCCCGGTAAAGGCTGCGTGGTGAGCGGAATCGGCATCCTTGGCCAGCTCGATGAGCATCTGGCCCGGCGCGATGTGCGCTTTTTGGGCCTGGGTGCGCAGGCCGATCACGGTTTTATCGCCGATGCCGCGCGGCGGGGTGTTGATCGCTCGCGTCAGGCTGATTTCATCGGAGGGGTTGTAAGCCAGCCGCATGTATGCCAGGGCATCCTTGATCTCACGGCGGCCATAAAATCGCTGCGCCCCTACCAGCTTGTAGGGGATACCGGCGTGGAGGAACGCTTCTTCCAGCACGCGGGATTGGGCATTGGTGCGGTACATAACAGAGAAATCGCCCAGCTTGGCCTGGCCGCGCTTGACCAGGCTGGCGATCATATCCAGCACGAAGGCTGCCTCGCCGCGATCATCGTAGGATTCGTGCAGGGTCACCTTTTCCCCTGACCCGCGCTGCGTGAAGAGTTTCTTCTTCTTGCGATGAGGGTTCTGGTCGATCACTGCCATAGCGGTATCCAGGATCAGCTGCGTCGAACGGTAATTTTGCTCGAGCAGGATCACCTGGGTATCCGGGTAATCTTGCTCGAAACGAAGCACATTACGGTAATCCGCGCCTCGCCAGCCATAAATGCTCTGATCTTGATCTCCAACGCAAAAAACATTCCTGTGGTGAGAGCACAAGTGCTTGACCAGCGTATACTGCGCCAGGTTGGTATCCTGGAATTCGTCCACCAGCACGTGTTCATAGCGGCGGGCGTATTTCTCGCGCACGTCTGGCTTTTGTTCGAGCAGGAAGGCCGTCCACAGCAGCAGGTCATCGAAATCTACCGCGTTGTTGGTCAGCAGCAGATCCTGATATCGTTTGTAGACGCGCTTTACCACCTCGTCGCGGTAGGTCTGGACAGGGAATTGATCGGGCAGGAGCAGCTCATTCTTGGCGTTCGAGATCGAAGCGTGGATGCCCTGCGGGCGGTAGCGTTTCTCATCGAGATTAAGATCCTGGATGGCTTGCTTGACCAGCTTTTCCTGGTCATCGGTGTCGAAGATCACGAAATTCGATTTGAAGGGCAGATGTTCGGCCTCGCGGCGCAGGATCTTGGCGCAGGTAGCATGGAAAGTGCCGAGGGTAACCCCTCGAGCGGCATCCCCGAGCAGGTTAATGACCCGGTTTTCCATCTCATGGGCGGCTTTGTTGGTGAAGGTAACGGCCAGGATGTGATAGGCACGTACGCCCATGGCGCCGATCAGGTATGCGATGCGCATGGTGAGGACGCGGGTCTTGCCCGAGCCTGGGCCAGCCAGCACGAGCACGGGACCGGTTCCAACGGTGACGGCTTGCTGCTGTTGGGGATTGAGACCTTGCAGGAAATCCATAGCGGGCTGATTGTAACTTCTGGCTATTGCCATGTCAACAACGAAAGGCGGTCACTTGCTCAATCCTTTCACGAGCATCGGTTGTATCTGGTTGTCAGAAACTCTCCCCTCGGCTACAATTCAGCCCATGAATTGGGATCTCCTTGGGCATGACTGGGCTGTCGATATCCTGCATGAGCACGTGGCTAAGGGCAGGCTGCGCCATGCCTACTTGTTTACCGGTCCGCAAGGGGTGGGCCGCCGCACACTGGCCCTGCGCCTGGCGCAAGCCATCAACTGCCCGCAGCCGCCCGCCCCTGGCGAGCCATGCCGGGCCTGCCGGACCTGTACGCAGATCGAGCGTATGCAGCATCCAGACCTGTCGATTGTGCAGGCCGAGGCCGAGGGCGGCACGCTCAAGGTTGAGCAGGTGCGCGAGCTTCAGCGCAGCCTGGCGCTGACCCCCTACGCAGCCCGTTACCGGGTGGCGATCCTGTTGCGGTTCGAGGAAGCCCACCCAAGTGCCGCCAACGCTCTGCTCAAGACCCTCGAGGAGCCTGCCCCGCAGGTTGTGATGATCGTCACAGCCGAAAGTGCTGAAGCTTTGCTGCCTACCATCGTCTCCCGCTGCGAGGTCCTTTGCCTGCGCCCATCGCCGTTGGAGCAAGTGAGCCAGGGGCTGCAGGCTCATTGGAGCCTGACCCCTGAACGGGCCAGTTTCCTGGCGCATATCTCGGGTGGGAGGGTGGGTTACGCCCTCCGCCTGAGTGAAGCTCCCGAACGGCTGGTACAGCGCCAGGCCTGGCTCGACGATCATCGCCGGCTGTTGGCTGCCAGCCGGGTGGAACGTTTTGCTTATGCGGATGGGATTTACAAGGATAAAGATGCTTTGCGCCAGGCTTTAAACACCTGGCTGTCGCTCTGGCGAGATGTGCTCTTGCGCGCGGCAGGGGCGTCTGCATCGCCAATCAATGTGGACCGTGAAGACGATATTCATGCACTGGTTGGACGGGTAAATCTGCAGGATGCGCTCCGGATCGTGGCGGGGATCGAGCGCACTCAGGATTTGCTCGACCGCAACGTCAATGCCCGCCTGGCGACCGAGGTGTTACTTTTGGATTTACCGCGCCTGGCCTAAATATGCTATACTCATTGGGATAAACTCGTATGGCCCTTCTCAAATCGTCCTCACAAAAACACGAAGTTGAGACCACGCGTGCCTCGCTGGAACTGTTGTATCACATCAGCCGCGAGCTGACCACCGCGCTGGATTTGCGTACCGTGTTGCAGCGCGTCGTATTCCTCTCCATGCGTACGGTGGGCGCCATCAGCGGCAGTATCATCGTGCTGGATGACAACGGCAAGCCAGTAGAGTCGGCCATCATCACCGGCGAACAGGTTCACGATCACACCACCCAACGCCTGCGTATCACCCTGGAGAAGGGTTTGGCCGGGTGGGTCGTCCGTAACCGGCAAGCTGTGCTGGTTGCGGATACCAGCCGCGATGAGCGTTGGCTGCCCCGCCAATACGAAACCGAGGAACGCACGGGCCCGCGCTCGGCGGTCAGCGCTCCACTCCTGGTACATGACCGTCTGGCGGGTGTGATGACCCTCGTGCATCACACAGCCAATTTCTTCACCCCTGAGCATTTGGCCCTGGTGCAGGCCATCGCCGACCAGGCTGGCATTGCCGTACTGAACGCCCGCCTGTACGCTGACAGCCAACGCCAGGCGCGGGTGATGACCGCCCTGGCGGAGAGCGCCGCCACCATCACCGGCAGTCTGAAGCTCGAAGATGTGCTTTTGCGTATCCTGGAAAAGATCAGCCAGGCGCTGCGAGTGCAGGCTGTGTCTCTGGCTTTGATCGATACCGAGAATGGGGAGTTAAATTTCCGCGCGGCGACCGGCTGGCGGCGCAACGAAGACTTTTACAACCACCTGAAGTTGGGCCGCGGGATTGCCGGATGGGTGGCGCTCGAGGGCCGCGGGGTGGTTGTACCCGAGGTGACGAAAGACCCGCACTTCGACTCTGAGATCAATCTGCGCACTGGTTTGGAGGTGCGCGCCGTGGCCTGTGCACCGATCCGCTACCGCGGCGAGGTGATCGGCGTGCTGGAAGCCCTCAACCCTACTGAGAAAACCTTCGATCCGGATGCCTTATTAGTACTGATGGGTATTGGTAGCCTGGCGGGCAGCGCTATTCGTCATGCCCAGCTTTTTGAGAATTTGCAGGCTGCGCACCAACGCTACCGCGAATTGTTCGATGACAGTATTGACCCGATCCTGATCACCGACCGAGAGGGCAGCATCCTGGAGGCGAACCGCCAGGCCGTAAAACTCTCGGAGTTCGACTCCGATACATTGCTGCACATGAGCATCCGTCAGCTGCACACCATTGACGAGGAGCAGACCGGTGTCCAGTTCGAGTCATTATCGTCAGGCACAACGTTCTCCTATGAATCCCTGTTGAGGACCCACGGCCAGCATAGCATCCCCATCCGGGTGTACGTCCGGCAGGTGGACTCCGATGGTGAATCCCGCATCCAGTGGATCCTGCGGGATATCACCGAGCACAAGAACCTCGACAGGCTGCGCGATGATTTGACATCCATGATTTACCACGATTTGCGTTCACCGCTGGCTAACGTTGTTTCGAGCCTGGATATGTTGGACACCATGCTCGCCGAAGCCGAAGATCCTACACTCCGCTCGCTTGTAAGCATTGCCTCCCGTTCGACTGAACGCATCCAACGCCTGACCAGCTCGCTGCTCGATATTAGCCGGCTGGAAGCCGGGCAGCCTGTGGGCGCCCGCCATCCCGCCAGTGTGGAAACCCTGGCTACCGAAGCTATTGAATTCGTGCAGGCCATCGCTGAGAATAAAAACCAGGTAATAACGGTGACGGTTTCACCGCGGCTGCCGCCTGTACTGGTAGATGACGATATGATCCGGCGGGTGCTCACCAATCTGCTCGAAAACGCCATAAAGTTCTCAACTTCAGAAGGCCAGATTGAGGTGGGTGGTGATCTGGATGGCGATTGGGTGCATCTCTGGGTGCGGGACAGCGGTCCTGGCATTCCGGCTTCGGAACACGATCGCATCTTCGACAAATTCACTCGCCTGGAAGGCGTCAATCTCCCGAAAGGCTTCGGGTTGGGTTTGGCATACTGCCGGCTGGCAGTGCAGGCGCACGGTGGGCGCATCTGGGTCGAGAGCGAGCCGGGGAAGGGGGCGCGCTTTGTCTTTACGCTGCCGGTGGCGCCAGAAAGCAGCTTCCCGGCGGAAGATGCACCTCCCGAGGAAATTTCCGGTGATGATACAGCAATGGAAACTGTAAACCCATAAGTTAAACGGATATTGAGAAATGCAAGAACTCGCGCGCGGAATTTACACTGAGAATGCTTATCCTGGTGTTACATTGGGGGCTTTGATCCTCTCTCATGGCACGATCCTGATCGACGCTCCCCTGCGGGCAGAGGATGCCCGGGCGTGGAAGGCAGCTCTGCTCGGCCTGGGAGGCAACTTCAACCGGTTGTTAGTCCACCTCGACTCGCATACTGACCGAACATTGGGCGCCCGGGCGATGGAATGCACCATCATTGCCCACCAGAAAACCGCGCAAATATTTCGCGGCCGTCCGTCAGTATTCAAAGGCCAGAACGCCGAGAGTGGCTCGGAATGGGAGACGCAGAACGAGACGGTGGGTACTCGCTGGGCGGTGCCCGACATCACCTTCACCCAGAAGGTTTCATTGTATTGGGGTCCACCCGATGTGATCCTCGAGCATCGCCCCGGGCCGACGCCGGGTTCGATCTGGGTGGCCGTTCCGGAAGCCAAGATCATCTTTGTTGGCGACGCTGTGCTGCCTCACCAACCCCCCTTCCTGGCCAGTGCGGATATTCCCGCATGGATAGAGACGTTGGATGTGCTGGCAAAGGAATACCGCGACTTTACCATCCTCAGCGGGCGCAGCGGGTTAGTACCTTTCGAGGTTGTACGGGCGCAGCAGCATCACTTGAAGAATATCCTCAAGGGGTTGGAAAAACTCGCCAAGCGTAACGCCTCTGCCGATGAAACCGAGAGCCTGATCCCATCCCTGCTGGCGGACCTGACCTTTTCACCCAAGCTGGAGGAACAGTTCACTCAACGCTATCATCACGGACTGTACCAATATTATGCTCACCATTACCGCCCATCAGACCTGGTAGAAATGGATTAGCGATGGTGAAATGATGTCCTCTTATATTCCTGTCTTTGAGCTCACCCGCGGTGAAGCGGTTGAATCAATTCACTTCGGTGCGATCGCAGTCGTAGATGCGCAAGCCCGGTTGGTGGCCTCGTACGGCGATCCGCAGGTGGTGACCTATCTGCGCTCTTCCGCCAAACCAATGCAAGCCTTACCGTTCATCGAGCATGGTGGACAGGCTGCTTTCGGGCTCACCCTGCGTGAAATTTCTCTGATGTGCGCTTCCCATTCTGGCACCGACGATCATGTTGCCGTGCTGCGCTCCATCCAGGCGAAGGCCGGCATCACGGAGATCGATCTGATGTGTGGGAGTCACCCGCTCTCGCACAGGCCTACGGTGGAAGCCATGCGCCAGCGCGGCGAGAGCGTTTCTCCCAACCGCCACAACTGCTCGGGTAAACACACCGGCATGATGGCCCACGCACGTTTACACGGATGGACGATCGCCGATTACATCAACCCGACCCATCCTGTCCAGCAAGAGATCGTGCAGACCTTCGTGGAAATGTGCGGTCTGTCGCGGGAGCAAGTCCGGCATGGCACAGACGGCTGCTCGGCACCGAATTTCGCGGTGCCGCTGCGCAACGCGGCGTTGGCCTTCGCCCGGTTGAGTGATCCCGCCGGTTTGCCTCCCGCCCGCGCCGATGCCTGCCGCACAATCACCGCCGCGATGATGTCTTATCCCGACATGGTTGGAGGCCCGGACAGCTTCGACACCATGCTGATGCAGGTTACTGGCAGCCGGATCGTATGCAAAGGCGGGGCAGAGGGCTACCAGGTTTTAGGCCTGCTGCGCGGAGCGATTGGCCCAGACTCGCCTACATTGGGGATCGCACTTAAGATTTCGGAAGGGGACCAGCGCGGCCAGGCACGCCAGGCGGTGATACTGGAAGTGCTGCGCCAGCTGGGTGCCATCACGCCTGCTGAACTAGAAGCGCTGGCCAAATTTGGGCCATCGTTCTCGTTGTATAACTGGAGAAAGCTGCTGGTCGGCGAAGCGCGGACATGTTTTCAGTTACACTTTGAACGTTGAGGATGGCAGGCTGGCCTCGATGGCAGAGAAAGGCCCGCTTTTCGACCGAAAAATAACCGCGGCGCGGGTTATCCACCAGCGTCTGCTTGAGTTTTATGGCTCTCCGGACTGGGGTGACCCGCTGCCGCCGCTCGATGAATTGGTGTCCACTATTCTATCGCAGAACACCAACGACACCAATCGCGATCGCGCTTTCAAGGCTTTGCGCCAGCGATTTCCTACCTGGGAAGCGGTGCGCGATGCCAATGCTGGCGAGGTGGTCGCCGCCATCCGGCCGGCTGGCCTGGCAAACCAGAAAGGCCCGCGCATCCAGGCCGTGCTGCGCGAAATTACCGCCCAACGTGGCGCCCTCAACCTCGAATTCCTGCGCCAATGGCCTGCCGAACAGGTTCATGATTGGTTGATGAGTTTTAAAGGTGTTGGTCCCAAAACCACTGCCATCGTGTTGCTCTTCTCTCTGGATAAGCCGGCTTTCCCGGTGGACACTCATATTTACCGTGTGACCGGCCGCCTGGGTCTGCGCCCAGCAGATATGGGCGTGGAACAGGCTCACACTTATCTGGCTGGCTTGTTCTTGCCTGAGACCTACGGGGCGGCGCACCTTAACCTTATCCGCCTGGGACGCGAGATTTGCCAGGCCCGCAAGCCGAACTGCCCGGCATGCCCGGTGCAGGATTTATGTGAGTATCCGAAATGACCAAAACCACCCCGCAAAAACACCTGGACGCTCTCCGCTCGGCTTTACTACGCCTGCAGCTCCAGCATCCCTCTTCTGAAACCAGCCTGCCACTGCGAGATGCCATGCAGCATCTCGATAAACTGTCGGAGTATATAACTGTTGACAGCGAGCGCAGCCGCCTGGAAGTGTTATACCGCGTCTCGCGCGTGCTGGGAGCCTCGCTCGATTTGAACGAAGTGCTTACCCGCGTGATGGATGCAGTGATCGAGCTGACGCATGCCGAGCGTGGCTTCCTCATGCTCATCGATCCCGCTACGGGCCGGTTGGATCTGCAGGCCGCCCGCAACCTCGAGCAGGAGACGCTCGAAAGCCGCGACATGGAAGTCAGCCGGACGGTGATCCGAAATGTTGTTGAAACCGGGCAGGGCGTGGTGACCACAGACGCCAAATCCGATCCACGTTTCGCGGCTCAAGAGTCGGTTATTCTCTACTCCCTGCGTTCGCTCCTGTGCGCTCCACTGCGGGTGCGAGATCGCATCGCCGGGGTGGTGTATCTCGACAATCGCGCCCAATCGGGTCTGTTTACCGAACAAGACCTGGAGATGCTGACCGCGTTTGCCTCGCAGGCAGCCATTGCCATCGATAACGCTCGCCTGTATACGCAGACCGACCAGGCCCTGGCGGAGCGCGTGTCCGAGTTGGAGACGCTGACGCAGATAGACCGGGAGTTGAATGCCCAATTGGATTTCACCCAGGTGGTAGAGGTCGCTCGCCGCTGGGCCATCACCGGAACGGGCGCCTCCGATGGGTGGATTGCCCTCCTGGAGGAGGATACCCCCTTGAGCATCATCGCAGGTTACGATGAAACTCGCCAGGCTGCTCTGAACGGCGCGCTTGGCGCGATTGTCGACCGCTGCCTGCGCGAATCATGCTCGGAAAGCTTTGCTCCACAGGATGGCAATCCTGCCCGGTTGATCGTATCGCTTCAATATATCCACAAGCCGATGGGGATCCTGATCGTGGAGCGGCCCGCAGCGTTTTCCCCGACTGCCCTGCAGTTCCTCGAGCGCCTGGCGGGCCGCGCCGCCAGCGCCATTCAGAATGCTCGTCTCTACAAGGCGGTTCAGGATGCCAACCAGGCTAAGACGCGCTTCGTATCGGTGGTCACGCACGAACTGCGTATCCCAATGACCTCCATCAAGGGGTACACCGATCTACTCCGGCAAGGGATGGTTGGCCCATTGAATGAGATGCAGCAAAATTTTCTAGAAGTCATCCGCAACAACGTGGAGCGTATGTCGGTGCTGGTCTCGGATTTGTCCGATATCTCTTACATCGAAACCGGGCGGATGAAGCTTTCGTTGTCGGTTATCAATTTGGGCGAAAATGTAAAGCAGGTGTTGCAAACCGTGCGTCCCAAGATCGAGGAGAAGCAGCAAATTCTCACCGTGGACCTACCCGAGGCTCTGCCTCCGGTGAATGTCGATCCGAACCGGTTGGCGCAGGTATTAACCAATCTGGTTAGTAACGCCAATAAATACACCGATCCCAGCGGCAAGATCGATCTCCGCGCTCATCTTGAGGGTGATTTTGTCCGTGTGGAGGTGAGCGATACAGGCATTGGTGTCAGTACCGAGGATCAGGGGCGCTTGTTTACCCAGTTCTTTCGCTCTGAGGATCCCATGGTGCGGGAACAGCAGGGATGGGGTCTGGGGTTGAACGTCACCCAACGGCTGGTGGAGCTGATGGGCGGGCAAATTGGGGCGCAGAGCGAGTACCGCAAAGGGAGCCTGTTCTGGTTTACAGTGCCGGTCCAAAAGACGTGAACCGGTTTAGGTAAAGGGCAATAGTTTTCTGGTGCCTAACGCACAGGAGGCCGAAATGAGAGCAAGGAAATTCGGCAAACGCCATCGCTTATTAATCTACCAGCGCGTGATGGACCGGTTGTGGGCTGCCACGCTGGTGCTGGGGCTGGTGGTGGCGGCGACC
>Ga0315274_10010318_pt1 | contig 13454 bp, 13 predicted proteins | sample YL17G02_20_MG_FD_203700 | JGI IMG/M metagenome (GOLD analysis project Ga0315274, IMG submission 203700) | Sediment microbial communities from Yellowstone Lake, YNP, Wyoming, USA - YL17G02_20 | ecosystem: Environmental > Aquatic > Freshwater > Lake > Sediment | place: USA: Wyoming | collected...
TCGTCAAGTACACGTATGACGGCGATATGAACCTCGATGGCGTCGTGAACGCCGATGATTACTTCCTGATCGATACGGGGTTCATCGGCGGAGGGCGGCGATATCAGGATGGCGATCTGAACTATGACGGTGTGGTGAATGCGGATGATTACTTCCTGATCGACAGCGCCTTCATCGGACAAAGCGGGCCGTTGGCTGGTGGTGAGTCGGCAGCCGCAACAACGCACGCTGCACATGATCCGGCTGATTCCGCCGCGGTGGACGATGCCGTGATAGTCCAGCCGGCCAGAAAGCAGAAGGCCGATTCGCTGCTGGCGGAGCTGTTCTCGACCGAGCCGGTGCTGTAAGGCGGCGTTCACGGTCGCTGTTCCTCGGCCGCGCCGCACTCGTGGCCTTTCGCATGTGACAATCCGCCAGCCTCAGTGCTGGCACGAGCCGACGCGCAGGATGTGGCCCGACTTCGCCCGCGTGTGGACAACGAACGGGTGCCGGCAGCCACAACGCGGACACTCAAGACCTCTGGGTTCGTCGTTCAAAGCCGCCTCCCTTTCAACTCACTGAGTCGCAATCATGGTCTGACTGTTTTTTTCTGATCCGTCCCGAAGAGCACCGCGCCCTGCATGGACGCCGCCACGGCACAGCCCACCAGGCAATCCAGCCAGTGATTGTCCGGGTTCCCCGGCTTCGCCTTCCACTCGTCCACCGCCCGCCCACGAGCCTCCGTCTTCACCCTGGGTTTGAACCTCCCGAAGAAGCCACGCGGCGTAGTGCATCAGGTTCATCCGCCCGCCGGCGCCGACGGGCGCACCGGCGTCGATATCCGCCTGAACCTGCTCCACCATCACCCTCTTCCCGCCCCCTGCCGTCAGGAGCCGTGACACTTCCTCTATGGACAGCGAGAGCGGATTCACGCCGCCCTGGACCGGAATTTGCATGGCGGACTCGGCCATGTTTCACCATCCTAACATCTTGGGAATACTGGAATTACGCCTTGCACGTCTCGCAAACCTACTCCTTAATGTACATGTACCTGGGCCTGGCCAGCCCCAACACGGCCAAAGGAGAACGTGTCATGAAGAAGGACCAGATCAGAATCGCCGTCGATCCCGACCGCATCCCCCTCACCGAAGCAATGAAGCCCGCCACGGTGACCAAGGCGAAGAAGGCCCCGGCGGAACCGAAGGCGAAGAAGCCCAGCGGCCTGGACGCCGCCGCTCAGGTCCTCAAGGACGTCGGCCAGCCGATGCGATGCAAGGACATGGTCGAGAAGATGCTGGCCAGCGGGCTCTGGCAAACCGGCGGCAAGACGCCCGCCGCCACGATCTACACGGCGTGGACAATGTTGGCGAAAGCAGCTTGACGATAGAAAGGGTGATCGACCGCAGCCGGTTGCGGCCCCGGTATGGATCGGGGTGGCAGCCGGCGTAACGCTCTTGCGGTAAGAGGGTTGCGGCGAGTGGCCTTGCTGAAAGGGAATGTCATGGATGACACAAGACGCGGCAGGAAGCCGCCCCTGGAGGTCAAACGGGAATTTACGACCGGCCGGCTGGAGGTCCAAGTGTTGACGCAGACGTACGAACTGATCGTCCCGACGATCCGCAAGCCGGTGCTGGTGGCGCGAAGTTTGTGGGACCTGATCGAAGATCGGTCCCCGGAAACCCTCGCGCGGCGCATGGCGTAAGGAGCGTGAATCATGATGAATACCACAGCCACCGAAACATCGTCGATTCGCGCTGCCCTTTATGCGCGTGTTTCGTCGGAACAACAGGCCCAACAGGGAACGATTGACAGCCAACTGGTTGACTTGCGTCAACGCATCGCAACCGATGGCCTGACGGTCGAAGAGGAATTGTGTTTCATTGACGACGGTTATGTTGGCAGCACGCTGGTGCGGCCGGCGCTGGATCGGTTGCGCGACGTGGCCTATGCCGGCGGGTTCGATCGGCTGTATGTGCATTCGCCGGATCGGCTGGCGCGCAAGTACGCCTGGCAAATGCTGCTGGTGGAAGAGTTGCAGCGTCACGGCGTGGAATTGATCTTCTTGAATCGAATGATCGGCGTCAGCCCGGAGGAAGATCTGCTGCTGCAAATGCAGGGCATGATTGCCGAGTACGAGCGCACGAAGATCATGGAGCGCTGCCGACGGGGCAAACGTCACGCGGCACGGCGGGGTTGGATCAACGTGTTGTGCGGCGCGCCCTATGGCTATCGTTACATCGGCAAACATGAAGGCGGCGGGCAGGCCCATTACCAGGTGAAGTTGGAAGAGGCGCGCGTCGTGCGGCAGGTCTTCGAGTGGGTGGGACGAGACCGTCTGTCGATCCGCGAGGTCGGTCGCCGACTTGCGGCCCAGGGTGTGCTCAGCGCCAAGGGCAAACGCTGGTGTTCGGAAACCATCGGGAAAATGCTGAAAAACCCGGCGTACAAGGGTCAGGGTGTATTCGGCAAAACTCGGACCGGCGAACGCCGACATATCTTGCGCCCTGGTCGTGGCCGTCTCGAACATCCACGCCATCCCACCTCGCGCTACGCCGGTCCGCCGGAGGATCAGATCGTCATCCCGGTTCCCGCCATCATTGATGAGGATTTGTTCAACGCCGTCGCCGAGCAACTGGCGGAGAATCGCAAACGCCTCCGCCAACAGAAACAGGCAAGCTACCTGCTTCAGGGGTTGCTGGAATGCGGCTGCTGTGGTTATAGCTGGTACGGTCACGGACTGACGCGTTTTTCGCGCCGGAGCGGCAATCACTGCTACCCCTACTATCGATGCGGAGGTAGAGACAGTTCCCGCCTTGGCGGCCGGCCTGTCTGTTCCAACAAACCGTTGAGGCTGGACCGTCTGGATGTGGCGGTGTGGGCCGACGTGTGCGCGGTGCTCGAGAACCCGGATGAGCTGCGCCAAGAATTTGAGCGCCGTCTCAACGGTAACGATCCCGCCGATGTCGATCTTCCACAGACGCACAAGCAGATCGCCGCGGTGCGGCGTAGCATCAGCCGTCTGATCGACGCCTACGAGGACGGGTTGCTGGACAAGGAAGAGTTCGAGCCGCGCCTGCAGCAGGCCAGGCAACGGTTGGAGCGGCTCCAGCAAGATGCCGCCGCAGCCACCGATCGTTCGGCCCGGCAGACGGAATTGCGTTTGGTGCTCGGCCACATGGATCAGTTCGCCGAACAGGTCCGCGCAGGGCTGGACCGTGCCGACTTCGATACCCGTCGGCAGATCATCCGTGCCCTGGTCAAAGTTGTGAAGATAGAGGAAGATCATGTGCGAATCGTCTATCGGATCAGTCCGCGCCCTTTTGCTGATGGCCGCTCAGGCGGCCAAATTCCCCAACATTGTCCACGCCGTGTACTCCGTCATCCTCCGCGAGATCCAGACCAAGGGCAGCGAAGCACGGTTCAAGAAGACCGACCGCGGCCTGTTCACCATCAACGCCTGAGGTGATCCCATGAAGACCAAGATGCGACAACGCGACGTTCGGTTCTTCGTGCAGGATGGCTGTCTGGTGCGGACCGTTACCGCCGGCGCCAACGACGGCCGCACCTACACCCACCGCTGCGACAAGGCGACCTTCGAGACTGTCGCCTGGGCGATGGAAGGGCAACCCCGCGAAGGCGACGGCACCACGCTCATGGAGATCGCCAGGAAGGAAGCCCTGCCGTTCACGCAGGTGAATGTGGCGCTCGAGTTCCTCAAGGAGCGCGGGATCGTGGATGTTCGCCATCGCCGGTGCTACCCGGCGACGGAGAGCGTGCACTTGGACGCGATGGTCGAGTTCCACGCCCTGGCCGAAGAGAAAAGGCACACCTGACATCACCTGCCCTCCGCTTCACTCACCCCGGCCACCTCCGCCGGGGTTCTCTGCGGCATCATTCCTCCAGCCGCAGTTTCGATCGCTTCATTAGCGACCTCGCTAGCCGTTGAGCCAATCCGTCGACGGCTCCGGCATCCAGTCCGGCCGCTCCGGCCGCCACGCCGGCGGCTGCGGTGGCTGCGGCGCCGCTGTCGGCAATGCCGCCACCGACAGCACCTGCTGGCCAATCCCATGCCCCGCCACGCACGCCAACGCCAATGCATCCAGATAGTGATTGTTCCGGTTCACCGCCTCCCAGCGGCTGACCAGCCCCCGCCCGGCCACAAACTCCTCCACCCGCTTCTCCGCCGTTAAGTGCTTGGCAAATCCCAGATGCTCTTGTCCACTGCCCGCAAACAAGCTCAAGCCTCCCGGCTGGCCCACCGGCGTCTGCAGCCGCACGTGCACGTAGCTCTTCCACCAATCGGCATTGACCTCCACCAGCACGTGTCCCGCCGGCTGACGCACCGCCTCGTACCCCGGCTCCTGATGCATGCTCCGCTTGCCCAACTGCTGCACGCCGAAGCCCTTGCTGGGCAGATACCCTGCCCCGCTCTCAACACAGAAGCTCACCACCGCCGCCTCCCAGTGGCCACTGTCGACCAGCACCAGGCTCGGCTGGACCGTGCCGCCGCTGCTCATCAACGGCCAGCCCACGGTGGCGATCTCGTCCCGGAACCGCCGCAAGGCCGTCAGGATCGCCAACTCCTCGGCCATGGCTTGGCTGGGCACCTCCAGTCGCCCATACTCCAGCACATGTGGCGTGGCCCCGGCCCGCCACGCCACCGCCACCCAATGGCACAGCCACTTGCCGATGTCGATCCCCACCGTGATCGCCGCCGCATCCGCCGGCACCCGACCCCGCGGCAGGTCGATGGCTCGGGCCGTAATCCGGTTCGCATCCAACTCGCTGAGCGTGATCGCCTCCGGCTCACTCGGTAGGGCCCAGAAGAACTGCCTCAGCTTCTTCTCGGCCAGCTCCGGATCGGTGGTGCGTGGCGCTTCCCACTCCTCCTCGGCCACCGTCCCGACGCTCACCAGCAGGTTGTTGGCAGCGGTGAAGCGGAAGCCCAGCGTGTGCGTGCCCGGCAGCGGGCCTTGGATCGTGCCATCCTCGCTGATGCTCTGGCCCCGGTGCAGGAGCTTGGCCTGGCGGTTGGCCTCGATGCGCTGGGATTCACTCCAGGCCGCGCCGCAGCCGGAGCAGACCAGCATCGCCTTCTGCCCGGCCTCCACCACGCTGGCAGCCTCCTGCCAGCCGACCAGGTGCTGCCGGTCGGGCGTGATCCACTGGCGGCAGTGGGGGCAAGGCAGGACGATGCGGCTGTCGGTCCCGGCCTTCAGCTCCCGCCAAGTCCTGCCCTGCTCGGTGCTGACCGTGCATTCCATGTAAATGCGCGCCCGCTCGCCGAAGGCATTGGTCCGGGCCTGGAGTTGACTGATCTTGTCGGCCTCGCGGGAGCGGCCTCCGGCCTCGTCCATGCCGTCGGTCTCCGTGATCACCACCACCCGGCTGGTGAATCCCGCCCGGCTCTTGTCCGACCCGCCGCCCGACATGAACTTGAGCGTGGCTCCGTTCCCAAACTGCAGGGTCTCGACTCGTCCGCCGCGACTGCCTCCGCCCCGGGTGGGCAGCAGTTCACGGTAGCGGCAACGCTCGATCACCGGCAAGAGGTCCTCGCGCCATTTATCGGCGGCCATGTCCATGTCCGGCAGACCACAGATGACCGTCTCGCCCAACTCGAACAGGTGATACAAGAGCGGGATGACGAAACAGGAGAGGGTCTTTCCCGATTGGGTGGGTCCGGTGGCGACATAGCGGGACCAGCGTCCGGAGTCGACTTCATCGAACCACAATCCAGTGAACGGCTGGCGGGCACAGCGGAAGCGGCGGCCGGCGAAGGGTCCGGCGGGGATGATGATCTCCGCTTCGGCGAACTGGCGCATGGTCCGCAGCCGCCTGGGCCGGGCCTGCTGCAGGAACCAACGCAGGTCATCGGCCGTCGGGTGCCGGCTGCGGGGTATCCTCGACAGGGCTGTCGGCTCGGGCCGCATCGTCGGATCGGCAGAGCGTGGCATCGCTTCCTCCCAAGGAATGGTCCATCTCCTGTTGTGCGTCGTCCAAGGCCTCGCCGAGGATCTCCAGGGCAGCCAGCCCGAATTGCTGCTGCAGGGCATCGCCGGCACTGCGCAGGATGGCGGCGATCCGCCCCAGGGCTTGGCGGACCTGATCTCGCGGCAGAAGCTGCATCTGCCGCTCCAAGCGGTCCAGGCGAGCCAAGGCCGCCCGTTCCTCACGGTAACGCTCCAAGGCAGGGCTATTGCCGGCGCCTTGCATCAGCTCATCCGCTTCCCGCGCCAACTTCAAAGCGTTGTCGGCCAGGAAGTCATGCAGAGCCCTGGCCAACGCCGGCAGGTTGATGGTGGGCCCGCCAAAGGGCAGGCCATACCTGGTGGCCTGCTCGTTGATGACTTTGGTCTGTCGCCCGGACATCTGCCGCCAATGCTTCTGCGGGATGGAGCTGTAATATTGCCAGCGGAGACGCTCCTCTTTCTCCTTCTCATGCCGCTTGAGGGCGGCACGCTCCTCTGCCGTAAGCTCTTGCCTATCCATGACCTTACGGTAAGCTCGGGCGACCAGGTCCTGGTCGATCCGGCTGGAGGCAGGGGCCTGTGGGGCGGGGGTTGGGGTGGTTCGCTTGGCCATTGCTTACTTACTTCCCAGTTTGAAGGCCGTCGCTGTACAGATTGTGGCCTGCTGCGACCCGCGGCTCCCCCCCACCGGCCAGGAAGTACCTAAGGCCGGGGGGTTGGTAGCGGACAGTTGCCACGCCAGTTCGCGTGGGTGGTAACCTGGCGCGTTGGCGGTGAAGGGTTGGCCCGTTTGGCGGAGCGCGCGGTCTTCTCGCCCTGCGTGCGGCACGTGCGTAATTGCGCTGATCGCAACGTTCCGTAACATCAGGTCGTCTCCCCCTCCGACCTCGGTCACCTCGCCTGGGGTTTTCTCCGGTGTCGGTTTTCGCTTATGACCTGGGCCCGCCACGATCACCGTGCCGTGCTTCGGCTCGCGTTTGTCCCAGCGCACATGGCATGATCGACATAGCCACCGTACGCGCAGCGGCTCGTCATAATCGAAGTGTGCGCCCTCGATGCGACGGTCGGTGGCTCCACATTCCTCGCACTTGTTTGGCCGCACGATGTTTCCGGCCTGGACGTGGTAGTGCAACAGGCTGTGCGCGCTTCGTGCTTTGCGGCAGGTCTTTCGTATGGTCAGTCGCCCCGTTGCCGCTGCCGCGTTCGCACACGCTTTTGAACAAAGGCGACGCTTCAGGTGGTCCACCGGTCCGAAGACCTGTCCGCAGTGGCGACAGAGCAGGAACGTTGGCGCACGCATCATTTGGCTGCACAACGTCGAGCACGCTTTGCGGCCGCTCTTGCCGATGAAGAGGCGATGGCATACGCGACACCTGCGGACGGCAACCCCGTGGCACCGTCTGCACCGCGAAGAGAGCTTGTCCGGTCCCATGGGATAGAAGTCGTTCGTCGGCAATGCTCGCCTGCAACAACAACATCGCTTCATGACGCCTTCTGTGACGACCATTTCGCACCATCGCTTTCTCGCACCGGATCAAGGCCGGAGAACCTGAAAAAACGCTCGCAGATGACATCGACGTACAGCGCGTCGAGTTCCATCAGGTACGCCCGCCGCCCCGTCTGCTCGGCCGCGATCAGAGTGCTGCCGCTGCCGCCGAAGAGGTCCAGCACGTTCTCCCCCGCCAACGAAGAGTACTGCATCGCCCGCACCGCCAACGCCACCGGCTTCTCCGTTAGGTGAATCATCGACTGCGGGTTGACCTTCTTCACCGACCACAGGTCGGGCACATTGTTCGGCCCGTAGAACTTGTGGCCTGCGCCTTCCTTCCACCCATAGAAACACCATTCATGGGCGCCCATGAAGTCCTTGCGGGTGAGGACCGGGTGCTGCTTGTCCCAGATGATGGCCTGCGAGAAGTACAACTCGCAGCGTTTCAGCACCGGCGGGTAATTGCCACAGTTCGCGTAGCCGCCCCAGATGTAGAAGGACCTGCCCGGCTCCAGCACGCGCGCGATATTGCCGAACCAGGCGTCGAGCAGCCTGTCGAACTGCTCGTCCGACACGAAGTCATTCGCCAGCGGCCGATCCCTGGGCCGGAGCTTCCGGCTCGTCGGCTGGGCCTTCTCCGGGTGCCGCTCTACATCCCACTTCTGGTGGTGCGTCGTGCCTGTGAAGGACGAGAGGCCCGCGGCGATGGCGTTGTTCGACCTCGGCTCGACCTTCACGTTGTACGGCGGGTCGGTGTTCACCAGGTGGATCGCCGCGCCATCCAGCAGGCGATCCACGTCCTCGGCTTTGCTGCTGTCGCCGCACAGCAGACGGTGGTTCCCCAGCACCCACAGGTCGCCGGGCTGCGTCGTCGCCTCATCCGGCGGCGCAGGAATGTCGTCGGGATCGGTCAAGCCCTCCTGTACGTCCCCGGACATGATCCGGCTGAGTTCCTCCTGGTCGAAGCCAAGCAGACCCAGGTCGAAGCTCATCTCCTGCAGCGACGAGAGCTCGATGGGCAGCAACTCGTAGTTCCAGCCGGCGATCTCGTTCGTCGCGTTGTCGGCGATGCGATAGGCCCTCGCCTGCGCCGGCGTCAGATCCGTGGCCACATGCACCGGCACCTGCTTCAGTCCCAGCTTCAGCGCCGCCTTGTAGCGGGTGTGCCCGACGATGATGACGCCCTCGGCGTCCACCACGATCGGCTGACGGAAGCCAAACTCCTTGATCGACGCGCCCACGGCATCCACCGCCGCATCATTCTGGCGCGGGTTGCCGGGGTACGGCTTGATCTGGTCGATGGGGCGGATTTCAATCTGCATGGGGATTTCCTTTCACGAAAGAAAGTCAGTCGCTAACGGTGATCGTTCCCACGGCCATCTCCGGCCGAGGATCGCCAGGGAGGAACCATGCCCCCCCGGTCGTCTGCCACACTGGCAGACGCGCCCGTTTGGCCCACGGCGGGCCGATTGCGGGGTTGGGATTGTTGGCCACCTCGCCGCGAACGACGCGACGTGGGCCAACGGGGCGCGAACGTGGCCTACCCGGGCGCTATCGCCAAGGCGGTTAGCCAGGCAGTCTTGCGACTCTGCGAGTCTGGCGAGTGTGTTTCCGGCCCACCCTGTATTTCTATTATTTTTCATTTATGCTTCCCCCTCTTGCGCGAAGGGGGCGGAAAAAGACTCGCGAGAGTCGCAGAGTCGCACATCGCCCCGGCCTTCGGCGGCATGAACCCGCCAGACGGCCCCGTTCCGGTGCTGCTCGTGGGGGTTGGTGTCCAACATGAACCCGCCGATGACCCGGCGGCGCGCAGCGCGGAGCTTGTTGCCTACCTGTCGGGCGTTGGGCACTTTGCCCGGCGGACACCCGACGAAGTTCTCGATAGCCGCGCGCATGGCGACGCTGGCCTCGTCGCTCGGCTGGAAATCACGCCGGTAGAGGGTTGCGAGCAGATCGGAAGCGACCAGACCGTTGCCGCCGGAGTCATAGGCCTGCCAAGAACGAATAAGTTGGCCGATGGCATCGGAGGTCGTGTCGGAGAATTCCACCAGGCGAGTTCGCGTGCGGCAGGGGTCGGGCAGTCCCGCCCAGACAACGGCCTGGCGGACGATGCTCGACCACCCTTCAAAACTGCCGAAGGATGGGAGGTTCTGTGAGGGTCTCCCGGCGCGGCAGTAGGCCGCGAGGATGGTGATTGCGGCGCTTAGAAGTCTGCCCCGGTTCCGGCGCACCCAATCGAGCAGATCGGGATGCTGGAAATCCTTGCGATCCTCGGGATGCTCTTCGAGTACGTCGAGGCGCACATGGATGATGCGGCGGGTGGTGTCGGCGGCGACGGCGACGTTGTTGCCCGTGCCATACCACGCGGGCATGAGGGGCAGATCCACGAGTTCGCTTTTGCCGAGGATGCGATCCTTCCAGCGGGTGCTGGTCAGTGCCCGGTCCAAGGCGTCGTTGCCGAAGTTGCCTTCGAGGTTGTCGAGCAACACCAGACGGTCGCCGGCGATGGCGATGGACGTGATTTTCTTGCGCATCTCCTCGGATTCGTGGGCGTAGCTGAAGACCGGCATCTCCCGCCCCAACACGATCCATGCGATCACCTGGACCAGCAGGCCTTTGCCCGCGCCGCGCACGTTGGCATCGATGAGGAATAAGGGTGAGGGTCCGAGGAAGGCGAACCTCGCCAAGGGTGTCAGTAACGCGGCCAGCCACGCGGCCCGGTGGTCATCGCTTTCAAAGCGGAAATCACAGACCACCTCCAGCAGTGTTCCCACCGCAGCCCAGGCATCATCCGCCGTCAGGACATCCGGGATGGTCGGGAACTGTTCCGAGGGTTCGTACAGCACGCCGGTGGTCGCGTCGTAGCCGGGCGTCTGCCAGATCGACCCATCCGGGCGGATGATGGGCGAGTCCGAGACTGCCATCAAATGCCGGATTCCCGGCCATTGGCCCCGGGCGTCCACGGCGGCGACAAGCCAGGTCGTCGGATGTGCCGCGACCTCCACAACGGTGTCTCCCTGCCGGACATACTTGCTGAATACGGCAAACTTCGTCATCCGCTCCCGCAGACATGCCTGCGGCAGGGCCGCAATCGTCGCCGAGCCGTTGGCCCGGATGATCCCATCCTCGGGCTGTTGGTCGCGCAGAACGCGGACGAGCATGCCGCCGCGCTGGTAGAGGTCCGGGTCGGCCGTCAGCGCCGCCACGGTATCGGTAGCCACGCGATGCTCGTCGGTGTCGATCAGGATGGTGGGCTTGCTGCCGCCCGCGGGCACGCGCCGTATCACGCCGCGCTGGGTCTTCTTCTCGGCGTCGCGGATGCGGTCGAGAATCTGCTGGTCGGTCCATTCGGTGGGGAAGGGTTTCTGCCGCGCATACTCGCGGATCGCCGCCAGGCCATCGGCGTCCGAAAGATCATGCTCGACGACACGGCATGCCGCCGCAAAGAGACGCCCCGAACCATCGTTGTGATCCTCCAGTTTCATGTGCAGCATGGCAGCCACACATGTGCCAGCACCGCCGCCGTTTTTGGCCTTGCTCGTCGGTGGGCGCGCCGCCGGTTGTTTCGGTGCTTTTGGAGGCTTGGGCGCGACCTTCTCCCCGATCTCGACCCTCACCGTGTTGGCCAGCCGCTCGACGGCAGCCAATAATTCGGCGGGTTCCACCACCGCTGGTTCCGCGCCGTCGGTTTCCCATGTGATCGGCTCGCCGCCTTCGTGCGTGCTGGGCGGGAACACCGTCTGCATGCCGGTGGAACGCAGTTCGACCAGCATCCCGGCCGACTTGCTCTTATGCTTTTTCGTGGCGACAGGAGCGCTGACCCGGAAAATGCGATGCGAACGGGGCTTGCCCGGTCGCCCGAACACGGCTGGCGTCGGCGGCAGGAACTGGTCCGCGAGTGCGACGCACCGGACGTGGTCCAGGTCCACATCGACCAGCCAACCGGACGGTTCGCCGAGGAGAATGCCAATATTCTGCGGCTGGCCATCGAAATGAGCAGGCACATCGCCTTCCTTGAGGCGTGTCTGCTCCCACCCGTTGAACCCGGGGTTCTTACTGCGGAACGGGATGGGCACGGGTGACCATGCGCGCCGACAATATGAGACTGCCGCTTCCAGTGGCGTCATGCGACACTCCCGGCAGGATCGCACGTCCCGGCCATCGCCAAATAGATGCCAATGGCCTCCTCGCCGAACTCGCGCCGCACATAGCCGCCAAAGATCGCGGCCAGGGTTCGCCCAACCTCCGTGGTCGTATCGACGAGGCACGCGTGTCGGGCGCGATCAACCTTCGTCCTTGTCTCCAGGCGCAGCCGGTCCTCTCCATGCAGGCTTTCAACCGCCAAAAGGGCGAGCCGCAACGTCGCCTCCCTTGAGGTCGAGTTCGAGGTCGATCTGTTCCGGCGTCGTGGTCCCGTCGATGAGCGTTCCCTCGGGACCGTCGTCGTATTCAATGTTCCTCCGATCGTCGCGCTTTTTCGCGGATCGCTTGTCAATCAGGTTCAGCAGCGTGTTCTTGGCGACCTTACCCACGAATCCCTCGCGTGAGCCGCGCTCCGGGCGGTGCCGGTGGAGTTGTTGAACGACCTGCGTCGCCACCTCCTGCTCGATGTCCGCGATGTCGCAGTCCCGGTAGCCGCTCCGTCCCACCATTCGCCGGGCCTTCTTCTTCACGATCTCGGCGTCCGCGGATGTGAACCGCTCATCCCAGAGTTCGCGCATTGGTCGGCTCCGCAGGCGGCGGAGCGAGAACGCGCGTGGGTGTCAGCCGAGAGCGAGCGAGACGCGAGGGTCGCAGACATCAGCCGGCCGAAGCGAGATCGCTGTGAGGGAGCCGTTGTCGGCTTCCACCCACAGCGATCTCCGCTTCGCGGCCGATTCGATGTCTGGTGAGAGAAGGCGAAAGGATGTCCTTGAGGACCTACACCGCGATGGTGTCCTCGAACTCGTGAATGATGGGCAGGCCGTGCGCGACCTCGATGAGCAGGACGACGCCGTTGCCGATCGCATCGAGATCGGAGAGGAATTCGACCCACTCGCGTTTGAGAGCGAAGTCGACGGCATTGGCCTGAGGACGGGGTTGGCTGATCCCGCTATTCTTCCTGCGGCGCACGATGCGTGGCGGCGGATCGAGCACCGGTTCGCCGGCACGGACGTTCAGGTTGTGAATCGAGCCGAAGCCAAGGTTCTGCAAGAGCGTTACGAGCTGTTGCCGGGGCACCGAGAGACCCGTCTTGCGGACGTCCGCTTTTGGCGACGCCGCACCGATACGAGCGAACTTGAGCATTTGATGCTCCTTTGTTGGGTGATCGTCGAAATGACAATCACGACAAAAGAAGCATCGCCGCGCGCCGTGCGCGTTCGCGGGCGAGTTGAGTGCGAGTTCAGTGCGAGTTGGAGTCGTAGGCCGAGAGGTCGAGAGCGGCATACCCGCCCCCATCTCTACTGCCTGTTTTCAGGCACTTGGCGAGCCGCCCCATTCGAGCCTTGGTAAGGTGATCGCGCAATCGCGTCGTGGCGCGGCGGATGGAGGCGTCCGCGACGGCATAGTCGCCGTAGATGTCGCCAGGTTGCCGCATCGTGTCGAAGAGAACGTGTTGTCCGGGGCGGCGGTTCAGACGCTTGAACAGCGCCCACAGATCCTTCGCCCGACTGGAAAAACGGCAGGTCTTGCCCCAGTAGGTCACAGACATGCACTGATCGTCCACCACGGGTTTGTCCGTCGTCCCGTCGTTAAACCCGACGGACGTATCGATGCGGGCGCGGTCAATGACGAGCCTGCCGGCTCGGTAGCGGAGCACAGAGGCGAGAGGAATCACTGCCGCATAACCGCCTTGCGCGCTGTCGCACCCGTTGAGTTGGCCAAGCACAATGAGAACAGTCTTCTCCGGAGCGATGCCGGACAACGCAGCCTTGCCAGGCGCTGATGCGCCAGCAGCCCCGCGAATCATCACGACGGCCAGCAGGCGGTCTTCAACGGTTATTGATCCGAGTCGCCATACGTGCTCGGGCGTGAGC
>Ga0315274_10010319_pt1 | contig 13454 bp, 10 predicted proteins | sample YL17G02_20_MG_FD_203700 | JGI IMG/M metagenome (GOLD analysis project Ga0315274, IMG submission 203700) | Sediment microbial communities from Yellowstone Lake, YNP, Wyoming, USA - YL17G02_20 | ecosystem: Environmental > Aquatic > Freshwater > Lake > Sediment | place: USA: Wyoming | collected...
TATGAGGCAACCGCCTCTCCCCCCGACACCCCCCTCTCTTCCTCCCCCCCTCCTTCGGTAGCTTTTATTATGAGGCAGCTCGAGGGCCGCCTTCGACGCCGAGGGGCAAAATAATCACTGGACGCAGGGGGTGCGAGTCGCTATCCTGTAGGTTCTCCCAGTCTCGAAGCCGGGCAGGGTGAGTCTCCTTAGCCGGGCGCAGGGAGAAGGCGAGAGGGGAACAAGCGTTGCGAGCATTCGGGAAAGCCGTTGCAGCCCTGCTTCTGACGGGCGGCCTGTTATGGGGCTGCTCGTCGAACGGCCCGTTCGCGACTTCCAGGGCCGTCTGGCGCGAGGCAGAAGGCCGAAGCGTGAAGCCCGCGTGGCAGCCCGCCAACGCGGCCCGTCTCCAGGCCCGCCGGGAGGCCCTTGAGGAGGCCAGAATCAAGATCTGGGACGCGCTCATGAAGGAGGAACTCGAGGGGGGAATGACCTTCGAGCAACTGGCGATGACCGACCCGGTCTTCGAGTCAAGATTGAGGGGCCTCATCGCGGGTTTGCGGCCCGCGGAGATCACCGAGCCCCCGGACGGAGGTCTGAGCCTGAAGGTGCGCTTCGATGAGAGCCAGGCCCGGATGCTGGCGCTTCAATACATGAAACGATAACGTGTCCCGGTCGCCCGACGAAACCCGGGGATTCCTCCCACCATGAGCCCGCACCCCTCCGTCCACGAAGAAGCGCTTCGGGAGATCGAGGCGAATAAGCCGCGTCGGTCGTTCTGGCAGCGCCCGATCGGCTGCGCGTTTTGTCTTGGGGTCCTCGCGGGGGCGGCGATTGGGGCGGGGGGCTACTATCTCTGGAGATCGCGCCCGCAGCTCCCCGACGTGCGGACCTCCCTGGGCCGGCTGGGGAGAATGGGGCCGGCGTGGCGCCGGTGGCAGCAAGAAGTCCGGCAGGCGCCGCCCGGAGAGATGCTCGAACGCCTGCGCGGGAAAGTCGTCAAGATCCAGGAGGAATGGGAGAATCTCTCCGAATCCGGAGAGATCGAGAGACGGATCGAATCCCTGCGCGAAGAGCTGGCCGCCAGACGCGAAGCCGCGGGCGAGGCGGGGCGGCAAAGCTGGGACGACTTGGTGGCCAAGAGCGAGGAGGTCTTGCGCCGTGTCCGCCAGCGAGCGGCCCAGGCTCCCGAGGAACTTGACGAATTGCTGGCCGGCATCAAGGGATTGCAGGAGAAGTGTGCGGCTGACGAATCAGGCCGGCCGGAGGGAGAAGGAGGAGGACCCCGCTCCCCGCGCGCGACCAACGACGACGGCCAAAGCGCGGACTCGGGGCGCCGCCGGACAACTCCGACGTCATCCGAACCGGACTATCGCATTGGGCAATGATCGGGGTTTTCGGAGCGCGTTGACCCTTCGATCCCGCGGCACGGTTCCCCCGGGCGTGTTCTTCCCGGGGGTCGCGCTGTTCGTGATCTGGCTCAGGAGGTCCAGGAGATTGCAGATGCTGCGCCTCACCTTATTGACAGTCGTCTTCGTCTCGGCATGCTGCCTTGCGGGCGCTCAACCTGCCCCGGGAGACGGGTCCGACGCGGCCGCCCCGGCGGCGTCCGGCGGCGACGATTCGACCGCGCCCGGCGACGAGATTCTCTGGCCTCCCGGCGAGAGAAACATCCGGACGTTCAACCCGGCGTCCGATGAACGCGAGAACCTCGGCGTAAGGATAGCGCGGGTGGTGCGACGCGACGAACTGCCCGGAGGTCCATGGGCGGCCGGAGAGATCGGCGACTATCTCCTCGAGAATGGGGATCTTCGCGTCATCGTGCGGGGAGAGGGCCGTCCACCCGCCAGTGACACGCCCGGAACCGGCAACGTCGTGGACGTCGTCTTGCGGGATCAGATGTGGGACCTGATCGGGGGCTGCGCCCCGATGGCAGCCGTGGATGGCGTGCATTACCCCATTGAGTACGACACGCTCGCCATCTCCCCCCCGCTGAACGCGAAATCCCCCCCTTTGCTGAAGATTTCGGGCCATCTCAAGGATCGCAAGGACTTCCCCGTCGTGACGGCCGTTTCTCTTGACCCCCAGAAACCGCACGTGGTCATGAGCACGCGATGTTCGAACGAAAGCGGCTCAAAGGCCAACGTCAAGATCCTGGAGCGCGTCAATTTCGGCTCCTTGCCGATCTTCGTGGAGGGGTACGGGATCCCGGCCTACACGAACAACATCAGCGTTGCAAGCCAGTGGATCAGCGGGATCCTGGACGACTTCTGCATCAGCGTCGTCGGTTTCTCCAATGAGCCAACGGACGCCGTCAGCGTTTTCGGAAACGAAGCCACGCTTCTCTACGACCAGCCCCACGACGTCGACGCGGGGGGAGGAGCGTTGGCCGTGCGCACCTTCATCGTGAGCCGGGGCGACATGGCTCCCGTGTCGGCGCACGTTCTGGCGTCCAAAGGTTTCGACCACGGCACCCTTCGAGGGATCGTCCAGCAGCTTTCCGACGGGAAGCCGGTCGAGGGGGGGGAAGTAGTCATTGGTATGTGGCATCGCGAGAAGGAGGAGGGGGAAAAGCGCTCGCAACTCCAACCCTTCGCGCTCACGCGCAGCGACGGCCGGGGCCGCTACCAGATTGCGCTGCCCGTGGGCGACTTCGACGTGCGCGCTCGGGCGCCTGGCCGTCGCTTGATGCCCACCGTGAGGGTAAGCGTTCGGGTTGAGAAGAACCAGAACCCGCCGGCGACGAGGAACATCGATCTGGACGACGCGAGTCAGTACACGTTCGAGGCCGTGGACGCGGAGACGGGGGAACCTCTGCCCGCCAAGGTCCGGATCGATCCGGTTGGCAAGACGGCGCCCGCGGACCTCGGCCCGGCCTGGAAAGCGAATGGCGCCCGCTCGGTTCAGTACCTCAGACCAGGCCGCAATTCCGTGACCATGCTGGGGGGAGAGTACCGCTGCACTTTCAGCCGGGGACCGGAATACGAGACCGTGACGAAGGAAGTGTCTCTGGACTCGGGCAAGCCCCAAACGGTGCGCGCCGAGCTGAAGAGGGTCGTTCCCACTGACGGCATGGTGTCGGTGGATCTCAATCTGGCGACGGAGGTCAGCCCCTGCTCGCGCGTGTCGGCCGAGGACTTGATCCTGGGCGCGGCGGGCGAGGGCGTGGAATGGGTCGTCTCAGGGGACCTGGGTCAGGTCACCGACCTCAACCGCGCCGTCCGCGCGCTGGGTGTTGGGAAGTGGATCCGCGCGTCGGCGGGCGTGCAGCTTTCCTATCAGCACCCGCGGCTCTTTGGCGAGTTCTATGTGTTCCCGGTCCCGCCCGAGACCTCTCCGGAAAACCTCGCCAAGCTGGCGAGTCCCACGACCGAGCCGGCTGATTTCTTCAAGGCGGTGCGCAACGCGTTTCCCGGCGCCCTCATTAGTGTCGTTCATCCCAGCTACGCCAGCGCCAGTTACCTGCAGTACTACGGTTTCGATCTCGCCACGGCTCGTTCCTCTTTCGGCGAGGGTCTCTCCATGGATTTCGACGCCATCGAGGTCTTTGACGGCAAATCCCCGCGTGTGCGGGATGAGGGATGGAAAATCCTGGAGCGACTTCTTGCGAACGGGCACTTCAAGATCCCCCTTGCCTCGTCCAAACCGACCGCCCTCTACTACGACGAGCCGGGCTACCCGCGGACCTACCTCGTCACCGGCGAGGACGACGTTCACAAGTTGTCCGAGGCGGATTTGGTGAAAGCCCTCCGCGAGGGCCGATTCTTCGTGACGAACGGCCCCATTATCCGCCATAAGATTGATGGGAGTTGGGTCGCCAGCCCTTACTCGCCCGCGGGCGGCGAGTTCGTGGAGGAACTCGAAGTCCTTGGCGCCCCTTGGGTCAGGGTCAGCAATGTCCTGGTGAAGAAAGAGGGGCGGAACTACCGCGTTTTCCGCCAGACCCCCACTGAGGAATTGGTGAAGTTCCCGCGCAGCGAGGAAAGCGGGGAGCCCTACAAATGGTCCCTCCACTACACGGATCCCCAGACAAAGGAGGAGCGTTACCCCGACGCCTGCGTCCATGTGGAGGTCCAGGGACCGGTGATCGAAACGGCGCTGACCGGCCAGCGCAGATTGAAGCACCCGGCCTTCGCCGTTACGGCGCCCTTGCTGCTGGATATTAACGGTGATGGAGAGGTGCGTTTCGAACGGAAGGATGGCGCCGGTTCCGGCTCACCGACCCCGTCGGCCTCACCGACCCTGTCGGCCTCACCGACCTCGTCGGCCGCACCGACCCCGTCGGCCGCACCGATCCCGTCGGCCGCACCGACCCCGTCGGCCGCACCGACCCCGTCGGCCGCACCGACCCCGTCGGCGCGATCAGAGGTTGAAACGACCCCGGAGAGTGTGGAGAATGCGGATGGGGGATAGGACGGAGAACGATGTCTGACTTGCGCAAAGACCCCGTCATTGGCCGATGGGTCATCATTGCCACCGAGCGGTCGAAGCGCCCCGGCGCCTTGATCGAGGACCCGGTTGTCTACGAAGAGGACTCGTGCTCTTTCTGCGAAGGACACGAGCGGGAAACCCCTCCGGAGGTGCTGGCCTTCCGCAGCAAATCGAGTCTGCCCAACGAACGGGGATGGTGGGTGCGGGTGGTCCCCAACCTGTTTCCCGCCATGAAGATCGAGGGGCAGATCCGGCGAGTGGGCGAGGGGATGTTCGACAAGATGAACGGCATAGGGGCTCACGAAGTTGTCATCGAGTCTCCCGCCCATCGTGCGGACATGGCCGGCATGGAACGCAAGCAGATCGAGGAGATCCTTTGGGCGTACCGCGAGCGCACCATTGATCTTTACGGGGATCGGCGTTTCCGCTACGTCATGATCTTCAAGAACCACGGAGCGCGAGCGGGGGCCACCCGGGAGCATTCCCACTCGCAGATCATCGCTCTTCCCATCGTTCCCAAGCGCGTTCAGGAGGAGGTCGAAGGCGCCGCCAGTTACTACGACTACAAGGAGCGTTGCGTTTTCTGCGACATGATTCGCCAGGAGGAGCGCGACAAGGCCCGCATTGTGGCAGCCAACGAGCTTTTCATCGCCTTTCATCCCTACGCGTCGCGTTTCCCCTTTGAGACCTGGATTCTGCCCCGCCAGCACGAGTCGTTTTTCAGCGACATTCAGATGAACGAAGTGGCGGACTTGGCCGCCATTCTGAAGCACCTGCTCGAACGTTTCAAAACCGTTCTGGGATCGCCCGCCTTCAACTACGTGATTCACACCGCCCCCCACGACAAGGAGGACACGCCTTCCTACCACTGGCACTTGGAAGTCATCCCGCGCATGACCAACATCGCGGGTTTTGAGTGGGGAACCGGCTTTTACATCAACCCCATCGCTCCCGAGGAAGCCGGCAAGCGAATCCTGGAGGGCCAGCCCTTGCTTGCGGCAAAGGAGGCGGCGCTGGAACCGTCGGCAGGCTAGCGTGGAAAGGGAGGGCGGCTCAGCAACGGCCGCCTCTCCCGATGGAAGGCGCCGCGACGCCCAGGAGTCGGCGGGTCCCGTGGACCGCCTCGCCTCGCGGACGAACCCCCTTGCGCAAACAGGCAGAAGCCCCGATGCGGCCTGGTCTCGCCCTTTTCCTCCTGCTCGCTCTCCTCTACCTGCTCACCTTCGGCGGCCACATCGATTCCCCTGACGGCGAGATCCTCTTTCGCACCGCCGAGGCCCTGGCCACCCGAGGATCCTGGGCTATCGAGCCCATGGCGGGCTTTGCGACCCAGGCTGGACGGCGCAAGGACGGCCGGGAATACGCGCAGTATGGCGTGGGACAGCCTCTCGCGGCCGTTCCTTTCTACTGGCTCGGACGCGCCCTGCGTCCCCTGGCCTCAGACCGCGACTGGGTCGCGCTGAGAAGCCGTCTGCGAACGTCCTTTCCCCCTCTCTCCATCCGCGAGGCGGGAAGTGGGGAAGCCGGTGATCGCCGCCTGGCCGAGGCAACGGCCGCGCGCCTCGGCGTGTCACTCTTTAACCTCGTGACCACGGCCCTTTCCGGTCTCGTGCTGTTTCTCCTTGCCCACAGGCTTACGGGAGCCGCGCGTCCTGCCTGGGTGGCAGCCCTGACCTGGGGCGCCGCGTCTATGGCCTGGCCCCACGCCCGCACTTTCTTCACTGAGCCCCTGGCGGGGCTCTGCCTTCTTCTGTCCTTGGAGACGCTCGCGCGGCATTTCTTCCCTTCACCGGCGCCACGCCGGCCCGAAGGTCCGCCGCAGGCCCTAAGCGCCGGGCGAGAAGGCTTCCCGCCGCGCGGGCGCCCGGAGCTCTACCGGTGTGGAGCGCAGGGACGGGGCTGTCCGTCTCTCCCCTTTCTCTCCGGGCTCGCCGTCGGCTTCGGCTGCCTGGTGCGCCTGGACTCGGTGGTTTTTCTGCCGGGGCTTGCGGCGCTGGTCGCGTGGGGCGATTTCAGACGACCCCTCGCGCCCGGCCAAGACGCCGGACCCGGCTCTGCGGAATCCCGCACGGAGAACTGGGTCCTGGCGGCGGTGGTGCGCCACGTGTTTCAGCTGCGCGTCCTGGGCCGCTTGGCGTGCTTTGCTCTGCCGGTGGCGGCGGCAGGGGGTGTCATCCTGGGACTGAACGCGTGGCGCTTCGGCCGCCTCCTGGACACCGGCTACGGCGATCAACCCGAGGGCATCACCTTCACCACGCCCCTGCTCGCGGGGCTTTACGGCTTCCTGATGAGCGTGGGCAAAGGCATGTTCTTTTTCTCGCCGCCTCTCGCGCTGGCTTTCTGGGGGCTTCGGCCCATGCTTCGGCGCCTGCCCCTCTTCGGCGGCGGCTTGATTCTGGTCTTTCTCTCCTTCCTTTGCTTCCAGAGTTGTTGGCGGAATTGGACGGGCGGATGGTGCTGGGGGCCGCGTCACATCATGCAGATCCACGCCTTGTTGGCCCTGCCGATCGCCTTCTGGATCGCCGAACGCTGGAACGCCGCGCGGCGCGTCACGCTCATCTGCCTGACGATCGTTGGTGTGGCGATCCAAGTCTACGGGTGCTCCCAGAGTTTCGTGGATTTCTACGCGATCTTCTACTGCGACCCCGATCCCCCCAACGCGTACGCCCTCTACGACGTGCAGAGCGACCCAACGTTGGACCAACGGTATCTGGTTTTCATCCGCGATCCGATCGACGGACGCCCGGTTCGGAGGATTTCCCCCGCCTCGCTTCCCGCCCCGATCAACGACTCGATCTATATCGTTCAGAACTCGCAGTGGCCCGGCTATGCCCGGCTCTGGCGCGAGCTGGGCATTCACGACTTCTTCTGGCTCCATGTCTTCGGCGTCTGAACGGCGCCTCCCGCCGCCATCCTGGGCGCGCCGAACCGGGCCGTGGGGCGCCGGCTGTTCCCGGTCCTGGAGGGCAGATTTCTCTTGCGCCGGGAGACTGCGACTGATACATTAGGTCCCGGCGTGGGGCAAAGGGGCCCATTTTCGGGTCCCCAGAGATGCCTCCTGCGTCGGATGCCGTTTTCCGTCGATACCTTCGTCAAAAAGGAGAAAACCGAGATGCGAGTGCCTCGTTTCTTTCCCCTGCGCGCCGGCGCGGCGCCGGCTCTTGCAGTGGGATGCTTGATCGCGCTGAGCCTGCCGGCCGCGGCCATTTCTGACGAAGCCCCGAGCAAGTCGAAGCTCCGCTCCTACACGATCCAGCGCGGAACGGTCGTGCCCACCTCCGTGATTCCCGTCGAACCCGGGAAATCCGCCGTCGTCGAGAAGCGGCGGGGCGGCACGGGCGGCCCTCTCCGCGAGCTATCCGTTGTCCCGAAGATGACGCGCAAATTGTGGCGCGGCGCGCACAACACGTTTCTTGGCTGGATCGAGCTTCCCAAGAACATTCTGCAGGAGACGGCGATGCTCGATCCTTTCAGCGGCTTCCTGGTCGGCGCGGTGAAGGGGTCGGCCAAGACGGTCGAACGCACCGGCATCGGCATCGTGGAAGTGTTCACGTTCTGGCACGACTGGCCGCAGGAATACGGCCCCATTATCGAACCGGAATTCGTCTTGGACGATTTCAACGACTGAGCCGGAGGGTATGAACTCAAGTCGCCTGAAGGGCGCGCCTGAGCCTGTAACTTCCGGTGCGAGTGGAAAGCCCTGCCGGATTTGGGCAAAAGACCTTTGGGAGGAACGTTCCAATGAGAAAGCGTCTCGGAGTCTGTGTCATTGCGGCCACGCTGGTCTTGTCGATGAATCTCGTTTCCACGCCCTCGGCGTCAGCAGCTGATGAACTCTACCGCGACAGTTCCGAAGTCCAGTCCATGATGACGAAACTGGGAAGGGGTTGCGCGAACATCTTGACCGGTTGGATGGAAATGCCCAAGCAAATGGCCAAGTCCATTCGCGAGACCGACCCGGTGACCGGCACGATCGTAGGCGCCGTGCGGGGGATGGGATGGGGCTTCGCGCGAACGGTCACCGGCGCTTTCGAGGTCGTGACGTTCCCCTTTCCGGTCCCCAAGGATTACAAGCCGCTGCTCGAGCCGGAGTACATCGTCACGGACATGTGGGGCGATGCGCTGCCAATCGTCTGCGATCCCGACAGCAACGCGCCGAACATGGGACGCTGATTCTCCCCCAGAGGAGCGCAGACGCGCGGACGGACTGAGGCGGCGCTGTTGACGTCCGTTCCCCGAAAGCAAGGGGAAGAGATTGCGGGCCGGATTCCGAATTGCGGATCTGGCCCTTTTCCATGGTCGGGCGTGGCGCGTGATATGACCGTTCCGGAGAACCAGGCCGCTTCCCACTCGGCGAGCGGGAACGAGCGGCGAGGAAGCCTGCGGGGGGCCGGTGAAGGCCGGCGCAGGGGCGCCGGTGAAGGCTGGCAGGGGGCCGGTGAAGGCCGGCGGGGCGCCGGTTGAAGAAGGAGAGGGGTCGTCTGTGGTCTCGCGGCGCGGTTTTCCCCGGCGACCAAATGAGCGCGGCTCTGGCGGCCTCTCTCGGGCCGCCTGCCTTTTTCTGGCCTGGCTCTGCCTTTTCCCGGGCCGGCTCCATGGCCAGTTGTTGTTCCCCGATCTGCTTCCCCCCGACGCGGCGGTCATCCTGACGATCCCTCGAGCCGATGGCGCTTGGCGCGCCTTTGAGTCGATGCGCATCATCCAATCCGCAGACGCCGTTCTCGGGACGGAAACTGCGGCGGGCCAAGAGGGGCTGGGGCCGTCGCTGGGGCTTGAGCTCAAAGGTGAAGCGCTCTTTGGCGGCATCCTCTCCGCAACCGAACTCGCCATCACGCCAGCCTCTACCGGCGCCCCGCCGGCCTTCACCGGCGCCCCGCCGGCCTTCACCGGCGCCCCGTTGGCCCCCTCCCCCTCTCGTTCACCCGTTTTCCTCTGGCTGGGCGCCGTCAAAGATCAGCAACGGTTGCGCGAGGCGCTCGACGTTTTCGAGAAGAAGGCTCTCAGCCTGGCCGCCACGCCGACCAATCCCGTCACGCGATCCGTCGAGAGCATCGGCGACACTTCCCTGATCCTTCTCACTGATCCCAGCGGAACCGTGGGGCGCTTCATCAACGGTCCCCGCGCAATCTGGGCTTTCTCGAACCACGCCGAAACGCTTCGCCAGACGGCGAGGCGTCTCGAGGCCCGCCCCCCACTGCTGGCCCCCGCCTCGGAAACCGAACAGCGCAGCCGGAAAAGAGCGGAGAGCGAATCGGCGAACGCCCCCTTTGCCCAGTCCCTCCGCGCCTGGCGCGAGGTCGAGCGCCTGACGCGCGGAAAGGACCCCTTTCACGTGCGGTTCTTCATCGCCGCTCCCAGGGCGAACGCGGCCGGCGCGGCGCCGGTGGAGCGGCGAATGCTTGAAGGCTCCAATGCCTTCTCCGCTGGAGGAGCGGGATTCGGTGGGATCGATCCCCTCCTTAGACGCATCCGACCCCAAGGGGCGACGGCGGGGGGCATCCGTTTCACGCCCGACACAATCGAGGTCGAGAGCCTTTCGCTGTTCTCCGAGAGCGATTCGAGCCTCAGCGCCCGGCTCTACGCTTCGGCGCCCGGGGCAAAGGATCTTCCCGGCACGCCGTTCTTCGCGCCGACCGCCCTCATTTTCGGAGGCAACTCTCTCCTCGATGCTCCCCGGATCAAGCGCTTCCTCCTCGCCGCCGTCGAGGGTTGGCGGGCAAGCCTGCCGCCCCGCACCGAGTCCGGTCTCAATCCCGCGTCGAATCGGGCGCACGCCGCCCTCGACACTCTCAGGGACTGGCTCACGGACCCGGAGCTGTTTGCGGAACTGGGGCCGGCATGGTTCTTCGCGCTGAACGACTTCCAGTTCGGTCAACCCGGCGAGTTCCCTCGGGTCGATTTCCTCCTGGGGATCGGCACTCGCGACGCCGCAACCACGCGGCGTCGCATGCTGCGATTTGAAGAGGTCCTTTGCGCGGCGGCCACCGAGTGGATCAGGAACCGACGAGGAGTCGCAGGCGCTTCCCCAGGCTTGCCGGGCCGCGAATCGACGCCGACCAAGCCAGACTCGCCGGGCGAAGGGGAATCCGCCCGTCCGAAGAGCCTCGCCGACAGTGCCACCCGAGAAGACCCCGGGCAATCGGGTCCCGCGAGCGGGCGGCCCCCTGGGAGCCCACGGAGGGACACAGCGGCCCCCCTCACCGGCGCCACGCCGGCCCTCACCGGCGCCACGCCGGCCCTCACCGGTGCCGCGCCAGCCTCCACCGTGACGATCTCTTTCAAAGGAACGCCCGTCTTCTCTGGCGACGCCGCCTCCCCCGGTGCCACGCCGGCCCTCACCGGCGCCACGCCGGCCTCCACCCCGGGCGCTCCGGAAACAGGATCGATCCGCTTCCTCGACGCGCCGGGGCTGCCGCCACACCTGCGACCCGCATGGACCATTTCGCAGGGGCATCTTCTGATCGGTCTTTCGCCGAGCAGCCTGACCGAAGCCTTGCAGCGGCATGCGACCGGCGGCGACCCGGCGAGCGACCTCGCGGCCACGCGACGGGAACTCGGCGTGGAGACCGTTCACGCGTACCACGTCATCCGCTTTCGGCGCGTCGCGCGGGTGCTGGTCGCCATTCTCGGCCCCATTGTCCGCAAGGCCGACCCGCAGGCCGCGCCGCAGCTGGGCCGTCTCGCCCGCGTTCTCGAACCCATTGAGACAATCTCCTTCTTCCGGTCCGCCACCGGCGCCGGCATCCGCACCGTCGGCCAGATCCGCATGCAACCCCCTGAGGGCGGCGACTCGCCCTGAGCGGCTCAGCGGCGGTTGCACCAAGAGCCACGGATGCGCGCGGATGAAACACGGATGGAGCGGCCGTGGGGCGCAAAGTCCCCGCAACGGAAGCAGGGCGCCCGAGCGCCGTCTCAGCAGGCGCCAAGCCCGTCTCGAAACGGCCCTCTTCGCCCTTGACACGCGCCTCCGCGCGGCCATAATCGATTCGTAGGGCGCGTCTGACCGCAAACCAAACCCCCAAGCTCCGCGCGCACGCGAAGCGATTCCGTTCAACCCGACTTTCTGCGGTCGTTGCGCGCCGCAGGAACTCTTGGATCGTCGGCCAATCGGAGCAAAGATGAACGACGTCTGCCGGAATCGCCATTCTCTCGCGAAAGAGGCGCCCGAGGAAGGAACAGGAAGACCGCTATCGTTCCCATTGAGAAGCGACGAGCGAGCCAACTTACAGAGGATTGCGGATTCCTGGTCTCTGAAGTGTCATATGGGCGTTTGGGACGAAGGCGTTGCTCCGCATAGCCAGAGCCGATCCTACACGATCTCTGAAGCGCCCAGGAAGGGGGTCTGCTTTCTCTGGCCGCATCAACCGAACATGCTTTTCGCTGCAGCCGAGGAACTGCAGAAGAGGGATCAGGAGAACCGCCAGTTAAGGCGATCGAACCACTACACCCGGATTGGGTTATGGATTGCGGCTGGCGCTCTGGCCGTTGATGTCGTGCTTCGCCTTTTTGATGTCGTGCTTCGCCTTTTCCTGAAGTGATCTAGGTGGAATGCTAGGAGGGTCCAACCACGCGATGCACACGGACGGGAATTCCGTTGCGCTGCATTCCCGCCGGCGATGGCCGCGTTCGCGCGAAGGAAGCGGAGGAGGACACGATGGGCGTTTTCAACGTGAAGGTCAGGATGAAGAACCTGTTGAACGAGTACCTTCCGGAGGGGGATCGAGGGGAAGAGGTCGAGTGCGAGATGATGGTGGACACGGGAGCGGTGGAACTCGCTCTTCCCGCAAACATCGTTGAAAGGCTGCGACTGAAGCCGCTCGGCGTCGTGCGCGTGTATGCCGCGGATGGCGGAGAGCATGAGCGCCGGGTGTGCGGCTTCGTGGAGCTGGAGGCGCAGGGGCGCACGTGCCATGTGCGGGCCATCGAACTGCCCCGCGGCGCGGAACCCCTCCTTGGGGCGATCCCGCTCGAGGAGATGGATTGGCACGTGTCCGCGCGGGGGAAGAAACTGCTCCCAAATCCGAAGTCGCCGGAGAAGCCTCTGCTCCCCCTCTGCCGAAGCCGGGGACGCGAACCTTGCGGTTCACGTGTCGGGAAGGCCAGGCGGCTTTCCCGGCAAGTGAGCGCGCCGGTTGGGCCGCTCCAGAGGCGAGATGCGATGGAAATCGGCGACAGCTTCAAGGACGTGATGAATGGGTTTCTGGATTCCGCCAGAACCGAAGAGCAGTTGACTCTGTTCTTGTTGATCGCCACGATGGCGTGGAACCTGTCGGTGCATCCCCAGGAAGAGTGGCCCGAATTGCTGGGCGCCTTCATTGAGAGATTCGGCTGCCCTTCGTTCGAGTTCGGGGGGCAGTCCATCGACACGAGCAAGAAGATAGTCGAGCTGTGCGCACGAAAGACCCGGATGTATCCTGACTTGAAGCATCTGATCAGGGAACTTGAGGTCGAGGACCACAAGGACGGCCTGAAGTACTCCGTCGTGAGGTTCGAGTAGGAGCGGCCCAATCCGCGTCCGCACCTGGACCTCGCCCTGCTCGACCAGCGAGCAGCAAGCCGTCGGGCAAGAACCCCGGCGGTCTCCGCCGCATGCGAGGCGCTTCTTCGGGGCGACAAGAGCGAAAGGGCAGTGTCGAGACTCTTTCGCGCTTTTCCGTCTGAAGGGCGGCGCCCAGGCGTCGCTTCTGCCTTACTGCCTCTTGCCGGGGAGCCGGCCTGCTACCCTGGCGGCTGTACAAGCACGCGAGGCGCTGTCGTTTGCGCGATGGCGCCTCGTCTGCTTCTGTTCTGGGTGCTTGGCAGCCCAGGCTGGCGCCCTTTCCTTGTCTTTGCGCCCGGCGATCGCGCCACGGTCGGCTCCTCAATGGGTCGCGGGCCGGTGCGGGCGGGGTCCGTGCGGACGGGGTCCGTGAAAACGCTCGCCCGTTGCCCCTGGGCGCTCAGTTGCATTCTGCGCAACGCTTCCACTGCCCTCTTTCACTCAACCGAGGGGCGCATCTTGGCTCCGCTACGGCGAGGACGCCCATGGAACGCCCCGGGCCGGG
>Ga0315274_10010320_pt1 | contig 13454 bp, 11 predicted proteins | sample YL17G02_20_MG_FD_203700 | JGI IMG/M metagenome (GOLD analysis project Ga0315274, IMG submission 203700) | Sediment microbial communities from Yellowstone Lake, YNP, Wyoming, USA - YL17G02_20 | ecosystem: Environmental > Aquatic > Freshwater > Lake > Sediment | place: USA: Wyoming | collected...
ATAGACGAGGTCCTCGCGAATAGACCGCCACAGAAGCGGCTTGCGAATCACCGCGCCTTCTGTTACGAGGTCCACCTTGACGCCGAGGAGCTGTTCCAGGTATTCGTGCAGGTCCACAATCCGCAAGCCGAGCGGTTCGCTCAGACAAACGAGGATGTCCAAATCGCTGTGCTCTGTCTGATCCCCGCGGGCCCAGGACCCGTACACGCCGATTCGTTCCACGTGGAATCGCTCGCGCAGGTCGGGCAGATGCGCCCGAAGGACGGTTTCGATTTCTTCTCTCGACTTCACGGTTCACCACCAGACAAGGGGTTTGACCAATTCCCACGGCGGATTGGTGAGGCAGACCACCTCGATCGCATTCTGCGAATCGGGCATTCTCAGCAGCGCACCATGAGATTGCCAAGCAACGTATACGCACCCACACATCGAATTATACAGCAAATTGGCACGGGATAGTTCGTGGTTTTTGCCGAGCGACCGACTTCGACGCCAAAGGCGCCTTTTCCTTCCTGAGTCAGGGTTTTCGGTCACCGTTTCGCTTGGTTGACCAGCGCCTCGAAAATCGTGGCGTCGTGGGTTGGCAGGCCGAAGATGTTCAGGTCGCCGAGTTGCCCGTGTTGTCTTCAAGCACCGCCGCGCCTGCTACGCGAGCGGTAGGTCCGAATCGCTTTTCGTCAATGTGTCGTGGAAATCCACGATTTGTTGAATCCCAGGGTCTATCGCCGTGTTGCCAATCGAGCATAGCAGGCCACACGTGGCAAAATTCTCAGCCGTGGTTGAGTACTCGCGCTCCCACTTCTCGAACGCGGATTCTTCCCTGTCGCTCTGATAAGGATATCGAATGGTGTTGGCGCGGAAACCACAGCGCCACGGCTTCGGGGTCAACCGCGCCCGGAAACATTTCTGCACCGTGCAGAGCCGGGTGTAGAGCGGGTCGCTGCCGAGAGACTGAAGAATTTCAACCGTTGTTGGCGAGACGGGGTCCATCGCTTTGTGTGTCGCCAAGCATCTCAGCCCCGCGAAGGTACGGTACACTCGCATGCCCCAGCCCGCATTTGTCTGACAAAACCGTTCCAGCCGCGCCAGGATTTGCTCTTCTTGAGGGTGTCCCCTCGGCGCCTCGGGGACCTTGCCGAGGATTCTCTTGAAGAGATATCCGAGGCCTCCCCGTACCGTCGCCTTGGGCAAATCAATGTCAATGAACATGGCGGTTGCTGCATTGAGCACTTTGCACCCATAGGAATTCCTCGTGACGACGGCCGTCTGGTTTCCCTGGGAATCCTTGTGCTCGTCGAGGATTTCCTCTCTCAGGGGCCGGGCCCCGTAAGCATATCTGTCGAGCCGCTCGCCTTTCACAAGCCGTTGCAGAATCTGTTTCGCAGCGTCAAGGGCGCTCGCGGTCGCTTCCTCAATGCTCGTTTCCGACCACCTCCAACAGGAAAAAACAACCTTCTTTCCTCGGCGGTCAACGCCTTCCGCCGTTCCCTTCGCCCAGTGATGTGGGATTCTCATGAAATGCCTCCTGACTGTCCCTTGCCAACATCGCGTTGCTCAGGCTCAACATAGAGGCAAGAGGGGTTGCTCCGGTGAACTGTCGGCCCCCAGCTTGTCAATGATGCGGTGGAGAGACGGGGCACAGCAACACGTGGCGGAATCCCGCCAGACTGTCCCAATTCCAACACCGCGTGTTTACGGCAAGTGCTCCAGATCGTTCAGGTCCCTGTGCCTGCCAGCCGCTTTCTTGTTGGCTTTGAGACGAGGCAGACTGATGATGTTGTCCTCCACTCCATCAAGCACGTCAACTACCCGCTCCATGTAGCACTCGTCAAAAACGACACCTGAGATGGTTGTGGCAATTTCGGTCCTGACAGGCGGTGCGCCCATCCGGACCATCTGACCTTCTTTGAGGAAAAGCTCTGCCGAGAGTCCCGGCTCATCGAAGCCGAATTCTTTCAGGGCGGCTACGACTTTCTCTGCATTTTCCGCGTTCGCCGCGATCCAGATATCCATGTCGGCTGTGGCGCGCGGGTAACCGTGATAAGCCACGGCGTAGCCGCCGATCAGCAGGTACTCAACTCGATGAGCGTTGGGCAATCTCAAGAATTCTTTGAAGTCGGGCGGTACATGAGTCATGGCCGTAGTTCATCCGCCGTAAGATTTCTACAGCTTGTAGCCGTTCATGAGGCGTCTTCGAGAGCCAGTACTCTTTCTCGCCGGAAGGGCCGGACAACGGCGTTACCGTGAAAACCGTTCTGTTAACTTTCAGGAAATCGTCCGGGTTCATTCTTCGTTCTTTGCACCGAGCGGGCCGCGTGCGATAAGCACTATAACGAGAACTGCTCTGATGTCCGCACTGGCAAGTGCCTAAGATATGAACTATATGTAGCGTGTTCTTCGCGTTTCCGCAAGCGCAGTTCTCGCTCTCCGCGCCTTTGAATGCCTCGGGGGCGGCTTCTCTCCTTCGCCTTATCCCTGCTTATCGAGAGGGGATGAACCTTCTGCGCGGGAGGAACGAAGGAAGGAGGCGCCAACAGCGCCCATAAGAGCCACGCCTCCGGCGAGGAACAATGGCGGCAGAAGGGAGTCGGCGGCGTCAGCAATGGCGCCGGCAACCGTGGGGCCGAGGGCCTGTCCGATTCCGAAGAAAAGGGTGATGAAGCCGAGCGCCGCGGGAGCTAACCTCGGTCCCAGCATATCGCCGCAGAGCGCCGCCATAATTGCCGGGATGCTCCATGCCGACAAGCCGAAAAGAATCGCTGAGAGCGTGAAACCGGTTGGGGCCGGCCACAGCGCGAACAAGCTGAACGCGACGGTGTGGATGAGATAGACAATGATCAAGGCGCCTTTCCGGCCGCTCTTGTCCGAAACGGTCCCCCAAATCAGTCCGCACAGAAGACTTACCCACCCCATCGTCATCAACAAGCTGCCCGCGGCTTCTTTCGTATAACCTCCCTCCGCGACCAGGCACTTCGTGAAAAACGTCATGTAGATAATGTAGGAAAAGCCGAAGGCGACGTAAACGAGTCCCACGTGCCACACGGCGGCGGAACGATAGACGCTTCCCCACTGGAGCGCTTTTGCCCGCGGCGATGGCGTAGCATTCACGACATCAAGACCCAGAGGTTGCAGCCCCACTTCAGAAGGGTGGTTTCGCAACAACAAGAGAGCCCCCACGGCCAGCAGGAGCGCCACGCTTCCGTAGATAAACCAGCAGATTCGCCAGCCATTCCCAGGGTGAGCTGACAGAATTCGCGGGACGAGCGGCCCGACGAAGATGAGGCCTAATGACGAGCCCGCCACGGCGATGCCTGCCGCTAAGCCCCGTCGCTTTGGCGCAAACCACGCGGCGAGGAGCGCCATGACCGGAACGTTGCTCGCGCCGCTGCCAACTCCCGTCAACGCGCGCCAGACCGCAGCAGAAACAAATCCGTTCGCCAGGCCCGTCAGAAACATTCCCACGGCAGCCAGCGCAAGACCCGCGGCAATCACGACCCGCGGTCCGAAGCGCGCCGCCATCGCTCCGCCAATCACGGACAGCGTCAAGTAGCCAACAAGATTCGCCGTCGCGAGCGCACCGGCCTGAGTGTTGTCCATCCTCAGGGCATCCTGCATTGCAGGGAGCACCACCGTGTAGCCGAAGCGCGCCAGCCCGAGCGACCCGAACACGACCAGCGTCGCCATGAAAAGCACGACCCAAGCATAATGAAACTGGCGAGTGCGAGGAGTTGTCATAGTCTCCATTCGGGTATCTCTATCTCGGTATCGGGCGATGGGTTTTCACATCGAACGAATCGGGTCTCAAGGCCTCTTCTCAGAGGACTCTGTCCCCGTGTCACGACATTCTGCCGAAACCTCAGCTTTCAAGTTCTGGGGCGATTTCGCCTCTGAATACATCTTCTGCATGATATGCACATCCAGCCAGCGGCCGAACTTGTAGCCAACCTCCCTCATGACACCGACGTGACGAAAGCCGAATCTTTCCGCCAGATGGAGGCTCGCAACGTTCTCTTCCACGATCCTGAGTATTGCCGTGTGCAGACCCAGGCGCCGTGCCTCTGCATCAATGGCCTCCATCAGCTTCCGTCCGATGCCTTTCCCGCGGAAGCCTTCCTTTATGTAAAGCGAGATTTCCGCGGTGCCTGAGTAAGCGCAGCGGTCCGACCATTTGCTCAGGCACACCCACCCTACCACTGAGCCGTCCAGCTCGGCAACCAGGATCGGATGCCGGCCATCATGTGCTCTGAACCATTCGAGCTGCTGGGCTTCGTTCTTCGGCTCCGTATCGAACGTTGCCGTCGTTCTCAGTATCGCCTCGTTGTAGATTTCAGTGATTGCCGGAAGATCCGATAGCCGCGCCGGACGAATTGTCATATATCGCAACCCATGCACGTCTCATCCAATGTCTCTTGTCACCGCGTTACATCCTTACTCCAAAGGAGGATGTCAGAATCAAGGCGAGCACGGCCGTTCCACGATCCCCGCCGGAGTGGAGGTCTCGACCGAATTATCGTCTTTGAGGAATCTCCTGATGAGCAAAAAGAGCTCCCTCGGCGACTCGATAAACATGAAGTGGCCGGCTTTCCTCAGAACCACGAGCTTAGACTGCGGGATACTCTTGTGAACCCTCCAAGGCACCTCGAAGGGAAGAGCATCGGACTCACCATGAACAATTAAAGTGGGACATCGGATCGCCGACAATTTGTCGTGGATGTCGTAGCTGCCGAAGTCCTTCATTAACAGTGCGTGCACCACGTGCTGATTCTTAGCCGTATTTTTGCCGAAAGAGAAATCCATCCGGTCTGCGAGAGATGGATCGTGGAAAAGCGGTTTCACAGCAATCTGATAGTACTTTTGAACAGCCCCGACTTCCTTTTTTTTGAACGCTTCTAATTGCTCAATTTGGTGCATGGCGAGGCCGTCCTCCGGCGAAGTCCTCTTCTGCATGTTTTCGAGATACTGGCCGAAAACCGCCAAGCTTGCCGAGGGAGAAAGCAGAATCAGCGTCTTCAGATTCTGTGGATACCGGATGCCATAGAACATCGCCAGCGCTGCTCCCCACGAATGGCCGATGAGGTTCATCTTCCCGAGATTCAGCCTGTTCCTCAACCCCTCCAGATCCTCAACGAAGTTGCCCACTATTATGGATGTGGTGTCCGTGGCCCCCGTGGAATTGCCCGTCGCGCGTTGATCGTAGAAGACAATCCGGTATTCATCGGCAAGCTCACCGAAGGGCAGCATGTGGTTGTGGTCGAAACCGGGCCCGCCGTGCAAAATCACCACAGGTTCTCCCTCGCCCGTGATCTTGTAGAAGAGCTGAACACCGTTTACGTTGACATTCCCTTCCTCGATCTTCACTGCCTCCGACATGTTGGACCTCGCCAATAGTATAACTGGAATGAACCATACAACTTTCGCGTTCATCGCCTGACACCCAGAGAATATCGTTCCCTTCGCATAAAAGCCTCAATTTGACGTGCCATCGTGTTCACAAGTAGTCCATACAGAGTAGAATGTGCCCTCTGTCACCATTCCAGTTTAACGGGATATCGCGGGCGCCCCAAGCCCCGAAAACAGAGATTCCCCGACCTATTGAGAAAAGAGTCTGGACGCTTCGCCTGATTCTGCCTCCGTCTCAAACGACCCAATCCCCTTCACGCGCCGAATATTCTCTGCCTGAATATGAAGAAAACTGCCCCTAAGATGCACAAACCCGCCCACAGGTAATCAAGGCGGATTTGCTCCTTCATATAAAGGGCTGAGAAAGGCACAAAGACCGTCAATGTCACGATCTCCTGGAGGATTTTGAGCTGGCCGACGTTCATCGCCTGGTACCCGATGCGGTTCGCTGGAACCTGAATCATGTACTCAAAAAATGCGATGCCCCAACTGACCAGCGCGGCGATGATCCAGGGCTTATGTGAGAGGTTCTTGAGGTGACCATACCAGGCGAAGGTCATGAAAATGTTGCTGCAACATAGAAGAAGCGCCGTCGTGAAGACCGTCTTCATAGCTCATCCCCATCCATTCTGTGCAAGAGCATGGTTTGTTTGCAGTGCGTTCGCAGAGAAGTTTCTTTCTGCCAGTCCCGCCGTACGCCCCCAACCTAGCCTCGCTGCACAATCGCAGGAGGTCAGGAGCATCGCGCTCAAGGCGGGTTTGTTAGAACTCTCAGGCCATTTCTTTCGGAGTCACCGGACCAGACGGGATTCCAAAACCTCGGCGGGAGTATGCACGCCCTCGGCCTCCAACAGAGACAGGATACACAAGCGTCTCACCTGAGGGCTGTTCCTCTGGACAACCCCAGGCTATATCCTGCGCCTATCGGCTGCCGTTTGCTCTTTGTGACAACTCTACCCTGTTTCGACTACAAAACTGCCCAGGTCGTTGCATGCTAAAGAAAATCGTGCCCTGCGTTTAGGGCACGCTTTTCGCGCCATCCGCGCCGGGGGAAACCCCGCATAGCCGGGACCTCCCTCCGAAACTCACTATCAATTATCCGGCACGAATGGGGCACAGGTCAAGGTCCTCTCCGCAGTCTGTCCAATTCCTGCAAGAGGACGCACGGACAGACAGTGACCCCGAGTACGCTTGGTTTCGGAGACACTGCAACCGCCGAGCGCAGGATACCGGAAACAAGGGACTGGCGCGTTAATCTGAGGTCCTTTCAGAAAAGCCTATGCGCGCTCTTGATTTTTCCCGGGATTGATCCCCAGTTTTTCAAGGGTCCCGTCAACAGAAATGAAGGACTGATTCAGGCGTTTCTCGCACTCCGCAAGCTCCTGCGTCGCCGCCTCCAGGACCTCCCGGGTGAGAGCGAGGGCTTCTGCCAGCTTCTGCTTCACCTCATCCCACGCCTTTACGAGATCCCCGCAAGACCGCTTTTCCACGTTTTCTCCCCTTCATTTGGGCCGCACCGCAAGAAATACAATACCATAGAACTGGACAAATGACCAGCAAAAACTGTGACGGAGCAGCGGGAGAAAGAGAGGCCGGAACACGAACGTTGTGTTCCGGCCAGGATGTTCGCCAACGGCGTCAGGCTTCAGTACCCGTAGTCGCCTTTCACGCCGGTGTCTTCTGGCTTTGCGTCGAGGTTGATCATCGCTTTCGCCTCCTCCGCCATCCAGGTGAACTTGTGCCACCACGGCTTGCTGACGATGGTGGCTAATCCCTTGATCTGGGCGATCCGCGGCAGGGCGATCCGCTTGAAAGATTCCTCCAGAGAATCCCAGTCCTTCGTTTCCGGGGCCACGAAGGCTTCCTTGAAGTAGGCTCGTCCGCACATGGGGCCGGTGACGATGTCCGCGACAATGCCGTACTGCGCGGAGTACTGCTCGAAGTCCACTGCCGCACTTAGAAGGAGCATTGGCCGGTCCACCACGCTATCCATCTCCACCGCGCACTCGCGAATCACGTCCGGGCTGCTAACCCGAACAACATCGCCGTTGTCGGAGGTCCACAGAACCGGCGCCTGTGTTTTGTAAAAGTGCCCGTAGGGGCTGAAATCCTCCGCAATCCTCACCAACGCGTCCGGAAGCTTCTTCGCCATGTCGGACTTGGACTCGCCCGGAAGCTGGAAGAGGAGAGTTTCATTGAACAGCGGCTTGCCGACGCGGCAGCACTTCTCGAAAACGTTCTCGATCCACTCCAGGTTTTTCTTCCAGCTATCCTTATGGTTGGGATTAAGTTTCACCAGCGTCTTAAAGGCATCCACCTCGTCAGCGCATTCCTCCGGAGTGATGGAGAGTTGCGCAAGTTGGCCTTTGCCCCCGTCCACGGAAACGGTGTTAGTGTCCTCAAGCCGTCCGATCAAAAGGACGTCCTCGCCCAAAAGCTCGCGAAAGCCCGGGCTGCGGAACGCGAGGCTGTTGAAAAGGGCTGCCGTGGCATTGCCCTGAAGCCCTCTCGCGAACCGGCGACAGATTTCGGCCACGTCTTCATCTGTAGCCCTCTTCTCCACGCCGGTGTGCTTGAAGAACGCCGCCGCAAGTTTCAGATACGAATTGTGCTGGTCGGAAGCGAATACATCGAGAGTGCCCGATGGCGCCGCCTTCGCCAGAATTCGGAAAATGGACTCCTCAACCTCAACGCCATCGGCAAACTTGGCCCAAGCTGCCATAAATGTTCTCCTCTTCAATCGGTTTCTTGTTGATTTCTCGCAAAGCGTATTGCGTGGGTGACAAGCTCGTGGTCTCGGCAAATCCTGAGATTTCGCCGCATGACGTATGCTGGTTTCTTGCCCAGAGGACACCGAGCGTGGTACGTGTTTAGCAGCTTCCTGCCCTCACGTCAACATCCTTTTTGCGCTTTGCGCCGCAGCAGGATGCCTTCCACCCCGAAATACCCCTACGATAGCGAATAGCAATCTTCTCCTGTGCCCTACGATTTGTTTGCGTTGCTCGATGGCTTCGCGATGGGCCACAGCACTACGCCGCACCGCTCCCCCCATTCGCTGTCAAGCCTCGCCAGCTCCTTCACCTTGTTCCGCAGTTATTCCGAGCGCGTCAGGAGCAATTTTGCGAGCCGCTCGACATGTTTGGAGCTGCGGTCGGCGATGTCCTCGTTCTCCAGTGGGTCACTCACCAGGTCGTACAGAACCGGCTTCTTGCCCTCAGTCTGGATGAGCTTGTATCGTCCGTCGAAGACCATCCGCCAGTCGTTGAGCCCCGAAAAAACATATTCGCGGTGAGCCTTCGTTTCTCCTGCCAATAGGGATTTGAGTGACCTGCCGTCCATCTCCGCCGGTACCGGAATCCTGGCAAAATCCAGGAATGTCGCCGTGAGGTCCATTGTACTGACAAGACCGTCGCTCACAACGCCTCCCGCGACGTCCGTGCCCCACACCACCAGCGGCACGCACACCGAAGGCTGATAGGGCACACCCTTCGCCCAGCGATTGTGGTCGCCAAGCATCTCGCCGTGGTCGCTGCTGTAAACGATAAGCGTGTTGTCGAGCCCTCCGCGTTTCTCGACCTCCTGAATGCAAATGCCCAGCCAACGGTCAATATTCTCCACCATCGCCGAGTAGTTCTGCCGGATTTTGACGTGAGTGTCGGCATCGAATTGTTTGCAGTTGTTCGTCTGCGGAAAGTCCACGCCCTGCCAGCGCTTGTGCATCCGTTCGGTGACATCCATCGGATTATGCGGCCCGACGAAATTCACCATCAGAAACCACGGTTTGTCCTTCGGGAATTTCCGCAGCAACTGCACACCGTTATTGCCAACCCAGTTGTCGCAGTACGCATCTTCGGGCAGCGGAGTCGGGAACGTGGCAGCATAGCTTCGCCGTTTGGCGTAGTCGGCTACATGAACTTCCGCCAGTCCGTGGCGGTGGAGATACGCCATATAGGGGTCTTTCGGACTTTCTGCCCCGCTTCCAATCGCGTCCCATTTCCCCGCGTTGTCTATCCCCTCGGAAAAGCCCCATTCCTTGAGCAGACGAGAACCGTCCAGCCCCCAGTCCTGCGTTTTCTTGTGCAGGTCGAATTTGCCGACGCCCGCGACGTGATACCCTGAATCGCGAAGCATCTTGTAGAAGGTTGGTTGGTCAAGCGGGTAATCGTAACCATTGTTCTTGACACCGCAACGGTCGTACTCCTTGCCCGAAGCGAGGCATGCGCGAGATGGTGCGCATAGCGGCGACGGACAGAACGCCCGGGTGAAGCGCGCGCCCTCCTTCGCCAATCGGTCCAGATTCGGCGTCCGCACAGGTAAGTTCCGGTTCGTGCCGAGCCAGTCAAAGCGATGCTGGTCCGGGAAAAAGAACAAGATGTTGGGTGGCCGGCGTCCGGGAGAGAGCCCCATCGCCTTTCCCGCCCGGACAACACGAGCCGAGACGGAAAACGCCGCCGCGGCTCCCACGGTTTTCAGGAATTCGCGTCTTGTCTGCGTTCTCATTTCTCGCTTCACCGCTTGTTCGCGCCGTCGCGTGCAGGCGCCTTTCTTCAGGAGACTCTATTCGCAGTGGCGCGGAAGTCAAGACGTTTTTCAACAACTGTGCCATGCCTCCTTGGCGTGTGATTGCCAGAATTCTCCCTACTTCCACGGAACTGCTATAGTTCAAAAACACTGGAGAATGCGCGTTGTAGGCCCCCTGCTATGAAAAGAGTTTGACATGATAGTGCAGAATGGTTATTGTGTGACATAACTTGTCGCCTCAGATGAAACATCTATGAAAGGAGAAATGCACGTGGCAAAGGCACAAAAAAGCATCAGCGAACTGGAGCAGCTTCTCGAATCGCAGAAGAAACGACTGGCAACACTTCAAAAGAGAAAAGACCAGCTTGCCTCGCAGTTGACGAAAGTTGATGGAGAAATTGCATCCCTCGTCGGTCAGGCAAAGGCGCCGACAGAAGCCCCTCGGCCGCGAAGAAGAGGCGGCAAAAGCCTTCGGGAGTTTATCCTGGAAACTCTCGGTCAAAGCGCAAAGCCCCTGAGCGCTCGGGAGCTCACCGAAGCCGTCCTCGCAGCCGGCTACCGCACCACCAGCAAGAACCCCACAGCCCTGGTCCGGCAGATAGTTTACAGAGACGAACGCATTGAGAAGAAAGAGGCGGGCAAGTTCGTCCTCGGGCAGAAGAGCTCTGCTCCCCGAGCCAACCCGAAGAAAAAGGCCTCGAAGGCAAAGTAAACGCCTCTGCATCTCATCGCACCCGCGGAGGAGCGCGACATGAGCGATCTTTCCGCCCCTTACTGCAACCCTCGGGCAGGCGCGACGCGGCTGCGCATAACGCTTCTTTTTCTCGCCGTCAGTCTCGCCTCGCCCGTTGGGGGGCAGACGAATCAGTCCCTCGCCCGCGCGATCATGGGCGAGAATTTCCTCGGCGCGGAGGAGGTGGAAAAGCATTTCGGCGTACGGTTCACGGAAGCCGAGCGGGAGCAAGTGCGCGACATACCGTACTCGCAGGCGACCCTTCGAGCGTGCAAGGATTCGCATATTCTGTTTCTCGGGATCGAGCGGGATGATAGGGATAAGACCCTGACGATTTGTCGCCTGCGGGAAATGTTTCCCTCAAGCGGACAGCCTTGTTTCCAGTCGTATCCGAAGGCGTCCGAGCGCGAGGAGGACTATCGCGACCGTCAAACGCCCCAGCTCCGCTGGTATCTCATCGCCCGCGACCTCCGCGAGGAAAGTCGGTCAAAGCCCTACTGGGAACAGAAGCTTCTCTTCAAAGAGAACGAATACCGTGAGCGCGCGGTCGTGTATGTTTACATGATGCTTCTAATGTTCAAGGCGCGAGGCGAGCGGTTGTTTGAAAAGGATGTAATGCTGACGGAGGACGTGGGGTCGGACGGCGCCCCCGTCGTCGCGGGTTACTTCGCCACGGAAGGCATCTATGTGAGTGATTGGTGGCTGCGTGAGAACAGCCATTTCGGCATCGCGCCGGCTCGCAAACCTGATTTCCCCTGAGCCGCTTTGGTGACGCACGTTTGTCATCTCAAAAGGAGTCTCTGCCATGAAACGAATGCCCGCCGCGATCTCTCTTGGTGTGCTGTGCTGGCTGGCTGTAACGCCCGCGTTCGGCGAGGCCGTAAAGGCCTACGAAAGCGAGGTGACCCTTCCGACCTACCCCTGGCAACCGGACATTAAGTACCCCTACTTCCCTGAGACCGACGGACGCGACATCTATCCCTACACAATGCAGGACGATCTGCGGCCCGACCGTGCGCCTCGCACTTACAAAACCGTCGTCCTCGAAAGCGACTTGGTGAAGTTGACGTTCATCCCGGAGCTTGGCGGGCGTATCTGGGAGGCGGTTGACAAGGTTACAGGGAAACCGATCTTCTATGTGAATCACGTAGTCAAGCCGGGACTCATCGCCATGCGCGGGGCGTGGATTTCCGGAGGGGTCGAGTTCAACACTGGCCCGCAGGGACACACGGTGACTGCCATCTCCCCCACGGATGTCCTGATTTTGCCACCGGAAGAGGCTGGCTCGCGCTCCGTTGCTGTAGGGGATACCGACCGCATCTATCGTCTGCCCTGGACGGTTATCGTAACGCTGCGCCCCGGGCGGCGTTTCATCGAGCAGCAGGTCACCATCTACAATAAAAACGAGACGGTCTGCCCCTACTACTACTGGAACTGCACCGCGCAGCCGAACACGCCGGGCTTCCGCTTCGTCTATCCGATGACACTTGGGACAGACCACGCCGGGACGACGTTCTACAAGTGGCCCGTCACCGATGGAGTGGATTTGAGCTGGGGGAAGAACTACAAGCAGATGAGTTCCATCTTTGCTTACGAATGTGACCAGGATTTCTTTGGCTCGTATGATGTGGATGAGGATCGAGGCTGCGTCGCGTTCGCGGACCATCGGCAATTGCCCGGAAAGAAAGCGTGGACGTGGGGCTGGGGCGGCGATGGCGTTGCCCATCAACGGATGCTCACCGATGACGACGGGCCCTACAATGAAGTCCAGACCGGCCCCCTCCATACGCAGGCGGAGACGGGGCGTCTCGACCCCCACGAGAAAATAAGCTGGAGGGAATGGTGGTATCCCGTGCATGGGCTGGGCGGCCCCTTCACTTACGCGAACAAAGATATCTGTGCCCGAGCAGACGTTGCCAATGGACAACTCAACCTGAGGCTCATCGGAACGGGAACCTGGAACGACGCCACTGTTGCACTCAACGGCCAGGGCGCGGGGATCGAGTCACACAAAGCTGACATCTCTCCTCATGAGCCGGTCTCGTGGCGCCTCGAGGTTCGGGGAACTCCGCTCCTCGTGACGGTCACACATGGTGACGCCGAGCTTGCTTCTTTCACGATTCCTCTCGGCTTGCCGGAAAGGGAGCCCCCGAAGAAGGGAACGGCGGACCCCTCGCCGGAAGGGATTGCGAGCGAAGGATGGAAGCACCTCCTGTTGGGGCACAGGGACGCGGCCGTCGCTTCCTTCGAGAAGGCCCTGAAAGAAGACGCAGGATGCGTGGAGGCGCTGTTGGGCCTCGCGCACTACAAGCTAATAGAAGCGGCCCCAGAGGAAGCCGCGGACTTGGCGGAACGCGCCATTCAAGAAAACCCCTACGACGGGAGAGCGCATTACACACTCGCCGTGGCCAACGACCGCGACGGGAGGTACCCGGAGGCGCTCGACAGCGCATGGAAGGCTGCTTTAGATCCCGCAACCGTTGCAGCAGCTCGCGCACTCGCCGCGAAAACGTTGATGCACGTGGCTGAGTTCCGGGAAGCTGTCGAGGTTCTCAGTGCAGAAGGGCCCTGGACAAGCGATCCTGTCTGCCGGGACCGGCTTGCTATTGCTCTTCTCCAACTCGGACAACGGGATGAAGCGGGAATGGTTGCCAAAGGAACGCTGAAACAAAATCCCCTCGACGCTCTCGCGTGGTATGTCTTAGTTCGGCTTGACAGGGCGCCTGCCAGGAAAGTGCTGAAACAGCTCTTGAGCCGCGACCCCGAATGCGTTCTCGAAGTGGCATTCGACCTTCTGGAC
>Ga0315274_10010323_pt1 | contig 13450 bp, 11 predicted proteins | sample YL17G02_20_MG_FD_203700 | JGI IMG/M metagenome (GOLD analysis project Ga0315274, IMG submission 203700) | Sediment microbial communities from Yellowstone Lake, YNP, Wyoming, USA - YL17G02_20 | ecosystem: Environmental > Aquatic > Freshwater > Lake > Sediment | place: USA: Wyoming | collected...
GCGACACAGATGTGGCTCTCCACCCCGCAGAGTATCAATGTGTTCCGACCGATGCGGCGGACCTCCTCCACAAACTCCTGGCAGCCAAAGCAGTTGAAGTCCAGTTTGCGGATGGGGCTGAGGTCCTGTGCGGCCTCCCGAACCTCAGGGAGGGTGTTTCCCAGCTTCTCCTGTTCGGTCAAAGCGATGGGGAGGCCGATGATCTGGGCGAACTTGAGAAGACGTACCACGTTGTCGATCACCTTGTCTTTCTCGGCGATGACAGGCATCAGCCTCTCTTGAACATCGATGACTATGAGGATGCTGTCCTCTCTGCGAATGAGATTCCTCGTGTCGGGTCTACTGCTGGTCATGGAGATCTCCCTTCCTATGCTGGCCGCCAATTGATTGTACCCCGGCTTGGGCGCGACGCAAGCTTGCAGTGACCGTGGGGTCGCGCTTGCGACGTAGTGTTGACGCGGTCTCGTGGCTTTGGTATACTACTGATAAGGCACGACATCGCGCGGTTTGCCTGTACGAATCAGATCTAGGCAGAAGGAGGTCATAATGGCAGAACTAGAGGGGTCGAAGACACTGGAGAATCTCAAGGAAGCCTTCGCGGGTGAGTCGCAGGCCAATCGCAAGTACCTGGCCTTCGCCAAGCAGGCGGACGCAGATGGATATCCGCAGGTGGCGAAGCTGTTTCGCGCTGCCGCCGAGGCGGAGACCATTCACGCTCACGCGCATCTGAGGGCCATGGAGGGAGTCGGGTCCACCAAGGACAATCTGCTTGCGGCTGTTGCAGGAGAGACCCACGAGTTCGAGAGCATGTACCCCGGCATGATCGCCGACGCGAAGAAAGAAGGCTTCAAGAAGGCTGAGCGCAGCTTCGATAATGCCAACGATGTGGAGCAGATCCACGCGAAGCTCTACCAGAAGGCGCTGGATACTCTCGGGCAGAAGGTGGCGGCAGTGGACTACTACGTGTGCCCGGTCTGCGGCAACACTGTGGAGGGCAAGCCCACCGACCCGTGCCCCATCTGCGGCACCCCTGCCAACCGCTTCTTCAAGGTCGACTAGCCAGAGCGCTGGCTCACGTACGGAATAAAGGGAGGGGAACCAGGGTGATGGCTCCCCTCTGCTTGTCTCACCCCACAAAAAGCGGCTCGACCGTTCGCTGGAGTTCCCCTACACACCGAAGGCATGGTGAAGTCTGCGCCTGCTGGAGGCAAGATGACGGGCGCAGAGGTTGGTGCCAGGGCCGACGGTGGGGTTTTCCTGTTTCGGTGCTCGAACGGACCAGTTTGGAATCGTAGCCGCACGACCTTCCGTGGGGCCACCTGATGGGCTTCGACCGGATCTGCCACTTCCAGTAAACGGTGGCGGCAGCAGCGAGCGGCATCTGGATAGAACAACCCTGGCGGCCTCTGAAGGCATGCCAGGGTTGTCACGACCGTGCGGTACCCGATCACCCGCCGAGCGAGCGAGTGGCACGAACATGAAAGGCCGACTAGTCTCGGGCTCGAGCCTTCTCTAGCAGGAGTTTCATCTCGGCTGAGGCGACGTTCTTGATGGTCTGCTCCACGACGTCCCAGTTCACCGAGATGGAGTCGATGCCCCATTCTACCAGCTTACCGGCGTACTCTGGGAACACGCTGGGTGCCTGCCCACAGATGGAGCTCTTCATGCCCAAAGCCCTGGCCTTCTCCAGCAACTGGCGGATGTGATCCAGAACCGCTTCGTCCATCTCGTTGAACAGCGGGGCCAGCACCTCGCTGTCGCGGTCGATCGCCAGGACCAGTTGGGTGAGGTCGTTGGAGCCGATGGAGATGCCGTCCACCCCCAATTTCTGATACTGGTCCATGTAGTAGACCACGGAAGGGACCTCGGCCATGACCCACAGGTCGAAGAACGGGTCGTCGAAAAGCCCGATCTCGTCAATGTACCGCACCAACCTCTTGACCTCGCTGATGGTGCGGACGAAGGGCAGCATGACGTGGAGGTTCTTGAAGCCGTCATCCCGCACGCGCTTCACTGCCTCGAGCTCCAGCTTGAACAGGTCGGGCTCGGTCACGTAGCGGAAGGAGCCGCGGTAGCCGATCATGGGGTTGGCCTCGGTGGGCTCGTAGGCACTGCCACCCTTCAGGTCACGGAACTCGTTGGAGCGGAAGTCCATAGTGCGGTAGGTGATGGGTCTGGGGTTGAAGGGTCGCGCGAAGGTCAGCAGGTTCTTGTACATCCTTTCGACGAACATCTCGCTGCCGTGCTCTTCTACGAAACGGCGAGGGTGAGTCCCTTCACAGGCCTCGATGATCATGAACTCGGCTCTCAGTAGACCGATGCCATCCACGGGCATCTGGGCTACGCGCTCCGCCAGGCTGGGCTCGCCCAGGTTGACCAGCACCTTGGTGGCCGTCACCGGCAGGCCGCGGCCGACCACCGCTTCCGCCTTCTCCTCCTTCTTTGTCGCCAGTCTGCCGGCGAAGATGTCACCGGTGCGCCCGTCCACCGTGACCAGCGTGCCGTCCTTCAGAGTGCTGGTCGCCGTGTCGGTACCGACAACGGCTGGAATGCCCAACTCGCGACTGACGATGGCCGCGTGGCAGGTCATTCCTCCCTGCTCGGTAACGATGGCCGAGGCTTTCCGCATCAGGGGCACCCAGTCGGGCGCGGTCATCACCGTGACCAGGACGTCCCCCTCCTTGAGACGGGCTCCATCCTCGACATTCCTGAGAATGCGGACCTCGCCGCTGCCTCTGCCCGGGGCTGCCCCCAAGCCACGCAGCAGTACCTCAGCCTGTTCTTGTGTCACCTCTCCCATGGCCTCAGCAAGGCCAGTCGTAATGGGCCGCGACTGCACGATATAGACCTTGTCATGCTCGATAGCCCATTCGATGTCCTGCCCGCTGCCGTAGTGATTGTGAATGTCGCGGCAAACCTTGGCCACCCGGGCAATCTCGTCCTCAGTCAGGACCTGACTGCCACCTTCCTCCTCGGGCAAGTCTATGTCGACTGTCCGGCCATCTCGGCGAACGCGCTTGAACTTCTTGATCTTGATCTGCTTATCCAGCACACTCAACGTGTTCTTGTCTATCAGGTAGTAGTCGGGCGACACCTGCCCAGCGACCACGGGATCGGCGAGACCAAAGGCGGCTTCGATGATCAGTTCGTTGGGCGCGCCGGTGGACGGGTTCTGGGTGAAGGCCACTCCTGCCTTGTCGGCATCCACCATCTTCTGGACGATGACCCCCATCTCCATGCCCCAACTCTCGAATCCGCGCTTGACCCGGTAGAAGATGACCCTTGCTCCGTACAGAGAGGCCCAGCACTTCTTGACCGCTTCCAGCACATCCTTCTCGCCGTACACGTTGAGGAAGGTCTCGTTCATCCCGGCGAAGGAGGCCTCGGCTGTGTCCTCGGCCGTGGCGGACGAGCGAACGGCCACGTATAGCTCTTCCCCCTCTTGCTTGCACAGCTTCTTGTAGGCGTCGGCGATCAACTTGGCCACATCCTTGGGCATCTCGGCCGCGACCACGATGCGCTTTGCATCCTCAGCAGCCTGAAGCAAAGCCGCGTTGTCGTCCACGTCCAGATCCTGAATCAGTTCCTTGATCCGATCCAGGATACCGCTGGCCTCGGTGAAGCGGCGGTAGGCCGGGGTGGTCACCGTGAAGCCGGGGGGCACAGGCAGCCCGGCCTGGGTCATCTCCCCCAGATTCGCTCCCTTACCACCAGCGATACCGACGTCGCCCTTGGATAATTCCTTGAACCACTTGATTCCCTCAGGCATGTCTGCTCCTTTCGTGTTACCCTGTGTCTCGCCGAATTGTGAGATCATCGATCCCACGGCCCGCCTTGCGCTGCCCGGCGCGGTCGTGGACCACGGTGATGGTCAATGTCCTCGCTACGGCCAGCCGGGCTCGATGGACAGCGAGTCTACTTCCATCCACTGGCGCTCGGAAGAGTCCAGCAGTCCATATCCAAAGCGTCCCCAGGGCGTCACCATAGCGTACTGGTTGTCCAGCCACATCACCAAGCCTAGAGGGCCCCGGGGAGAGGACTCCGACTCCAATACCGGCTGCCCGTCGACGCTAAAGCTCGCCCGCTTCGCACCCCATTGGATGGCGTAGGTGTGCCATTCGGTCATCGAGATCTCGAGCGCGGCCTCGCTGACCCCAAGGGCTCTCTGCGCCATGGGCCATAGGAAACGGTACAATGTCTTGACGTTCATCACCGGAATCGCCAGCGGCGCCGTCGGAGCCAGAAGGAGAAACGGCATCCGAGTGGCATCCAACGTGGCAGCCTTCCACCCGTGGCCCGGCGTATGGAGGTCCAGCTTCATGTTGGACGGAGGCGAGGCGTAGAAAAACCAGATCACCCTCGGCAGCGTAGGCATGCGCCTGCCTGTCATCATAAACGGATCATTCCAGAAGCCGAAGCCAGCGGTTCCAGATAGCACTCCCGCTTCGTGTGAGAAGCGGGCCCGCACCGTCATCGTCAGCGGCGGGCGCCAAGGGAATCGTCCACGGGGCAGCCCCTGGTAGTCGTCGATCTGGGCGTTGGTGTACCGGCGGGCCGATGTGCTGTTGTTAATGAAAAGCAGGGTGCTCCCGGTCGCCTCGAGCGCGCCGCTTCCCACTACATGCTGCTTCCAGCGGTCAGTGGGCGGGGTGGTGAAATCCTCTAGGATGGCGCGCTCGCCGGCTGCCATGGATGGACCTGCTTCAATTCCCCATTATATCAAAGAGGGGCCGACATGTCAAAACCGATGGCCTCTTGTGCTCACTGAGCGGCCGATACTCTTCCCGCTGATGCACAGCGGGTGTCGGCTCTCAGGGTCTGGTTTCCGCGTCGATCCAGGCCAGGTACTCCTCGCTCCCCGCCAGGATGGGAATGGCCACGATTCCGGGAGTCTCGTAGGGATGGCTTTCCTTCACCAGGGACTCCAGCCGATGGTATTCGCTGCGGCGGGTCTTGGCCAGGCAGAGCCACTCCTGCGCCTCTTCAATCTGGCCGTGCCACCAGTAGGCGCTGGAGATGGGCCCGAGAACCTGAACACAGGCGGCTGCTCGGTGCTCGAGGATCAAGCGTTGCAGCCCGTGCGCCCTCTCCTCACTGTCGATGCTGACCAGTACCTGTATGTAGTCTTCCATCTCTCCTCCACTCGACTCCGATCGCGGCTTGGGCGAGACCCTTTCCATCGTCGCGCCCCGGGCGCTGAGGCGAGGGGCGACCACTCTACGCTGGCTAGGCTGAGCCTGTCTACCAGGCGTGTAGCCAGCCGTCATTGGCCGGGGGCCCCGCGCTGTGGACTCCCATCCATTCCAGTCACATGCTACTACAGTGTTTCCCGTGCGGCAATCCGTCGCCTGGCCCGTTAGCTCCTGCTATGGAAGGTGCATCTCGCAGCATGAGCCTAAAGAGGCTTGACTCCGTAGTCTCAAGGCGCTACAATGGCCTGCCTAGAGATTGCTGCGCGATCGGGTGTCGCGACCCGTATTCCAGCAGAGGGAGTAGATGACGATCAAAGTTGAGAACCTGCGCCGGCTGTTCGACCCCCGAGGGGTTGCGGTCATCGGGGCGTCGAAGAACCCAGGAAAGCTGGGATACCACGTGATGAAGAGCCTGACTGAGGGTGGCTTCAAATTCCCGGTATTCCCCATCAACCCCGGGGAGACCGAACTGTTCGGAGCCAGGGCCTACCCGTCTCTGGCGGACGTCCCTCACGGCGTCGATCTGGCCGTGGTTGTTCTCCCGGCTCAGGTGGTCCCCGAGATCATCCAACAATGCGCGGCCAAGGGCGTGCGGGGCATCGTGCTCATCACCGCGGGCTTCAAGGAGATCGAGGGCGAACAGGGAGCGCAACTCCAGGAGGAGATAACCAGGCTGGCCAACGAGGCGGGTATCCCCATCATTGGCCCCAACACTTTCGGCATGGTCAATCTCCATCAGGACCTGAACGCCTCTTTCACACCTGAGTTCTCCCGGGTGAGGAAGGGCGGCGTCAGCCTCATCAGCCAGAGCGGAGGCATGGCGCACATGCTGGCCTTCCTGGCCCTGGAGCAGAACGTGGGCTTCTCCAAGATCATCGGGGTGGGCAACCGCTGCAATCTGGGCTTCGCCGAACTGCTGGAGTACCTGGTGGAAGACGAGACCACTCGTGTGATCGCCATGTACATGGAGGGCGTCGACGACCCACATCGGCTGATGCAGGTGGCCAGGGGCGTCAGGGGCAAGAAACCAGTTGTGGTCTACAAAGTGGGGAGGTCTGAGGTCAGCGATAAGGCCTCTCAGTTCCATACCGGTTCCCTGGCCGGGCAGTACAAGGTCTACCAGGGGGCCTTCAGGCAGATCGGCATGTTGGCTGTGCACAGCCTGGAGGAACTGCTGGACGCAGCCAAGGTTTTGGACACCTGCCCGCTCCCAGAGGGTAACAGGGTGGCGGTGCTGTCGGGGCAGGCTGGGCCGGGCATGGCGGCTTGCGACGTCTGTGAAGAGATGGGCCTGGTCCTGGCGACGTTCTCTGAGGAGACGCAAGCCAGGATCAATGCGGCCTTACCTCCTCTGGCCCTGAGGAGCAACCCTGTGGACATGGGTCCCGCCTGGTACAGTCCGCAGGCCATCGCCGAGGTGGCCGACGCCTCTCTGGGCGACCCGAACGTGGACGGCGTGGTGCTGTGTATAGCCTACGCGTCGGCCAACATCGGGGCTGTGGAGAGCCTCTCACCGGTGCTCAAAGACTGGGGCAGGACGAAGCCCATTACGTGTTGTCTCTCCGCGCCCGGCGAGCTGTGGGAAGAAGGTATTCGATCCCTCGAGGAAGCGGGCGTGCCCAACTACCCCGCTCCAGAGAGGGCAGCTGCGGCGCTCGGCAACTTGTGGAGATACCGCAGCCTGGCGAGGGGGACCACCGAGCGCTAGGACGCCGGGCGCGCTGCGGGGCAGGCGCGGCGTCCCAATGGGCATACCAGCAAGGGCAGGGAGCAGTGGAGCTTCGAGGTGCCTGCGCTATCTGGTCCGGCGCGTCCACCAGGCAGAGACCGCGGTGGCGGGCACAAGCACGACCAGCAGGCCGAGAGCCACGAATTCCGCGAGGCGCAGGGGGGACAGAGGCGCGGCTCCGCCCTCTGGCTGGGGTGGAGTCTGTCCAGGAACCTGCCCTTCGACCTGGTCCGTCATGGCCAGCATCTGAGGCGTTTCGTCGGGTGCAGGGACAACGGCGCGCTGTTCCCCCTCTTCCGCAGGGGTAGCAGCCGGCGGCGGTCCCGTGGCCTCGATGACCTCGGCCGCAGTGGGGCTGGGTGCTGGCTCCGCAGGAACAGGGGTAGGGGTCTCGGGGCTTTCCACTGCCCCTGCTCCAGATGGCGGCTCTGGGGTCCCCTCGGCGGTGGGGGTCCCGGCGGGTTGGCCAGCTCCTGCCCTGAGTGGCGGGGTGGCCGTCTCCTCTGCCATCTCGTAGGCGGCGGGAGGCTCAGCAGGTGCAGTCGGTGCGACCGCCTGCGCGTTCTCGGGTGGCGTAGCCTGTAGTTCCTCGGTTTCCTTCTGTTGGCCCAGCATCGGCGCCTCTTCCATCGGCGCCGCCTCCATGTCAGCCTCGTAGGAGGGTGCTAGTGCCACCTCGGGCGCGACAGCGGCCGGCGCCCAGGAGACCAGCGGTCCTCCAAAGACGTGCAGGGCTAGATCGCCCCCGATGAGCAGTACGAGAAGAAGCGCCGCGATAGCGGTGGCTCCTTTGAGCAGCCCGTAGCCCCAGGCGGATGGTGCTGGTGCAGGCCTCGGCCTCGCCACTCCCGGACGGACGGCGAAGGAGCGCGGCGCAGGTATCACCGGCAGCTCCTTCAGGAGAGCCAGGGTCTGTCGAAGTGTGCGCAGATTCTCAGCGCAGGCCTGGCACTCCTTCAGGTGTTGCTCCACCTGGGCCCGCTCGCGCCCCGCAAGCTCGCCGTCAATGTATGCAGAGAGGGTTTCCCCTGCCCATTCATGTTCGGATTTCTTACGTAGGAAAGACATGCTAGCCCTCACCCCTAAGACGGTAGCGAGCGGGCAAAAGTTCCCCTTGTTCGAGCAAACAGTCGCGCAGCCTGGTCCGCGCGCGGTTAAGGCGCGATTTCACCGTGCCTACCGAGGTATTGGTGAGCCGGGCAATCTCGTTGTAGCTCAGGCCCTGCACATCTGACAACACCAGGGTCACGCGCTGGTCAGGAGGGAGAGTCTGAATGCCTTGCTGAATGGCCTGGCCAAGCTCTCGTCGCAGGGTGTGCTCCTCGGGGGTCTCATGCCCGTTGACGAAGTGGGAAGAAGGATCGCTGTCAGTGTAGATCGCTTCCAGTGAGCTGGTCGGCCGCCGCTGGTGAACCCGGAGTTGATCGTAACAGGCGTTAGTGGCGATGCGCAGCAACCAGGCTTTGAAGGAACCGCCTTTGAACTTGGCCACGGCCTGGTATGCCGAGAGGAAGGTCTCCTGGCTGGCGTCGGCCGCTGCCTCGTTGTCGCCGAGGATGCGGTAGGCCACGTTGTAGACCATGTCCTGGTAGTGCGATACCAGTTGGTTGAAGGAATGGGTGTCGCCCTGTCTGGCAGCGGCAATCAGAGTCTTTTCGTCCACTTGACTTATCGCGCTCCGTGGTCTATACTCCACGAAACTGAGCGCCGAAGTGGCGGAACAGGCAGACGCGACGGTCTCAAAAACCGTTGAGGGGCAACCCTCATGTGGGTTCGAGTCCCACCTTCGGCATGGGTCATTATAGCAGCTTTCCAGTAGCTCAGCTAGGATGCCGAGACGTGAGTCGCGCATGAACTGGTCGTGCGACGCCAAGACAAGTCTGACGAACCGACGAGGCAGCAAACCGCATGACGGTTGAACGTCGGTTCTCTTTTGTTGATGGCGTGGCGCTGTGGAGCAAGGTATGAAGGCCTCAAGGGCAGTGCTGGCGCTGCTGTTAGTCGGGGCGGCCGTGGGCGTGGGCCTGGGGTTCCTCATCGGCTGGGGTCTGTGGCCGGTAGAGTACTACGACACAGATCCCGTCGATTTGAAACAGGAACACAAGGAAGAATACGTCGTCCTGGTGAGCGCCGCGTACGCGCTGAACGGAGACCTGGAGCAGGCCCAGGACAGGCTGACCACCCTGGAGGAGGATGACGTTGCCCAGGTGGTGGCCGATGTGGCCCAGCGTTACCTTGAGGAAGGCAGGGACCTCACCACCACGCGCAATCTGGTGATGTTGGCCGACGCCCTGGGCTCCAGCACTGAGGTCATGCTGGCCTACGTGGCCACTCCAACGTTGGCGCCCACCTTCACTCCCACCGCTACTGAAGTGCCCACCTCCACGCCGACGGAGATCCCTACCGAGACACCCACCGTGGTGCCTTCCGCAACTCGGGTGCCGCCGACGCCGACTTCGACTAGGGCGCCAGCGACTGCCACGTTCACCAAGGTGCCGCCTACCAGCACACCTCCACCGGCCACGAGCACGCCCCAAGGGTCGACACCGACCTTCACTCCGGTGCCACCCACGCAAACGCCCACAGTGGGTGCGCCCACCAACACGCCAACTGCAACCTCCCAGCCTGTGGGAAGCTGCCCCAGCCGGCCGGGTATCACCGTTCGAGACGTAGGCGGTGGGGGCAGAGATTGGGGTTGGTTGAGTGCCACGTTTGGTGGGGTCAGCGTACAACAGACCACCAATTGCCCGGCTGGGGCGGTTTACGCGGTGGACACCTTGTGGGAGTCTCATGATGTCGCGCTCAGGGCCACCGTCCTCGACGGCAGCGGGAACCGCATGCCCAACGTACCCGTGGCCTTCTTCGGTTTTGGTGCCACTGTTGACACGCCCGGCGCATGCCGACCCAACGCCACCGTCGTATATACCAACCAGGACGGGGAAGCCAACATGGTGATGGGATGGGGTAGTGCGTACATACCCCCGGCGGCCGGCTACCACGCGGTGTGGGTTATGGATTCGGTGGCCAGTGACTGTGTCACTGGGTTGGGGATGGTGGACTACACGGAGCATTGGCATTTGAACACGACTTTTCGACTGGTCTCCCGCTGAGCGGGTTCTGAGGGGAGGGGCTTGGATTTGCAGGACGGCAGAACGTATCTGGCCTCGGCGTCTACAGTCTTGGGGCTGGCGGTGATGCCAGTGCTCTGTCTGATGCTGAGTTCATGTCTCTCGCCGGTTGAAGAGACCACGACCGACAACGCGGTGTTGATGGAGTATCTCCGCGAGCAGTACGTAGTGGGGGTGAGCGATTCCTACGCTGCCCACGGGGACCCGGAGCAAGCTCAAGAGCGGCTTGCTGTCTTAGGGGACGAAGACCCCGAGGCCGTTGTGGTCGAGGTCGCCCAGAGCTACGTGCAACGGGCCGAGGACCCTGAGAAGACCAGGCGGCTGATCGAACTAGCCCAGGCCCTGGGGGCCGATGAGGTATTCATGGAAGAGTACATGATTGCCACGGCACCTACCCCCACGGCGACCAATACCAGCGTGCCCACCTCCTCGCCCACGCAGAGCCCAACCTCGACGGCAACAAACCCTCCCGTGCCCACTGCCACCAACACGCTGGCGCCTGCTCCTGCCGCGACTCCTACTTCGGCCCCCGTGACCCCAGTTCCACCTCGTGAGTGGGACCGGCGCCTGGACTACTTCGGGGACACGGTGCGGCTGGAGGAGGCACTGGTTAGTCCGGGGCAGTGGTATTGGAGGCTGATCAGGACGAAGTGGCTAGAGGAGTCGGGCAACCATCACATATACGTCGAAGTCCTCGACGAGCATGGGGATCGTTCCTTCGGCCAGACGATCGTCATCGAGTATGGGGGCTCGCCCCACTACGAGACGTATCCTTTGCCCGACAAGCTTGGGGAGGAGTACGCCTACAACTTCGTGATGGCGGACCTGCTGGGGTCCTACAACGTCTACATCGGCGGTGGTGAGCCGAGTGACAAGATCTACGGTGTGGGCCTGGGAACTCGACAGGATCCGTACGGGACTCATCACACTTGTTTCTTCCTTACTTTCCAGCGTACTTATCAGCCATAGGGAACGGTTGGCATGTTGGCAGGTCTCAAGCGCGGGCATCTCCTCATCGTCCCGGTGGGCATCGTTGCCGGCCTGATTCTGGGTCTGCTCATCACCTGGCAGGTCTGGCCGGTGGAGTACTACGACACCGATCCGATCGACTTGCGTCAGGAACACAAGGATGACTACGTGGTCATGATCGCAGCGGCCTACGCCCAGGATAGAGACCTGGGGTTGGCCTCTCTCAGGCTGGGGCAACTGGGGTTGGAGGACACCAAGCAGTCGGTGTTGGGCCTCTTTCAGAGGTACGGCGAGGCGGGCTACAGTGAGGAGACCCGGAGCCTGGCTCAACTGGCCTATGACCTGGGCGTCACAGACGTCGCGCTGCTGCCCTACTTGCAGGCGCCGACGTCCACCCCTGAGTTGATCCCCACACCGGAGCCAACGCCTACCGGGGAAGCGGCCCAGACGCCCACGGAGACTCCCTCCGGGCCTTCACCGACGCCAACACAGCCCACTCCTGAGCCGACTCCGACAGCGACGCAGCCGCCGCCCACACCAACCTACACGCCAACAACACCCCCCCAGGACACACCCACCCCCACCGTGGCCTCGGACTTCGACTACCAAGTGGTGGAGCAGAGCGATCTGGGGTGTAGCAGTGAGCGCGATGGGGATTACATCCTCGTCTATGTCCGGGACGAAAACGATCGGGGGGTCGCAGGAGTCAAGATCGTGGTCAAGGGGCCGGGCGTCGAGGATTGGTTCTTCACCGGCCTGAAGCCGGAGATAGGCCCTGGTTTTGCCGACTACCTGGTGACGGCCCCTGGCAGCTACACTGTTCAGGCGGCGGAGGGCAGGAGCCAGGTGACCCAGGGGCTTTCCTTTGCCGCCGATTGCCCCGCAGAGACACCCCACCGCTCCTGGAGGGTCGTCTTCAGGCGGGTGACGCGCCAGTAGCCCCCTCGTCCCCTTTGTTGGGATCCCTACAGGCGATGCCGTACTCTCCAGGCGGTGGCCAGCACCGGTTGCAGGAGATACAGGTAGAGCGTTCCTGACCGTCGAAGAACCGTCTGGGCAAGTCAGGCTCACGGATGAGGGGCCGGGACATGGAGATGAAGCCGGCCGTTCCTTCGTCCAGGATCTGTCCCATGAGTTGTTTGGACCGCATGCCTCCCACCAGGATGATGGGCAGGTCTGTGGCTTCGCGAGCCGCCCGGGCGGCGTCGAGGAAGTAGCCCTCGTCCTCCACACGGAGGATGTCCTTGCGCACGCTGGTTCCGCCGATGCCTCCACTGACCTCCAGGGCATCGATTCCCCAGTCTGCCAGGTGGCTGACGATCTCCGCGCCGTCCTTCAGGGTGAGTCCGTCACGTGCGGAATCCTCCATCGCCAGCTTGATCAGTACCGGGTAGTCGTTGCCCACCCGGTCTCGGACGGCCGCGGCTGCCTCTTCCAGGAAGCGCATCCTGCGCGCAGGAGTGCCTCCCCAGCGGTCTGTACGCCAGTTGGCGGCGGGCGAATTGAACTGGTTGATCAGGTAGCCGTGGGCAGCGTGTATCTGGACTCCGTCGAAGCCTGCGGCCTGAGCTCGCCCCGCGGCGTCTCCGAACGCAGCAACGATCTCCTTGATCCCCTCCTCGCTCAGTTCTTCCGGGCGCTCTTTTCCTTTGGCCGTGGGCACGGGAGAAGGAGCCACGGCCTTGCCTGGGATGTCATCCTCGCGGCACTCCCGGCCTCCGTGGTTGATCTGCATGGCCACCAACCCACCCTCGTCGTGGACGGCGGCAGTCAGCATCTCCAGGGCCGGGATGAGTTCGTCCCTGTGGGCTGCGGTCATCTGCACCTGGCAGCGCCCTCCCTCGTGAACGAAGCAGTGACCGGTGATGATGAGGCCCACACCGCCCCTTGCCAACTCGCCATACAGGTCGGCGAGAGGTTTCTCCGGCCTTCCGTCCGCATCGGTCATGTACTCCGCCGTGGCGGAGCGCACCAGCCGATTTCTGAGTTGCAGTCTGCCGATGGTACCCGGATCGAACAGGATCGACACAGCCATATCCTCCATATCCTTGATCGTTGGCTCGAGAGAGCTCGGGGGTCGGCCGCCAGTATAGCACACAGTACAGACGGGGACAAGACGTGATCGTGGGGCTACACCCTCCCCAAGGTTCTCAACCTTCGCAAGGGTTGAAAGGTTTGACAGGGACGGCACGGCTTGGTATACTAATAAGGGTGGAGGGGATCGCTTCCGCAGGTGTCTGTGGGGTCATCCCCTCGCATCTCTGTATGGGAGGAGAACCCAAGCACTCAGGGGGGCATGCCTAGGTGATACCGATCTTTCCTTTCACAGCAATTGTCGGCCAGGAACCGATGAAGCGTGGCCTGATCCTCAACGCCATCAACCCGCTGATAGGTGGTGTGCTCATCCGAGGCGAGAGGGGTACCGCCAAGTC
>Ga0315274_10010324_pt1 | contig 13448 bp, 13 predicted proteins | sample YL17G02_20_MG_FD_203700 | JGI IMG/M metagenome (GOLD analysis project Ga0315274, IMG submission 203700) | Sediment microbial communities from Yellowstone Lake, YNP, Wyoming, USA - YL17G02_20 | ecosystem: Environmental > Aquatic > Freshwater > Lake > Sediment | place: USA: Wyoming | collected...
TGCTTGAGCAGAAGCGCCTGGCCATAGCTGAGGCGGGACGCGTCGGCAACCTCCCAGCCGGCCGGAAGCACGTAGCTGAAGCCGCCCGAAGCGTTCTCGACGCGGCCGGGATCAGCAGCCGGCGCAGGCGGAGGCGCATTGGGATCGGCCGGGGCCGGGGCAGGTGCGTTCGGGTCTGCGGGAGCGGGCGGCGGCGCATTCGGATCCGCCGGGGGCGGCGGAGGCGCCGGCGGCGCATTCGGATCCGCCGGGGGCGGCGGAGGCGCCGGCTGCGCGGGCGGCGGCGCATTCGGATCCGCCGGGGGCGGCGGAGGCGGCGGCTGCGGGGGCGGCGGCGCATTGGGATCCGCCGGGGGCGGCGGAGGCGCCGGGGGCGGCGGAGGCGCCGGGGCCGCGGGGGCGGCGGTGGTCGGGGACGGTGGCACCGGATCGGCAGTCGCCGTATTCGGCGGCATGGCGATCGTGACGGCGCTGGCTCCTGCTACCGCCGTGGCGGCCAATGCCGTCCACAATCCGGGGCGACGTGAAGTCGGGTCCGACTGCTTCATGGCAAAAAACTTACCGTGTTACAGCCGTGAAGCAAGTTTCGTGGTCACTGTGTCGTGCTGGCCATTCACGGCGCGACCGTCCCTGACCTCGACGCTGTGTGCAAACTCACTTCCTGAGTCTTGACCGTGTACCACACGGTCTCACCGACCATAAGCCGGAGATCGGCAACCGCCTCCGGGGTGACGTCGGCGGCCAGACCGGGTGTCCCGTCTGCCTGCTCGGCGGCCCGCACCCGGACCGCGCCGCCGGTCGATTCAAGCTGGGCGATGGGCACGCGGACGCTGTTGCGCGGGCTGCCGTGCGGCTGATCGCGGTACACCGCGACCGCCGCAGGCAGGAACACCGCCACAGCCTCAGCGCCCGCAACCAGCGTCGCGGCCGAGCTGCCGTGCCACAGCTGACCGGCAGCGCTGCGCAGCGTCGCGGGCCCGACCAGCAGCCCCCGCACCATGTTCACCCCGGCGATCCGGGCACCGAACCGGCTCCGCGGCGCCGCGAGCACGTCGGCGACCGGGCCGATCTCCGCGATACCGCCGGCTTCCAGCACCATCACCCGGTCGGCGAGGCCCAGCACATCAAGCAGGTCATGGGTGATCAGCAGCGCCGGTCGCCGGCCCGAGTCACCGGACCCCGGCCCGGTCAACACGTCGCGCAGCACGCCGCGCACCGCAGCGGCAGCGTCCACGTCCAGCCCGGTCAGCGGCTCGTCGAGCAGCAGAACCTCAGGCTCGGCGGCCAGTGCCCGGGCCAGCGCCACCCGCTGCGCCTGGCCGCCGGACAGCGAACCCGGTCTGCGATCGCCAAGGTCCAAGGCACCGACCCGCTCCAGCCAGCCCTGCGCCCGCGACCGCGCCTCGACATGACGGCGTGCGGCGAACACAACGTTGCCCAGGACGCTCATATGCGGAAACAGCAGCGGATCCTGCAACAGCAGACCGACCCGCCGGTCGTGGACCGCCACGTTCACTCCCCGGGCGGTGTCGGTCAACGTGCGGGTGCCGACCCGAACGACCGCGCGGTCGGCCTGCAGCAATCCGGCGATGACCGCCGCGGTCGTCGACTTGCCGGATCCGTTGGGACCCAGCACGGCCAGGACCTCCCCTGCCGGGACACGGAACGCCACGTCTAGTCCGCGTCCGGAAACGGCGGCCGACACCTCCAACTCAGCCACCGGAGCCCACCGGGGAAGTCCAGCCGGCGATTCGCCGCGAGCCCAGACCCACCACGATGATCGCGGCGATGGCGACGAGCAGCATCGACAGTGCGACCGCCGCGTCCGGGTCGGCCTCCCGCTGCAGGTAGATCTCCAGCGGCAGAGTGCGGGTCACGCCCTGGCGCGATCCGGCGAAAGTCAGTGTTGCGCCGAACTCCCCCAGCGCCCGCGCGAACGCCAGCACCACCCCGGACAGCAGACCCGGCGCCAGCAATGGCAGGGTTACCCGCCACCACACCGTCGCCGGCGGCGCACCCAGCGTGGCGGCCACCACGTCATAGTCGATCCCGACGGTGCGGGCGGCACCCTCGAGGGCGATCACCAGAAACGGCAGCGAGACGAAGGTCTGGGCCAGCACAACCGCGGTTGTGGTGAACGCGATGCGGATGCCTGCCGCCTCCAGGTAATGGCCCAGCAGTCCGAGCCGGCCGAACACGTACAGCAGCGCGATACCGCCGACCATTGGCGGCAGCACCAAAGGCAGCAGGATCAGCGGGCGCACCAGTCGGGCCACCCGGCCGCGGTGTCTTGCCAGAACAAGAGCGAGCGGAACGCCGAGGATCAGGCAGAGCGTCGTGCTGGCCGCGGCGGTCCGCAGGCTCAGCAGCAGAGCCGCCCGCGATGCGGGACTGGTGACGAGGGTGCCGAAGCCAGCCCAGTCGACCTTGGCGACCAGGGCGAATAGCGGCAGCGCGACGAAAACCGCGCCCAGTGCGGCCGGCAGGTAGACCCACCGTGGCAGGGACGCGCGCGACGCCCCGATCGGCCTCATGCCGTCCCACCCTAGGTCCGTTCTGGTGACGGGCGCCCGGACCCCGTTAGTGTCGGCTGGTGACGATCCGACTCGGTCTGCAGATCCCGAACTTCTCCTACGGCACCCCGGTGGCCGAGTTGTTCCCCACTGTGCTCGCGCAGGCCAGGGAGGCCGAGGCGGCCGGGTTCGACTCCGTCTTCCTGATGGACCACTTCTATCAACTGCCGATGCTCGGCTCGCCCGATCAGCCGATGCTGGAGGCCTACACGGCATTGGGCGCGCTGGCCACCGCGACCGAGAAGGTTCTGCTGGGCACGCTGGTCACAGGGAACACCTACCGAAACCCCACCCTGCTGGCCAAGATCATCACCACACTGGACGTGGTCAGCCAGGGTCGCGCAGTTCTCGGTGTCGGCACCGGGTGGTTCGAACTGGAACACACCCAGCTTGGTTACGAATTCGGCACCTTCACCGAGCGGTTCGCCAAGCTTGATGAGGCTTTGCAGATTCTGCTGCCGATGATCGCCGGTGAGCGGGTCACATTCGAAGGCCGGTACTACCGCACCGAAGAGGCACTCGCAGTCCCGCGTTTGCGTGATCACATCCCGCTGATGATCGGCGGCAGCGGCGAGAAGAAGACGTTCGGCCTGGCCGCCCGGTACTTCGACCACCTCAACGTGATCGCGTCGTTCGCTGAACTGCCGGGCAAAGTGGCCGCCCTTGCCCGCCGGTGCGGGGAGGTCGACCGTGACCCCGCCACCCTGGAGACCAGCGTCCTGCTCACCGCGGTGCCCGACCCCAAGTTCACCAACGACATGGTGCCGTCCGCGATGCGGGGCCGGATGGTGGTGGGCAGCCCCGAGCAGATCGCCGAGACGGTCAAGGCCAACGTGGTGGACGTCGGCATCGACGGTGTGATCGTGAACCTGCCCGCGTACGTGCCCGGATCGATCACCAAGGTCGGCGAAGCCCTGCGGTCAGTCGTCGGACCGTGAGCGTGGGACGATAACCTCGTTGCGGTGCCCGGTGAGCCGGGCCGCCAACGTCAGCCAGCCGCGTTCATTCGTCGAGGAGCGAAGATGACCCATCCCGGTGCCACTCCGTCGGACAAGCACAAGGTCGTCATCATCGGATCGGGCTTCGGCGGTCTGAATGCCGCCAAGAAGCTCAAGCGGGCCGAGGTCGACATCAAGATGGTCGCCAAGACCACCCACCACCTCTTCCAGCCGCTGCTCTACCAGGTGGCCACCGGAATCATCTCCGAGGGCGAGATCGCCCCGCTGACCCGGGTGGTCCTGCGCAAACACAAGAACTGCCAGGTGCTGCTCGGCGAGGTCACCGATATCGACCTCACCAACAAGACCGTCGACTCGGTGCTGCTGGGCCACACCTACCGGACCCCCTACGACTCGCTGATCGTCGCCGCCGGCGCAGGTCAGTCATACTTCGGCAACGACCACTTCGCCGAGTGGGCGCCCGGCATGAAGACCATCGACGACGCGCTGGAACTGCGTGGCCGGATCCTCGGCGCCTTCGAGCAGGCCGAGCGCTCCAGCGACCCGGAGCGCCGCGCCAAACTCCTGACCTTCGTCGTGGTCGGCGCCGGCCCGACCGGGGTGGAGATGGCCGGCCAGATCGCTGAGTTGGCCGACCACACGCTCAAGGGCGCCTTCCGCCACATCGACTCCACCAAGGCCCGGGTCATCCTGCTCGACGCCGCCCCCGCCGTGCTGCCGCCGATGGGCGAGAAGCTGGGCAAGAAGGCCGCCGCCAGGCTGCAGAAGCTCGGTGTGGAGATCCAACTCGGCGCCATGGTCACCGACGTCGACCGCAACGGAATCACCGTCAAGCACGGCGACGGCAACATCGAACGAATCGAGTGCGCCACCAAAGTCTGGTCGGCGGGCGTGGCCGCAAGCCCGCTGGGCAAGATCATCGCCGACCAGTCCGGCGCCGAGGTCGACCGCGCCGGCCGGGTCAAGGTGCTGCCCGACCTGACGGTGCCCGGCCACCCGAACGTCTTCGTCGTCGGCGACCTGGCGTTCGTCGACGGTGTCGCCGGTCAGGCCCAGGGCGCCATCCAGGGTGCGCGGTACGCGGCCAACCTGATCAAGGCCGAACTCAAGGGTGCCGACCCGGCCGCCCGGATACCGTTCAGATACTTCGACAAGGGCTCGATGGCCACCGTGTCGCGCTACTCGGCGGTGGCGAAGGTCGGCCCGCTGGAGTTCGGCGGGTTCATCGCCTGGCTGGCCTGGCTTTTCCTGCATCTGATCTACCTGGTCGGTTTCCGGGCCCGACTCACCACCGCGCTGTCGTGGATCGGGACGTTCATCGGCAGCCAACGCGGTCAGCTCACCATCACCGAGCAGCAGGCTTACGCACGCACCCGGATCGAACAGCTCGAGGAGATCGCCGAACGCGTCGAAGACGCCGAGATCACCGCGTACTGATCCGCCGGGTTGGACAACCGCAGCGGTGAAATAGCATGGTGGCCAACCGCACCATCACCCGACAAAAGGGGTAACCATGGCAGCTGCACGTGGATCAAGCACTGGCCGATCGATCGTTCGCGCTGCGGCGATGACGCTGGGTGCCGGTGTTCTGCTGCTCGGCTCCGGGGCGGTCGCGCAGGCCGACGACCTGCCCCCGGGCTGCACCTCGGCGGACATGACCGGCGTGATGTCCGGCGTTTCCGCAGCGATGGCGACTTATCTGTTCACCCATCCCGACGTCAACGACTTCTTCAGCGGGTTGCAGGGTCAACCCAAGGTCCAGGTGCGCGACGAAACGGAGGCGTATCTCAACGCCAACCCCGACGTCCGCGCCGACCTGGAGGCCATCCGTCAGCCGTCCCGCGACTTCCGCGATCGCTGCAACCTTCCCCAGCGCGCCCTGATCCTCGCCGAGGTCATCTAGTCTCCCAGGAGATCGGCGTCGTGCCCCCGTTCCGGTGGCCGGGCTCCGTGGTGAGACAACCATGGTGAAACCCGACGAACTCGTCTACCGGCTTCTGCAGCGGCTGCCGACCCGGATGCTGTCATTGCGCACCATCGTGATCGTGGCCGCCCTGGCCGTCGTTGTGCTCGTCCTCACGCTCGGCACCTGGGTGTGGGTGGGCGTCACCAACGACCAGTACAGCCAACTGGACCGGCGGCTGGACTCGGTGAGCAGTCTCGGCGACGTCAGTTCCCTGCTGTCGAGTCAGCCCGCGCCCGACTCCCCCAGCCCCGACGGCAATCTGGTGCGCACCGTGCGGGTGGGATCCACGACCATGTCCATGCCCAGCGGCATCGTGTTGCCGAAGCTGGCCGACGGGTACGCCGACACCTCCATCGAGGGTGTGGAGTACCGGGTTCGCACCTTCTCGGTGGGTGCTGCGTCGATCGCACTCGGCGCTCCGCTGGCCGAGACCCAGCGCCGAATCGCCGAACTGCACTGGCGGGTCGTGCTGATCTGCGGTGGCGTCATCACCGGCACGGTGGTGCTCGGCTGGTTCTTCTCCCTGATCATGATCGATCCGTTCCGCCTGCTGGCCCAGCAGGCCCGCGCCATCAACGCCCAGTCCAAGCCCGAGGAGGTTCAGGTGCGGGGGGTGAGCGAGGCGGTGGAGATCGGTGAGGCGGTCGAGGGGATGCTCGCCCGCATCGGCGACGAGCAGGCGAAGACCAGAGCCGCCCTGGAGTCGGCGAGAGACTTCGCCGCGGTTGCCTCGCACGAGTTGCGCACGCCGCTGACCGCCATGCGTACCAACCTGGAGGTGCTCTCAACCCTCGAACTCGGTGCCGACCAACGCAAAGAGGTCATCGGCGACACCATACGTACCCAGAGCCGGATCGAGGGCACCCTGACAGCGCTGGAGCGGCTGGCCCAGGGCGAGCTGACCACCGCCGACGACTTCGTCGAGTTCGACATCACCGAACTGCTCGACCGGGCGGCACACGACGCCGAACGCACCTACCCGACACTGAACGTCAAACTGGTGCCCTCGCCCGCCGTGCCAATGGCCGGGCTCCCCGCGGGGCTGCGTCTGGTGATCGACAATGCCATCGCCAACGCCGTCAAACACGGCGGCGCCACCGAGGTCCGACTCGCCGTCCGCCGCAGCCCAACCGGCGTCGAGGTCACCGTCGACGACAACGGCAGCGGAGTCCCCGAGGCCGAACGGGTGAAGGTATTCGAGAGATTCTCGCGCGGATCGACGGCAAGCCACTCCGGCTCCGGTCTCGGCTTGGCCCTCGTCGCGCAGCAAGCCGAATTACACAGCGGCACAGCATCTCTGGAAACCAGTGCACTCGGCGGCGCGCGGCTGGTGCTGCGCCTGGCCTGGGGTCAGGCCTAGGACCCGGCTTCCAGGTTCTGCAGCCGGACATGCCCGCGGGCGACCAGCCGCTGCCGGTCGTCACGGATGGTCACCAGCCACAACTGCTGACGGCGGCCGCGGTGCACCGGCTCGGACTCCCCGTACACCGTCCCCTCGGTGATGGCCCGCAGGAAATCGGTGTTGTTGTTGACGCCCACGACGTTGCCGCCGCCGTTGGCCGAAAGCCACACATAGGCCGACACGCTGGCCATCGACTCCACCATCGCGCACCAGACCCCGCCGTGCACGATGCCCATCGGCTGCAGCAGCGTGGGTTTGACGGTCAACTCCGCCTTCACCCCGTCGGGTGTCACGTCGGTGTACGCCAGGCCGATCTCGGCGTCGAACGGAGCGCCGGTGAAGTCGGCCGGTGGAGTGGCATCGGATTGCACGCAATCTTGTCTACACGTGCGCACTGAAGCAGGCGGAACCTTCCCCTCATCGCGGTGAGCTAACCCCTCGGATCCGGGTACGACGTTCGGTAGTAAGAGGGAGTATCCTCGACTTCAATGGAGATGGGGACATGGCCAAGCTGACGGGTCTTGGAGATCTGGAACGCGCCGTGATGGATCACCTGTGGGGTGCGCCGGACCCACAGACGGTCCGTCAGGTCCACGAGGACCTCTCCACCAAGCGTGAGCTCGCCTACACCACCGTGATGACCGTCCTTCAGCGTCTTGCTCGCAAGAACCTGGTTGTGCAGATCCGCGACGACCGTGCCCACCGCTACACGCCGACCCATGGCAGGGATGAACTGGTTGCCGGTCTCATGGTCGACGCGCTGTCCCAGGCCGCCGACTCCGGTGACCGGCATGCCGCACTCGTTCATTTCGTCGAACGGGTCGGGGCCGATGAGGCCGACGCACTGCGCCGCGCGCTGGCCGATCTGGAGGGCAAGCACCGTCTGGCCTGACCGGAGAAATCCGCGTCCCGATCTTCGAGGTGTCGCGCGTCCACAAAGTTCACAACACGGCGCCGAAAAGGGATTCGATGCCTCGTTCTTTCAGCGCTTCAACAATGCGCACGAACTGTCGTAGCGTTTCATGCTCGATACTCGACAAAACTCCGGATTCGCCTGAGACGACGACATGGCCAACATCCCATGGTCACAGCTGAGGGTCCTCGCCGCGTGAGGGAACGGAACCTCGGCCCACGATGGGGCAATCGGCCGCGGCGGCCACTAATGGCCATTTCCTGAGGACCCTCAGCCCAAATCTCCCGAGGGTCGCGTGGCGCATGATATACATCACGATCGGGTGTGATTCACATTACGGTTAGAGCCCCTACGGTGGGCAGGATCGGAAGACCAGACATGCCATCTCGAATTTCGAATCAATATCCGGTTCATCACCACACGAACTCGTCGGCTCACCATGGAGACACCCCACAGGAAACAGCCGCCCTCAGAACCATTACGGAGCGTGCAGGGGCTCCGACCGGTTACGCCGTGTCTATCGGCCGCGTCGGCGCGCTGGCGGTGCTGCTGGGAATCGGCACCGCGGTTGCCATCATCACTTCGGACACCGCCCACGCCGACACTTCCGGAAACGATTCCTCAACCTCCTCGGCAGCGCGCTCGTCGACGTCGGCTTCCGCCACCGGCCCGCGTGCGCCGCAGCGTTCGTCGTCGGTCGTGTCGAAGTCGGCCATCCCGTCTGCCGCGTCCATGACTTCCGCGACCGATCGGTCGACCTTTCAGCCGAACGAGGTTCGCGCGACCAATTCACTAACCGTCACCAGCCATCGGGCAGGCACCACGCCCACCGCGCCCGTACAGGCCCCGATCGCTCTCTCGGTGTTGGGGTTGGCGCTGCGGGCGTCCGAGTCAGTCGCCGCAAGCGCTGCGGCCGTGAGCGGTGCCGCCACCTCCACCAGTGACGTCGTCATCGAAGCCGAATCGATGGTGTTCTCCCCGGCGAGGGCCAGCAGGACATACTCCGATTCCTCCGCCTCGGGTGGAAAAGCTCGGCTGATGTCGGAGAACGGGTCGGCATCAACGACGCTTTCGCTGCCGGAATCCAGCAACCTGGTCATTCGTGCAAAGGGCGACCAGTACAGGGGCGCACCCACCATGACGGTCTCGCTCGACGGCCAAGCCGTCTCGACGATAGCGGTGTCGGCGACCACCTGGACCGACTACACCGTCCCCATCACCGCGCCGGCCGGAACGCACACGGTGAGCATCGCCTTCAGCAATGACCTGCGAGCCTCCGCGTCGAAAGACCGGAACCTTCGCCTCGACAAGATCACCGTGGTCGCAGGCACTGTGACGCAGGCTCCTGCCTACTTCCCCACCGCCGACTGGCTGTGGAAACCGATCCCCTCGAACTCGGCCGCAGCCGCCAACAGTGCGACCTGGGTGAGTTACCTGTCGGCCCCGGGTGGGCGGCACATAGCAAACATGTACGACTACGGGGTGACCCTGGTCCCGGCGTCGGCGATCACCACGAGCACCCCGCGCTACGACGTGAACTTCACCCAAGCGTGGGGCAGCGACCCGTTCGGTTCCAACACCGTGGCGCTGCCGCGGGGCACCAGGATTCCCCCCGGGTCGGATGGCCACATCGCGGTCCTGGATCCCGTCACGGGCCAATCATTCGGCATCTGGCAAGCCAAGTACAACAGCACCACCGACACCTGGTCGGGCTCCTGGGGCGGCAGGACCCCCATCAACGGCAACGGCATCGACCAGACCGGTTCGGCAACGGCAACGGGGATATCGCGCTACGCCGGGGTGGTCACCGCCGCCGAGTTCGACGCCGCCGTCGCCGCCAACACCGGAGTCAGCCACGCCCTGGTCTTCTCCACCGATATCGCCGGACCCGGCTTCGTCGGTCCCGCCATAAAATCCGACGGCACCAACATCGCCGGCGTCGCGACCCCCATCCCCGAGGGTTACCGCATCCAACTCGACCCGTCCATAAACGTTGACGCCATCCCCAACATCACCCCGGGGGAGAAGGTAATCGCCAAGACCCTGCAAACCCACGGTGCCTACGTCGTCGACCAAGGCGGCGCCAGGATGGCGTTCGCCTTCGAAATGGTCCCCGACGCCACTGCCACCAACCCCGGCGCGGTCTACAGCAACGCCGGATTCGCCTGGGACTACTACGACATGGCGAACATCCCGTGGTCACAGCTGACGGTGCTGGCCGCCTAGCGAGTCGGTGTGATGATCAGCGTGAGTTGTTGGATGCGGAGTCGGTTGCCGGTCATCTCCTGAAGGGGCGACAGTGCGTTTGCGGTCCTGGCGGCGCATCCGCCGGGAGTTGTTCGCTGAGGAGTTGTCGCGGATCTGTTTCCCCCGTGTCGGGGGCCCACGAGCCTAGTACCCAAGTACGGGTTCTGCTATCGCTACGACACCGATGAGGGTTAATCACGCGGGACACTAGCGGGCATCGCACCCGCTGAGTAAGACTGTCAGGCGTGTCCGCGCTGGCCTTCGTTCTGCTCGCCCTGACGCTCGTGGGGCCGGCCCCGGCACTGCTGGCACGGGCCACCTGGCCGCTGCGCGCACCTCGTGCAGCGGTGGTGCTGTGGCAGTCGGTTGCCATCGCCGCCGTCCTCTCCGCCTTCAGCGCCGGCCTGGCGCTGGCCTCCCGGCTGTTCGTTCCCGGGGAGGATGGCCGCCCCACCGCCGACGTGCGCGCGGAGATCACCGCTCTGGGCTGGCCGGTGTGGCTGTGCTCGGTGCTGGTGCTCGTCCTGACACTGGTCATCGGTACACGTCTTGCCCTGGCCGTGGTGCAGGTCGCGATCGGGACTCGCCGCCGCCGGGCCCACCACCGCATGATGGTGGATCTTCTCGGCGAACACCGGCGGGAACTCGGCGCAGTGCGGGTGCTCAACGTCGCCGAACCGCTGGCCTACTGTCTGCCCGGGATGCGCAGCAGCCGGGTGGTGCTCAGCCGCGGCACGCTGTCCACGCTGAGCCCGCCGGAACTGGCGGCGATCCTGCGCCACGAACGGGCGCACCTGCGGGCCCGGCACGACCTGGTGCTGGAGGCGTTCACGGCGGTGCACACCGCCTTCCCGCGATTCGTGCGCAGCGGCAGCGCCCTGTCTTCGGTGCGGCTGCTGGTCGAACTCCTCGCCGACGACGCCGCGGTGCGCGGGGAAGGCCCCAGGCCCCTGGCCCGGGCGCTGGTGGCCTGCGCGTGCGGGCCCACCCCGGCCGGCGCGCTGGCGGCCGGCGGCCCCACGACGGTTGTCCGGGTGCGCCGGCTGTCCGGGCCGCCCAACAGCCTGCTGGTCTCGCTGGCCGCCTACCTCACCGCCGCGGCGGTGCTGGCGATCCCCACCATCGCGGTGGCGGTTCCGTGGCTTACCGAACTGCAGCGGCTCTGGCCTTGAAACGGTCAGCGAACCAACCACACTGAAACAGTCAGTGCCCCAATGAGAAAGGCGATCAATGAGCTCTTCGCAGGAAGCAACCGCGCAGATCGGTGTCACAGGCCTGGCGGTGATGGGCTCCAACATCGCCCGCAACTTCGCCCGGCACGGTTACACCGTCGCGCTGCACAACCGCTCGATCGCCAAGACCGACGCACTGCTCGCCGAGCACGGCTCGGACGGGAAGTTCGTGCGATCGGAGACCATCGAGGAGTTCCTGGCGGCACTGGAGAAGCCCCGCCGGGTGCTGATCATGGTGAAAGCCGGTGAGGCCACCGACGCGGTGATCAACGAACTCGCCGACGCCATGGAGCCGGGCGACATCATCATCGACGGCGGCAACGCCCTCTACACCGACACCATCCGGCGGGAGAAGGCCATCCGCGAACGCGGCCTGCACTTCGTCGGGGCCGGCATCTCCGGCGGCGAGGAGGGCGCCCTCAACGGACCGTCCATCATGCCGGGGGGTCCCAAGGAGTCCTACGAATCGCTGGGCCCGCTGCTGGAGGAGATCTCCGCCCAGGTGGACGGGGTGCCCTGCTGCACCCACGTGGGACCGGACGGGGCCGGACACTTCGTCAAGATGGTGCACAACGGGATCGAATACTCCGACATGCAGCTCATCGGGGAGGCCTACCAACTGCTGCGCGACGGCCTCGGACTGACCGGACCGCAGATCGCCGATGTCTTCACCGAGTGGAACTCCGGGGACCTGGACAGCTTCCTGGTCGAGATCACCGCCGAGGTGCTGCGGCAGATCGACGCCAAGACCGGAAAGCCGCTGGTCGACCTGATCCTCGACGAGGCCGAGCAGAAGGGCACCGGCCGCTGGACGGTCAAGTCCGCCCTCGATCTCGGGGTGCCGGTCACCGGCATCGCCGAGGCGGTGTTCGCCCGGGCACTGTCGGGGTCGGTGCCGCAACGCAGGGCGGCCACCGGGCTGGCGTCCGGCCGGCTCGGTGAACGCCCAACCGATGCAACGCAATTCGTCGAGGACGTCCGCCAGGCACTGTACGCATCGAAGATCATCGCCTACGCGCAGGGCTTCAACCAGATCCAGTCCGGTTCGCACGAGTACGGCTGGGGCATCACCCCCGGCGACCTGGCCACCATCTGGCGCGGCGGATGCATCATCAGGGCCAAGTTCCTCAACCGGATCAAGGAGGCGTTCGGCGCCGACTCAGATCTGCCCAGCCTGATCGTCGCGCCGTACTTCCGCAGCGCAATCGAGTCGGCGATCGACGGCTGGCGCCGCGTGGTGGTGACCGCCACCGAGTTGGGCATCCCGATCCCCGGTTTCGCCTCGGCGCTGTCCTACTACGACGCTCTGCGCACCGAGAGGCTGCCGGCCGCGCTGATCCAGGGGCAGCGGGACCTCTTCGGAGCCCACACCTACGGCCGCATCGACGCCGACCCGAGCGCGCGGTTCCACACACTGTGGAGCGGCGACCGGACCGAGGTCGAGATCTCCTGAAGCGGCTGGCGCCGCACTGGGCCGATTGATTGCGGCTGGCGCCGCACTGGGCCGATTGATTGCGGCTGGCGCCGCACTAGGCTGACCCGGTGCGTTTCCTCGACGGTCATCGGCCCGCCTACGACCTGACTTACAACGACGTCTTCATCGTTCCCAACCGGTCCGACGTCGTCTCCCGGTTCGACGTCGACCTGTCCACCGCCGACGGCACCGGCACCACCATCCCGGTGGTGGTGGCGAACATGACAGCGGTCGCCGGCCGGCGGATGGCCGAGACGGTCGCCCGCCGGGGCGGCATCGTGGTGCTGCCCCAGGACCTGCCCGGCGAGGCGGTCAAGCAGACGGTGGACTTCGTCAAGAGCCGCGACCTGGTGGCCGACACCCCGGTGACACTGGCTCCTGAAGACTCGGTGTCCGATGCCGTCGCGCTGATCCACAAACGAGCGCACGGGGCGGCGGTCGTGCTCGACGCCGGCCGACCGGTCGGATTGGTGACCGAGGCGGCGACCGCCGGGGTGGACCGGTTCGCCCGGGTGCGCGACGTCGCAGCGACCGACTTCGTCACCGCGCCCCTGCACACCGATCCCCGCCGGGTCTTCGAACTGCTCGAGCACGCCCCGGTCGGCGTGGCCGTACTCACCGCGGCCGACGGCACACTCGGCGGGGTGCTCACCCGCACCGGGGCGGTGCGGGCCGGCATCTA
>Ga0315274_10010325_pt1 | contig 13448 bp, 9 predicted proteins | sample YL17G02_20_MG_FD_203700 | JGI IMG/M metagenome (GOLD analysis project Ga0315274, IMG submission 203700) | Sediment microbial communities from Yellowstone Lake, YNP, Wyoming, USA - YL17G02_20 | ecosystem: Environmental > Aquatic > Freshwater > Lake > Sediment | place: USA: Wyoming | collected...
TGCGCACGCCGTGATGGACCTCGTATTTTTCCTTGAGTCCTCGCAGAATGGCGATGGTGTCCTCGACGGACGGCTCGCCCACGAGCACCGGCTGGAAGCGGCGCTCAAGCGCGGCGTCCTTTTCCACGTGCTTGCGGTACTCGTCAATCGTGGTCGCGCCCACGCAGCGCAACTCGCCCCGCGCCAGCAGCGGCTTCAGCATGTTCGCCGCGTCCACCGCGCCCTCGGCGGCGCCCGCGCCGACTATCGTGTGCATCTCGTCGATGAAGAGGATTATCTGGCCCTGGGCGTTGGAGATTTCCTTGAGAACCGCCTTGAGGCGGTCTTCAAATTCGCCGCGATATTTCGCGCCGGCAACCAGCGCGCCGATGTCCAGCGCCATCACGCGCTTGTTCTTCAGGCCCTCCGGCACGTCGCCGGCGACTATTCGCTGCGCCAGCCCCTCGGCTATCGCCGTCTTGCCGACGCCGGGTTCGCCGATGAGGACGGGGTTGTTTTTCGTCCTGCGGGAGAGCACCTGCATGACGCGGCGGATTTCCTCGTCGCGCCCGATGACGGGGTCAAGTTTTCCGCGCCGCGCCAGGTCGGTGAGGTCGCGGGAAAAGCGGGCAAGCGCCTGGTACTTGTCTTCGGGGTTCGGGTCGGTAACGCGCTGTGTGCCGCGCACGTCGATGAGCGCCTTGTAGATTGCGTCCTTGTTCAGGCCCTGCTGGCGGAGGATTTGCTGCATGACGCCCGCTTTCTCGTCCGCAAGCCCGATGAGGATGTGCTCGGTGCTCACGTATTCGTCTTTCAGCCTGTCGGCCTCTTTTTCCGCGGTTTCCAGGACTTTCCGCAGGCGGTCGGAGAGATAAACTTGCTGCGCGCCCGTGACGCGCGGTATCTTGCCGAGCGCTTCTTCCGCGGCGGACGCGGCTGCGGCGGGGTTCACGCCGAGTTTCTGGAGCACCGGCGTTACGATGCCTTCAGACTGGCCAAGCAGCGCAACGAGCACGTGCTCCGGCAGGAGTTCCGTGTGCCCGCGTTCGGAGGCCAGCGCCTGCGCCCTCTGCAGGGCCTCCTGGCTTTTTATCGTGAGTTTATCAAGTCGCATTTTTCGTTTGCCTCAACTCTGGCTTTCCAGCAGTTTCTCGGTGCGTTCATCGGCGCGCTCGCGCGACTTCCGGATGCCGTCGAGTTGACGCCGGAAGACGTACTTCACGATCTTGTCGCGCACCTTGTCGCTCATTCCGACAAATGTGAGATGAACAGTTGTTTTCCTGCGTTTGGCGTCAGGCGCGCCCGGGCCGCCGGAAGGCGGCGTAACATCGACGACCTCGCCGGTGATATTTTCCTTCTCGCCGCCCCACAGGTCAAGGTCGAAGTTCAGGAAGTCGCCCCGCGCCAGGAGATTGCGGGATTCAAAGAGCGCGCCGCCGCCGCTGATATTTTGCAGTGTGCCCTGGCCGGTGGTTCTCGCGCCGATTATCGCCGCGGCGATCGCTTCGTCCGAATCCCCGGTACTCTGCTCAATCTCGCGCCGATCAAGCAGGGCGAACGACAGCGGCATATCGACCTCCACGCGGTAGTGCCGCCGCAACTGGATTCTCTGGAGGTCGTTTGCATGCGACAGCGTGACCAGCGGGGCGCGCCCGATAAAGGTTCTGAGCACGCGCGACATGAAGACATATATCGCGTCGTTCTTTCTGACGAGGTTTATTTCCACGTCCGTGCCGGGATCGATGTGGTATATTTCGCCTGCGATGCGCGGCGCGGTAACGGCCAGTTCCTTTTCCGTGACCGCGACGATGACGGAGTCAAATTCCCTTGTCTCGGCCGTCCCCAGGGCCCGGACCTTGATTTCCTGGTTCGGCAGGAGGCCGCGCGTGGAGTGGAGGAACTGCCCCTGCGGCAGGTTGTCCAGGGCGAGTTTGCGGCGAATGGTTGAAATAAAATTCAGTGTTTCGTCTATCTCCGCTTCCGTCGCCTCCCGTTTTGCGAGGGAAGCGAGTTCGCGCTCAACGCAGGCATCGTATTCGGCGGGGGAGTTGACTATCGCGACGGGGTTTTCCTCCGGCTGGTACCTGACGAAGCGCTTGAGGAAGGCCACTTCCGTGAGGACCAGGCCGTGCATGTGAGTGATGCCGTCGAAGAGTTCCCAGTTGCGCCGCCGGACGGCGGCCCTGTGCCGCCTGTCGGAGAGAATATCAACCGTAATCAGCACCGCAAGCAGTGCAAGGACAATTATGAGAAGCAGCGTGACCATTCCCGCCGTCGGTTCCGTGATCCACTTGTAATTCCACCACCCTGTCGGCGCAGGGGTGGATTTAAGGACGTAGGCCGGGATCGTCACTCGTCTTCTCCTTCGACAAGGTAGCACGGACGCCGCCATTATACCAAGTGCTCCGGGCCGTTCAATGTCTTAATCCCGCGGAAAATCCATCCGCCTTGCAATCGGCGATGCCCCGTCGTAAAATACCCGCGTTCACACATCTTTCCGACGAGAGGTTGGTGCGTATGCGAACTATCCTTGTCATGCTGATTGGTCTTATTGCATCCTTTGGGACCGCCGCAGCCGCGACCTCCGACGTTGAACACCAGGTCGCCGCCTCCGGCTCCATTGCCACGGGCCTCAAGGGCGGCGTCCCCGGCGCGGCGCCGCCGGCGCTGGTCGTCATTGAATCCCCGGAGGCCGCCGACAACATCAGCGCCGCCGTCTCCAAGGCATACCCGGAGTCCAGGCCCGCGTTCCGCGATGCGCTCGCGGCGTACAAGGAGATGGATTTCGGCAAGTATGCGTACGTCGGCATTTTCACGCGTCCCATAGACAATTATGCGGTGGAGATAAAGTCGGTTACGCTTGACTCCGACAAGAAAGTGATAACGATCAAATTCGGCTACACATGGGAAAGGCGCGAGTATTTCGCCGTCCCTGACTTGCAGATATTTTTCACGATCCTGCGCCTGCCGAAGAGCGACGCCTCCGTCATCGCCGACTACGGCACGGAAACCCTGCCCGCGGTTCTGAAGCCGGTCGGCATAGAGACGATCCTCCCCAAGCAGGAAGCGCCGAAGCCGACATTTGAAACGGTTACTCAAGGCAACATCGCTCTTAACGAGCCGGTGGCGGAGGAGAGCGAGGGGCCTTTCCTGTACGTGCTGAAGTCGGACGAGGACGCGCGGAAACTCGACGCTAAAATGAGCGAGCATTTCAAAAACGCAAGCAACAGCATCGCAAAGATTGTCGCCGCGGACGTCAAGCCCGACTTCGATAAGAAAGCGTATCTGATGATCCTCAGCGCGCCGTGCGTTACCGCGGACGTCAAGGCCACCGGCATCGAGTACAACGAGGAAGTGGGCGAGACCCTGCTGAAGGTAACGTACACCCGCGTGCCCCAGGCGGAGGGGAAGAACGCAAACCTGGTTTATTACGTCGTGTCCGTGCTCAAGAGCGATTCATATTTCATGCTTCTGGCCAAGACCCCCGAGGGCGAAAGGCGCGTGGCGCAGTCGGCGGTCCTGCTGAAGCCGCGCGACGAGGCGGCGGTACGCGAGGAATACGATTACCGGCTGGAGTCCCTCAATTTTACCGTGGCGGACGCGCTGGCGCAACTGGGCGCATGGTGCGTGAAGAACGGGCTGTACGAGGAGGGCCGGCGGCACCTCTCGCGCGCGCTGAAGTATAACCCGCTCAACGCCGCGGCGGCCCGCGGCCTGCGGGAACTTGATGTGATGGAGAGTCTTGCCAAGTCACCCGCCAGCGCCGAGGAATATTGCGGCAGGGCGGTCATGCTCATGAGCGTCGGACGCTTCGCCGATGCGACAAAGGACATCGACAAGGCGCTTAAACTGAACGAAAATTGCGCCGAGGCGCATTACGTCAGGGGAACATATTTGGTGCTCTGGCATGACTATTTCGGAGCGGCGAAGTCGTACGACAGGGCCATCGAGTTGGAGCCGTCGAACGCGCGCTACTTTGCGGGCCGCGCGCGCTGCAGGGCATTGCTGGGACAATTCGACGCATCCGAGAAGGACAGCGCGACGGCCCTCTCTCTGGAAAAGGATTTTGCGCCGGCCCTGGACGCAAAAGCCATCAATCTGCTTGTCAGGGCCACGCTTGTCGCAAATCCAGCGGAGGCCGGGCAGTTCCTGGAGCAGGCGCGCGACCTGTGCACGCGCGCCATAGAGGCGGACCCCGCAGAGGCTCAGTACTATGCGGACAGGGCGCTGGCGCTGCTGAAACTTTTCAGGACGGAGGGCGCGAAAGAGGCTGACCTTGACAGCGCCTTCAATGATTGCGTCAAGTCCCTGCAGATCAGCCCTTGCCAGTATGAGGCCTATCTCCACCTTGCGATGTACTATGTTTACAGGCAAATGAACACGCGCGCCGCAGCGAACCTTGACCGCGCGGTGGAGGTGTTTCCAGATCTGCCGTATCTCTATGAGCAGCGGGGGACGTTTTACGTTGGCGTCGGGGACTATGACGCGGCGCTGAAGGATTTCAGCAAAATGGCGGAACTGGCCCCCAACGACGCTTCGGCCTACCTTAATCGCGCCAGGGTCGAGGTATTGCAGAAAAAAGAGGCCGATGCTCTTGCGGATTTCAGCAAGGCCGTCGAGTTGTCGCCTCAGAACCCGCAATATTACTGGGAGCGCGGATTGTTCCATTATAATACCGGCAACCTGGAAAACGCGCTGGCGGATTTTACCAAGACAGTCGAGAACGGCGGGCAGAACGCATCGGTCTATTACATGATCGGCCTCATCAAGATGCACATGGGGCAGTATGCGGAAGCCGCGACGAATTTCAGCAAGTGCCTCGACTTGAACCCGGACGACAAACTCAAGGAAGACGCCACGAAGAAACTCGAGGAGGCAAAGGCGCAACTGAAAGCGGAGAACAAAAACCCGTGAGGCAGGATTGCGGTGCGCCTGTCGGCGGATGTGATTTATAAAAAGCCCCCGGAATTCTCGGGGGCTTCTTTGTCAGGTATCGGCTGGCCACGGCGGAATCTCCGACTTCACTTTGGCCATTGGGAAATTCTTGCCGCGCAGACCTTCCCCTTGATTTCACGGTTTCCGGCCCTGAAGGTACTCCAAAATTCCTTCCGCGATTGCCTTGCCCAGGCGAGCCTCGTTATCGGCGCCAGCCAATGCGGCAGCCTCCGTCTTATTGGACAAGAAGCCCAATTCCACGAGAACAGAAGTACAATCCGTATGCTTCAAAACATACAGGCCGCGATCGTCCTCGCGCAGCGAGTGCGCGGGAGAACCGGCCGTGGCCATGTTGGCCGAAATCAGATTGGCAAGACGATTCGTCTGCGGGGAATTGTCTTGAGGCAGAAGGATTGTGTGCCCTTTCTTCGAGGAGTCCCTGTTGTAGTCGGAATGGATGCTGACGAACAGTTGTGCGCCGCAGCGGTTGGCTCTGTCGGCTCGCTCCGACAACTCCACGAATGTGTCATTGCCGCGCGTGAGGACGACTTGGATGCCTTTCTCGCGAAGATATTTGGCCGCCGCAAGGGCCACTGCGAGGTTTATGTTTTTCTCCGTTGCGCCCGCGGCGCTGCGCGTTCCAGGATCTTTGCCGCCGTGGCCGGGATCGATTACCACCTTGGCGGCAAGCATCGGCGTCGGCGATGGCGCGGGTGTCCAAACGTTCGGGCTGTAACTCGGCGGATAGGCCGATTCATGCGAGACGCCGGACGGCGCGGTTCCGATGCGCATCGGTGGATGTTGCTTTTTCCAGTTGGCGATCGCGTCGCCTTCCGACTTGCAGCCTGCAACAAGAAGCGCCAGGAAGGGAAGGAGAAGAAGGGAAGAGTATTTCACAGTGATTCCTTTCCTAATGAGTTGGAAGATTGAGATTAACGTCATAAATTATAAAATATAAAATTGATTTTTCAAAGGAAAATAAGAAAAAATTAATCGTATCCGTGATTGGCTTTCTTTTCGCGGCAATCCGTCACGGCGCTGTGGTCTTGAGGGCGACCCCTATTACGTGAAATTCGGCAATTTCGTGCGCATACTTGATACGTGAAACGGCGATGTTATAATTCGCCCCTCTGCGCGTTGCAGGCATGGCCGGGAAAATCTTCAAATCAGAAACGAGGTAACACATGGCTCTTTACTCTTTTGACAATCGCTCGCCGAAGGTCGGCAAAGGCGCGTACGTCCATCCCACGGCGGACGTGATAGGGGACGTAACGCTTGGCGAGGGGACTTTCGTCGGCGCGGGCGCTGTAATTCGCGGCGACTACGGCAGAATCATCATCGGCACAAACTGCTCCGTCGAGGAAAACTGCACGCTCCACGCGCGCCCCGGCGAGGTCTCCACGATAGGCGACTGGGTGACCGTCGGCCACGCCGCGATAATACACAACGCCAAAATGATCCACGACTACGCCGTGATAGGAATGGGCGCGGTAGTGAGCGACTACGCGGAGGTCGGCGAGTGGGCGATTGTCGCGGAAGGGGCGGTGGTGAAAAACGGCCAGGTCATCCCGCCCAACACGGTGAACGTCGGCGCGCCCGCAAAGGCCGTCAAGGAAGTTACGGAGGAAATGAAGGCCCAGTGGCGAATCTTCAAGCGGAACTACGTTGACCTTGCGCGGACGTACCCGGAGCGCATGAAGCGGCTCGATTGAGGAGCCGCCTCAGAGATTGCATGCCGAAACGACCGACCCTCTCAATGTCTCAGAACATTGCATACCAGAATGGCGATAAGACCTGCATGGACACCACCAGGAATCCTATGATGATGAGAAGGATCACCAGCGGGATCAGCCAGTATTTCTTTTCTTCGGCGAGGAACTGCAAAAGTTGACGAATGATCGACAGCCTTTTCATGGCGCTCCCTTCACTATCGTGTTACGGCGCTGTCCGCGGCGATGCGTTTGCGCGCTTCCTTGCTCAGTTCTTTCTTCCCGATGTCCTTCTTGGCGAGGATGAACTTGCCCATGAACAGGTAATCCATGTCCGTCTGCTCAAGGCACTTGTATGCGTCCAGCGGCGACTGCACTATCGGCTCGCCTCGGATGTTGAACGACGTGTTCAGGAGCGCCGGCACGCCGGTGAGTTTCCCGAACTCCTTGATTAGCCTGTAAGCGAGCGGGTTCTGGCTTTGCGTCAGCGTCTGCACGCGGGCCGTGCCGTCAACGTGAGTTACAGCCGGGATGACGCTCTTCTTGTCTTCGTGAACGTCGCCGATGAGCAGCATGAAAGGCGACGGAATGTGCATGTCGAAATACTGCTGGTAGTCTTCCTCCGTCGCCACCGGCGCGAACGGCCTGAAAGGCTCGCGGTGCTTGACGCGCGCGTTGAGCACATCCTTCATGTCATGTATTGTCGGGTTGGCGACTATGCTCCTGTTCATCAGCGCGCGCGGGCCGAACTCCATCCTTCCCTGGAACCAGCCGATGATCTTTCCTTCCGCCACCGCCTTCGCCGCCGTCTTTACGATCTCGTCCATCGAAGCGGTCTTATAAGGTATTTCGCGCGTCTGGAGGAATCGCTCTATCTCTTCGTCGGTGAAACCGTCGCCGGTGAAGGCGTCTTCCATCACGTATTTGCGCTCGTTGCCGAGCAGTTGGCACCAGAGGTACATCGCCGCGCCCGCCGAAGTCCCGCCGTCGCCCGCCGCGGGCTGGATGAACACGTCCTTGAAAGGAACCGAGCGCATGATGCGCCAGTTCGCCAGGCTGTTCAGCCCCACGCCCCCCGCGATGCAAAGGTAGTCCATGCCGGTCTTCTCGCGCAAACTGCGCGCGAGTTTCACCTCGATCTCTTCCAGCACCGCCTGCAGCGTCGCCGCCATGTCCATCGAAGTTTCCGTCATCGCGTCGCTCGCCTTGCGCGGCGGCCCGAAGACTTTTATCATCTTCGGCCCGATCATGCTCATCTTCCGCGTGTAGGCGAAGTAATCCATGTTCAGGCGGAACGAGCCGTCGTCGGCGATCTTCACTATGTCCTCGAATTCCTTGCGGAAGCGCGGCTTGCCGTAAGAGGCCAGGCCCATGATTTTCCCTTCGCCGCTGTTCACCTTGAATCCCAGCCACGCCGTGACCATGCTGTAGAGCAGTCCCAGCGAATGCGGGAAATGGATTTCGTGCGTGAGTTCAATTTTGTTTCCGCGGCCCACCCCGATGCTCGTGGTTGCGTCCTCGCCCACGCCGTCAAGCGTGAGGATGGCGGCCTCCTTGAACGGCGACATGAGGAACGCGCTCGCCGCGTGCGCCAGGTGATGCTCAACGAAAACGACCTTGCCCTTGTACCCCAGTTCCTTCTGCAGAACGACGGGCACCCAGAGTTTCCGCTTCAGCCACGAAGGCATCGACCGCATGTACATCATGTAGCCTTGCGGGTAAGAATGTATCTGCGTGCGGAGCATGCGCTCGAACTTGCGGAAGGGCTTTTCGTAGAACGCGACGTAGTCGATGTCGTCAAGGGTGATGCCGCAGTATTTGAGCGCGGCGTGAACGGCCATGCCGGGGAATTCGTTGTAATGCTTTTCGCGCCTGTAGCGCTCTTCTTCGGCGGCGAAGACGAGTTCGCCGTCCTTTACCAGCGCGACCGACGCGTCGTGATAGAAGCAGGAAATTCCAAGAATATACATGGAGTTATCAGGCAAAAGGTTTCAGGAATCAGGCATTGAGCAAAGAGCGATTGTCATTTCCAGGATTTCATCTTGCGCATCCGCTGTTGCATTTGTGATCTTTCACCGATAACTCTCGCGGAGAATCTGCAATCGTCGAGGCGGGAGCCTAGAATTGCCGCTCCGCGTTTTCCAGCGTCGCCTCTTTGCGCGGCTTCTCCACCCAGTATGACTTCCTGTCCTCGAATTTCATGTCAAGCATTTTCACGCCGAAAACCCTTGTAATCAGGGCCGTCAGCCCGACGCCGACCGCAAAGCCAATCGTCAGGAAAACCCAGCCGACCGGCATCACGATGAACTCGGCAATCCTCTTCCACGTCTTCCACGCCCTGTGCAGGCTGCCGTACGCCGCAACCAGCGCGCCGAACGACACCGGCAGGACCGCCGGTATCTTGAACCATCCCGGCGCGAAAATGAGAAGCAGCGCCGCTGCCGCCGCAGCCGCGGCGATTGCTGCGATTTCAGGCAAACCGTATCTTCTTGCGTCCAAAGGCTCCTCGCTGATTAGTCGGCGTACAAGTATCGCGGAAAACGCGCAATTTTACAGGTTTCCCATCCGTTTGTCAAAGGCGGCGCACGCCGGCGGCGTCTTGCTTTACAAATGTACGCATGTAATCGTCAAATGGTTTTCATTACTTGAAAGCGAAACCTGAACGCGAAGCCCGCGGTCGGAGCGGCCGGCGCATCCCGGTTGCGCGGATGCCGCCCGGTTGCATAAAAAAAGCGGACAGGCAAGAACTATTCCGGCTGGTCGCAAAACCGGATTTGTGTGCTTGCTGCTCGCTTCTTTGTTATATCCGGGGCTGGAACGATTCGGGAACTGTCCCGGCCGTCATATTTGCGGGGTCAGCGGCGCTTTGCCGCGACCTTGTTTTTCTTATTGGGCTTGTCGGCCTGCTGTTTCGTTTTTGTGGCGCGCTTCTTTTCGCCGCTCTGGACTTCGTTGTGCGTATGCTCGAACTTCATGCCGTTCTTGAAGGCGACGTTGAGCGCGTCGCCGATGGTCTCCACGTATTTGAAGTGCAGGCTCTTGATGGCTTCGGGACGCAGTTCGTACAGGTCCTTTTTGTTGTGCTTCGGCAGGATGACGGTCTTCAGCCCCGCGCGCGCCGCGGCCAGAACTTTCTCCTTTATCCCGCCGACAGGCAGGACCTTACCGCGCAGCGTTATCTCGCCGGTCATGGCGAGGTCCGACCTCACGGGCTTGCCCGTCAGCAGCGATATCAGCGCTACGGTAAGCGTGATGCCCGCGCTCGGTCCGTCCTTTTGCGTGGCGCCGGCCGGGATGTGGATGTGGATGTCGCTCGTGTCGAAGAAATTCTCCGCAATCCCAAGCGCCTTCGCATGCGCGCGGATGTACGAGAGCGCGGCGCGGGCGGATTCCTGCAGGACATTGCCCAACTGCCCGGTGAGGATGAGGCCCTTGCCGCCCTTCATCCGCGTCGCTTCGACGAAGATTATCTCGCCGCCGTTCGGCGTCCAGACAAGGCCGGTGGCGATGCCCGGTTCCGTGATGCGCTCGGCGACCTCGGAGAAGAATTTCTCCGGGCCGAGCAGTTCGCCCACCTTTTTGCTATCGACGGAGATTTTCTCCTTCGAGCCTTCGGCGACCTTTCGCGCGACCTTGCGCATGATGTTCGCAATCTCGCGCCTGAGGTTGCGCACCCCCGCTTCGCGCGTGTATTCGTTGATGATCGTGGAGATCGCGTCGTCGGTTAAGGCGACTTGGCTGTCGTTGAGGCCGTGTTCCCTGTATTCCTGCGGGATGAGGTGGTTTTTTGCAATGTGCAGTTTCTCGTCCTCCGTGTAGCCGGGCAGGGTAAGGACCTCCATCCTGTCGCGCAGCGCGGGCGGGACGGGGTCGAGTATGTTCGCGGTGGTGATGAACATTACCTTGCTCAGGTCGAAGGCGACCTCAAGGTAATGGTCGGTGAACGAGAAGTTCTGCTCCGGGTCGAGGACCTCCAGCAGCGCGGCCGCAGGGTCGCCGCGGTAGTCTATGCCGAGTTTGTCCACTTCGTCGAGCATGAAGACGGGGTTGTTCGACTCGGCTTTTCTGATGGCCTGGATTATTCGTCCGGGGAGCGCGCCGATGTATGTGCGGCGGTGGCCGCGGATTTCCGCCTCGTCGCGCACGCCGCCGAGCGACATGCGGATGAACTTGCGCCCGATGGCGCGGGCGATGCTCATGCCGAGCGACGTCTTGCCGACTCCCGGCGGGCCGACGAAGCACAAAATCGGGCCGTGCATGTCGGCCTTCAGTTGCCGCACAGCCAGGTATTCGATGATCCTGTCCTTCACGTCGTCAAGGTCGTAGTGGTCCTGGTCGAGGATTTCCTTGGCGTGCTTGACGTCGATGTTGTCCTCGGTGGATTTGGACCACGGCATGGACACCATCCAGTCAAGGTACGTGCGCACGACGGTGTATTCGGCGGAGCCCATCTGCATCTGTTTGAGCCGCTCCAGTTGCGCCTTTGATTCCTTGAGCGCTTCTTTCGGCATCTTGGCTGCCTCGATCTTCTCGGCCAGTTCCTTGACCTCCATAGCGTGCTCGTCGCCGGCGCCGAGTTCGTCCTGGATGGCCTTCATTTGCTGGCGGAGATAGACCTCGCGGCCCTTCTTGCCCATTTCGCTTTCGACCTGTTCCTGGATTTTCGTGCCCACCTCGAGGACTTCGAGTTCCTTGTTGAGGAAGATGGTGAGCATTTCGAGTTTTTCCTTAAGAGGCCTGTCGTCGAGCAGTTTCTGCTTGTCATCCTTCGGCAGGTTCGTGTTTGCCGCGATGACGTAGGCCAGGCTGTAAGGCTGCGTGATGTGCGTCAGCGCCGTGCGCAGCTCTTCCGGGAAGTTCGGGATGAGCGCGGTGATGCGCTGGAACAGGTTCGTGATGTTGCGCGTGAGCGCCTGTATCTGGATGTCCTCCGGGTCGTGCGTGTCCTCGAGGACCTTTATTTCCGCGATGAAGTACGGCTGCTTCTGGAGAATCCGCTCGATGTGGAACCGCTTTACGCCCTGGATGAAGAGGCGGTAATTCCCGTCCGGGAATTTGATCATGCGGATGATTTTGGCGACGGTGCCGTAGCGGTACAGGTGTTCTTCCTTCGGTTCCGTTATCCTGTCGTCCTTGGAGGCGACCACGCCGACGATCTTTTGGCGCAGGAGAGCGTCGTCCACCAGTTTCTTTGAACTCTCCCTTCCCACGACTATCGGCGCGATCATGTCGGGGAAGAGCGTCATGTTGCGCACCGGCAGGACCGGCAGGGTGGGGGGGATCGGTATTTTCTCCGGCTGGCCGCCGATGAGCGCGTCGGCCAGTTCCTCCGCCTCGCTCTGCGCGGCGGACTCCGGGCTTTCTTCGCCCTGGTTCTGTTCTTTGTTGTCCTGGTCTTCCGGCATTTTGAAGTTCCTCTCTCTATTCGATGTCAATCTTTTTCTTGTCGGCATTCAATTTGGGCAGAGTTATCGTAAGGAAGCCGTCGGCGTACGTGGCTTGAATCCTGTCGAGGTCAACGGGAGGGATGTGCCTTATTTCCTTGTCGAACGGCCCGTAATTGAGTTCCATCTGGTGAATGCGCGTCTTGCAGTCCGTCTCCTTCTCCATGCGGCAGCCGCGGATGTGCAGGACGTCATCGACGAGTTTGATCTCGAAGTCGTTCTTGTGCATCCCGCCAGCCTCCATGCGGACGACGACTGCGAAGTCGGTCTCGTAAATATCAGCGGCCGGGTCCCACAATCCGGCGTCCTTGCTGCCGGGAGCCAACTCCTGCGGGATGAAAGAACCGGAGAAGGTTTTGCAGTACCTTCTCATGATCTTCATGAACGTCGCGTTCGGGTCATCTTCATACTTGGCCATATCACACCTCCGAACCTGCACAGGATACTTCTCTGCTCATCGCGAGAATCATACCAAAACCCGCCCCATCTGTCAAACCCTGCCCGCCTCCGGCGGGCCGCCGCCGCAGAGGATTCAACCGCCGAGGATACGCGGAAAATTCTGCCTCAGGTGTCCATCCGCGGCCATCCCGCGAAGGCGGAGTTCTGCGGCCAAAATCTGTAGTTCAATCCCTCCGTAAAATCTTCATAATCCGCGCGCAAACTACACAACCCCGTTGACTTTTCCGCCGCTCTCATTAGAATTCACTAATGCTGGTATTCATTATTTCTCTCGAGCACGTAATCCCATGAAGTGGAAAAGGGTTTTATTAGTTTATCCGTACGGAAAAGATAAGAAATCCGAGTTCCTTTACAACCGGCTGATGATGATTCCGCCGCTCGGCCTCGAGGTCATCGCCACCGCCATCAAGGACGCCGTGGACGACCTCGTGGTCGTCGATTTGCGCGTGGAGACCGAGCCGCTCCCAGCCATCATCAAGACATTCCGCCCGGACCTCATCGGCATAAGCATCAACTGGGGCACGGACAAATACGTTGACGAAATGATCCACTCGCTCCCGCGCTGGTGCGAGGATGCGGGGCTGCCGCGCGACACCGACATCATCGCCGGCGGCCTGCACGTTACGCGCGACGCGGACGACACCCTCACGCGCTTCCCGGAAATCAAAATGCTCGTCATGGGCTACGGCGAAGCCACCACGAAGCAACTCATCCAGGCCGGCTCGCCCAGAAACATCGACAGCATCTACTGGCGGCGCAACGGCGACGTCGTCCGCAACCCCATCGTGCGGCACCTCGATGTGAATTCGTTCCGCATCGACCGCTCGTTCCGCCGCTACACGTATCCCAGCCTCCACCGCCCGGGCGACAGCGTGCTGACGAGCATCGGCTGCCCCATGCGCTGCGCGTTCTGCAAGTGGCG
>Ga0315274_10010327_pt1 | contig 13447 bp, 11 predicted proteins | sample YL17G02_20_MG_FD_203700 | JGI IMG/M metagenome (GOLD analysis project Ga0315274, IMG submission 203700) | Sediment microbial communities from Yellowstone Lake, YNP, Wyoming, USA - YL17G02_20 | ecosystem: Environmental > Aquatic > Freshwater > Lake > Sediment | place: USA: Wyoming | collected...
TTGCCCCGACGTCTTGAGTGTCACACACGAGGATGTCGACATCTTTGAGCATATCCGGCGTAGGCTTCTGGACCTCGCCGTAGAGCGAGAAGGTTGTTGCTCCAAACCGCTTGTCGCGACCGCCCGTAATCGCGATGCCGTCGGCTGCGTTTCCCTCGATTCCGTGCTCTGGGCCAAAGAGCGCAGTCAAACGGCACATGCCGGAGCTGGCGATTGCTTCGATCGTGGTAACTCCGTTGGATAGCCGTCCGGTGTGATTTGTCAGAAGCCCCACACGTTTTCCCTGAATCATCCCGGCGGCGCTTTCGAGGAAACGGTCAGCACCCGACTTCACAGGTTTGGAGATTGGAGGTGACACTTGCGGTTTGATCGGGCTCATACTTTCAGGAAGAGTTTCCGCTGGTACATCCAATAGCAGAGAATCCAACCGAGAGAGATGATCATCAGAGAATAGAGGAGAGATCCGAGTGTCGGGTCGGTGACTGTGGCAAATGTCTTGTAGAAGTATCCGGTCAGGCTTGTTGGAACCCCCGCATACATGACTTTCCACGAGAGCATCACCCAACGCACGAAAAGCCCGGTGGCGACATAGAGGGTAATCGCATTCATCCCATAGACAACGAAAGGAAACGCAGCTTTTCTCCACTGTTTGACTTCGACCACCCAGTAGAACAACAGAAAGACCAGACAAGACCAACCTGCGGTATAGACCGCGAAGGAAGCGGTCCACAATATCTTGTTCAAGGGGACGATGATATCCCAGACGAGTCCGAGTCCGATCCCGGCGACCGCACTGGCCGCCAGCATCTGCATCACGGTGTTCGGCTCCCGATGGCTCATCAGAAACCGTCCCGTCAACAAGCCCGCCAGCACAGTCGAGATGCCGGGAATTATGCTGATGATGGTCTCTTTGTCCTCAGGGGCAAGAATGAAGCTGTCGAGATACTGCGCCGCATTCATGTCGCGCTCAAATGAACCCGGCACTACTCCGGGCCCGTTTACGAAGGCGAGGACTGACCACCAGACAAAGAGGAGAGCAACTCCGATGGCTGCCTGCCAGCGGGCTCTCAATGGCAGGAGGAGGTAGACAATGAAATACAGGACGCCGATGCGTTGGAGTATGCCGAAATGCAGCACGGGCGTATTCAGAGAAGCAGACTTGAGGAAGGCGCCAAGGAGGTACAGGACAGCCGCACGGCGCGTGGCGATCATGATTCGTTTCCAGGCCGAGCCGGCGTGTTCACGTTTCCTCGCCTCGCTGAACGGCATCGCCATGCCGACGGCGAAGAGGAAAAACGGGAATATCAGATCGGCGAACGTGCAGCCATGCCATTCGGCGTGCATGAGGAGTCGAGGCACGACAGCCGGATCCCATGTTCCGGGATTGTTGACGAGCAGCATGCCGGCGATGGCAAATCCCCGAAATGCATCGAGCGACGTGAGACGCGGAGGCCCTATCTGGAATCCTTCATCATTCATTATTCTTCAATCGATATTCATTATTCGCCGAGAGCCATCCTTTTCGAACTACAGCTCCTGTTTGATTGCCTCGCCCGCATCAACCCCGAAAATTCGCGTTCTGTCCCTCCGCCCGATGGCATCGAATATCCAGCACCGAATGTCGAGTGGAGGGTCACGCGCAGTTTACCCGCCATCTGTTTGGCGGGTCGTGACCGACCCGGAACGGACGTGACCCCGATACAGAACATCGGGGTAAACGAAGCACGTCCCTCCGAGATGGTCGGAAATTTGCTGTGAGGACCCGCCTATAGAACATCGAATGTCCAACACTGAATCTCGAATTTCGAAGTGGATTGAGGATCCTCATTCCCCGAAAACCTCTATCTCTCGGACAGAGTATGCCGAGATTCCCTTCGCCCCCTTCTTCCCTTCGATCCGTAGATAGCGAGCCATCGTCGAGTCCACGGTGTGTTCCTCGGTTCCTCCTTTGCCTTTGGTGACTGCCAGGATGGTTCTCCAAGATTTTCCGTCTGACGACGCCTTCAGAATGTAATCCATCGCGTAGGTCTCGCCCCACATGATCTTCACCTGCCTGATACGTTGAAGACTTTTCCATGATAGCTGAAACCACTGTGCTTCCTCTCCATTCGATTTCGTCCACGCCGCTGAATTCCATCGCGTATCGGGTATTCCGTCGATCGCACTTAACGGCTTGAAATGTGGTCCGATTGTCGAGTAGGAAGAAGCCGTGGCAACGGCGAACCGCGCCAAGTTTTGCGGCGGCACAATGGAATCCTGTGCAATCATTTCCAGTGCGACGATTGAGAAGGGTGGGAGTGAGAGCTGAAACGCGGATGAAACATCTGTCCTGTCTTCGATCTGCCGGTACTTCCGTTTCTCGTCGAGGACCCAAACCTTCGCCCGGTGCTGGGGATTGAATCTCTGCATCCAAATCTGCGCTGTCGTTGGGCCCCTTCTTGTTTTGTTGATGAGCACAACGGAGAGTCTCTTTCCCTCGCGGCTCGCGTAAGCCGAGACAGTCGCATCGCTGGTTTTCACCGCACAAATCTTCCCGGACAAATGACGGCGCAGGAGAGGGAACACGTAGTAGCTGTAGCGGGGAGTGTTGTTCCCTTCCGATGAGAGGTAACCGAAGTCGCCTCCGCGTGGCGGGTAGAAATTATGCAGAGCCCAGAAGCAGGCGATATCTGTGCCGAGCTCCGCCATCGTGCCGAGCATGTCCGCTGTCCAGAGAGCATTCACGACCTGAAGGGTCTGTGGTCCGGGCGAGTGATTGACGGAGTTGTACCCCACATTGATGTACATCAAGGAGGCAGCTTTCACCGGGCCAGCAGCTTCCTCGACATCATTCCGCAGTTTCGTGAACAGCTGACGGTATTTCCCGACCGTTGCCAGGAGCGTGTCGTCGTTTTCTTTTCCCCACTGCTGCGGGAAATACGTAAACGTAAGCATATCGATGAAGTCAGGTGCGGCTTTGAGAACGCGCGATGCCCAGTTTTCCGGGTGGGGGCCGAGAGGTACGTTGGTCGCTACTTTAATAGAAGGATCGACCGCCCGCATCGCAGTGACAAACTTGACATATTTTGTGGCGTAACTCTCGGGAGGAACATGACCGCGCGCCCATGTGCCCCACTGCTCGTCACCGACTTCCCACAACTTGACGTCATACCCTTTCGTGATATTGCAGTATCGAACCCACGCTGCAGCAAGCTCCGGCGGTTCATTGAAGTTTACAGTGATAAACGGCTCGGCACCGACAGCTCTGCAGAGTGCAATATACTCGTCGGTGTTCATCTCCGTCGAATTATTGGTGGGGGAATTCCAGACGTACTGGTCGGCGTCATTCCCACCCGGATATTTCAAGAGTGTAATGCCGGAAGACTTGATCTTGTCGATGGCGTCACGATCGGCGGTGAGTAGCGCCTCATCCGTTGGACCCGGAAAGAGTGATTCATCCCACCGAGCCGTGTTGATACCGTACAACCGGGGATTGACGTGGCCGATGGTTGCTCCGGCATCGATGTCGACTTTGACATGCTGAGCCAACGCAGCGGGGATGATGATGAAGATGCAGATGATGGCAGAGAAGTATCGTTTCTGCATGGCGGAGATTCTCTTTTGTGCTACGGGAGTGCTGACAGCGTCTGTCTTTTGGCGAAGGAATCAACGTCAAACGTAACTGCGAAGGTCGTGCCGGCTTCAGCGCCGCGCACCCGTGCAAGCGCCATATAATAGTCGAGGTATGGAAAACTGGCGATGCCGCCTTGGATAAACTGATACTGAGTCACAGCTTCCTTCCAAAGCTCCATTTCGGCTGTGCTATCGACGTAAAGGTACGGCCGGAATCCCTCAGGATCTTCCCAGTTCTCCGTGTAATAGATACCACAGACGCCACGATGCACGGGGTGGCCCGTTTCGACGCTCTGAAGCGAAGCTAGCAGGAGAGCGTCGTTAACAACAACGTGAGTTGTTGCATGATCCCGGTGCAGGCTGTTCCGCCAGTGGGTGATGATATGGGTCGGGTGCACTGTCCGGATGATTCCTGCGACGTAGTGCTTAACATCCTCGGATGCAGGGAGTTCACCATCGCGGTAGGGCGCAAACAGGGGCTCAGCCCCGATGATCTTCGCAGCGGATTCTGCCTCGCGCCGTTTCTGCAAGCCGTACTCCGAAGGCGCCATTTGTGGATTTCCGCCTTCGCCAAGTGTAAGGTGGAGGATGGCGACGCGGTCTCCCATGCGGGAATGTTTGGCCAGGATGGCACCGCACGTCACTTCGATGTCGCCGCAGTGGGCACCAATCGCTAGTATCGTCTTGTGTGATTTCTTATTCATACGTCAGAATCCTTCTCAGCTGGTTTTCAGCAGAGTCATGAGAGTGTCTTCTTCAGCAGAGCAAAGCGCCGGGTCTCTTTGAACCCGAATTTCCCGTACACTTTTGCCGCAAGGTCGTCCGTCCATAGAACCCAGGCATCATGATGTCCTTCGTGTCGCATGCGCTCGAGAGTGCGGGCGAGAAGCACAGTTCCGATTCCTCTTCCCTGGTATGCTTCGCTCACGCCAAACGGACCAAAATGTGAACCCTCGAACTGGCAGTAGCCGATGATTCCGTCCTGATGAGTCACGACCATAACTTGCTCGGCGCGAAATCCTCCTTCTGAAATCCTTCTGAGATTTCGGCGTTCAACCCGCACCCAATCCGAGGGCATGGTCTTTTCGAGGAACTCCATGAATTGCACGAGGTCGGTGCGGCGATAGGGGCGTATCTCGATGCCTTCGGACAGAAGCTTGCCCTGGATCTCGACAGTCTTCTCCGGAACGGTGAAGAGCACGATAGGGGCATCCATACTCAAAGCCTCGTGGAAGTCTGCATACCCATGCGCCCGGAGGAACTTCAGCAGGGAGCTGTAAGCCCGCACGTCAATTCCGGGCGTGAAGTACCCGGGAGGATAGCCTGAGATACGGCACTCGCGTTTTCCGAGGGCTTTGAACCGGGTTTCGACCTCTTTCAGCAATCGGTCGCCGACGATGTCAAGTTGAGCACCGGGATGCACTCCCAACGCAGTGATCCAGCAACGATCGCCGGCGGGATCCGCATTCCCGAGCGGCAAGCGTTTCGCCTGCACGCCGAGCACAAATCCGACGAGCATTCCGTCGGAACGGGCAAGAAGGAACGTGTCCGGATCAAAATTCTCATCGAGGAGGACGCGTGATTCCAGTGTGTCCACGGTGATGGCATCGAGAGGGAGAGCGAGTCCCCAGAGTGTGAGAAGCTCATCCCGCGCCTCGTCAGCATACGGGGAGAGAGCGAGAGGCATATCAGGGATCCTTCATATCGGTGCAGAGAGGGTATTCTGTGCAACAGAAAAGAATTGTAGGGAGATATCGGTCATGACCTTGGGATCGTGATGCTCATCGGCGGTCACGAAGCTGCCGGATCCCGAAGGAGGCATGCAAGCTCTCGGTGCTTTTCGCGCGGGTTGCTCCTGCCTGAAACGCAATATGGAGAAGGTTCAAGAGGTAATCAAGTGCCTGGACCGATTCATCTGAGAATGAGCCCTTGAGTTTGCCCGGAGTGTCGCGAGGAGCGGAGGAGATGAAATGGTTGGAACGAAAACCGAGGGCTCAGTTACCCTGGGGATCAGAAGACTGCCCCTCGTTGAGCGATTTTTCGTAGGCGTCTTTGAAACTCACGATTCCTTCCAACAGGGCTTCAGCGATCTTCTTCTGACCCGCGGAGCTGCGAAGAACTCTTTCTTCCGCTCTGTTGGAGAGATAGCCGGTCTCCACGAGCACATTCGGCATTGACGCATAGACCAGGACATAGAATCCCGCTTGTCGTACGCCGCTGTTCTGGATTTTCAGGAGGTTGGCCATGGCTTCGGATGCTTTCTCGGCGAAGTCCTCGCTGTGGCGCGCAAAGGCGCTTTGCCGCATGGTCAGAAGGATGAACGACTCTTCGTTGGTGACCTCTTCATAGCGAGCCTGATATCCTTCTTCGTATTCGATGACCTTGTTCTCCCGGTCTACCACTCCGAGCGAGTTCTCGGCGGATCGGATGGCGCTCTCAGTTTTTCCGGGCCGGATGATGTAGATCTCGAAACCATTTGCGGACGATGGTTTGCGTTCTGTGGAATTGCAGTGAATGCTGATGAAGAGCTTGCCATTCTCTCTGTTCGCGATTTTCGCACGCTCACCGAGCTCCACAAAAATGTCCGTTTTCCGCGTATAGACCACTTTGACGTCCTTGAGTCGTTGCTCAATCAGTTTGCCAAGTTTCAGGGCGACGCCTAGTGTGACATCTTTTTCGCGCGTGCCGGCAACCCCGATTGTACCGGGGTCTTTTCCGCCGTGCCCGGCGTCGATCACGAGGACGTCGAGATTGGCACGCGTCCGTGCGCGTTGGAGCTTGCTCTGCATCTGATCCTGCTGCAACTTCTCCCGCTCCGCTTTTTCAAGAGCGGCCCGTGAATGGAGCGAAAGAAGGATGTTGTTTGTTTGCTGGTCGACAAGAGGATCGACCTGTACGATGTCGGGTGAAACTTTGAAAGTAAGCTGTACAGATGTTGGATACTGGTACACTTGCAGGCGCCTTATGGGATCTCCGGTCTTGAATCGAGAGAGAGCCACCGTGTCGGCAAGTGCATCGGTCACCGTGAGGTAGAGCCATCCATCCGCTGCGAGAAACGCCTCAAAATCACCGAGTTTCCTGCCAGTCTTGATGGTGAGGAGATACCCATTGGTGTAGGGCTGCAACTCCGCTCCTGTGATATCAAATCGAGATGCGGTCTCAGCCTTTTCTTTGAAAATCGTCCGGCTTCCGGATTCAAGCGAGACACCGGAAGGATCGAGGTGCTCAAGCAAAGAGACGAATTGCGAGGCCGGAGCAAAATACGTGCTATCGACAAACAGTACGTCCGTGGAAAGCTGATACGCTGAGGAAATACTGGTTGTCAAGCTCGTGACGACGAGAAAAGGATTTAGGGCCGTAATCTTGACGCGGTGCGTGGGGAGACGAAGTTCGATTTTTCTTCTTCCGGGATTATCGGTAAGCGGGAAGGAGAGTGCCGTGGCGAAATCTCTCACGGAAAGGAAGATGACGCCAGAGCTGTCGTACCCGCTCAGCGTCGCTGTCCGTTCGCCGACCTGTATGCGGATACTCGTCCTCTCGGCCCGGAGAGGGAAAGGCGGTGAGATGAAGAAAGAGACCAGAACAAATAAACAAGAAAACCGAAAAGCGGTTCTGCGCATCTAGCGATAGTTCACAAATTGCACCGGAAATGACAGGTCGGCTTCACGGAGCATCTTGATGACAGCCTGCAAGTCATCTTTATCCTTACCGGTTACGCGAACCTGATCATCCATGATCTGAGCCTGAACACGGATTTTCGAGTCCTTGACCATCTTAACAATGGCCCGGGCGTCATCCTTGTCAATTCCGATGATGAGCGTGATGAGTTGCCGTACGGTCGAGTTCGCGGCTGATTCAATGGCGCCATACCGCAGTGCCTTGAGCGAGATTCCTCGCTTGACGAGCTTTGACTGTACGACGTCGAGTGCGTTCTTGAGGTGGAACTCGTCGATGGTCTGAAGCGTGATCTGCTTCTCTTTTGTGTTGTACTCGATCAGCGTTTTAGAGTCTTTGAAATCGTATCGCTGGCCGATTTCTTTGCGGGCTTGATTGAGGGCGTTGTCAACTTCCTGGAGGTTTACTTCAGAGACGATGTCGAAAGAATTTTGTTGCGCCATGCTTGCTAGAAGAGAATCTCCACAATGTTCCGTTGTGTCGTGACCCTGATGCGAACGCGGATAGAATCGCCGCTTGTCGTAACGACCTTCCCAACACCCACAATGACAGCCTGATCATTTTCAGCGCTCTCAATGAAGTATCGGGCGTTCGGGTTTTCCACCATCGGGTATACCTGGGAAATCGTGATTTTCGCGAAACTCTTGCCCCCACCCCCTTGCGTTGCTGGCTTCCAGTAATAGGCGTTTGCCTGCGCAGCGAAAGTCTGTAGATCGGTAACGATGGCAAGGCGCGTGTCTTCAACCGTGTTCGCTGAAAACATGCTTACGCCGACATAAATGGCAATGCCGATCAACATCATTCCCAGGACAACGAGGAAAAGTTGTGTCTGGCCCATCGGCTAATCCGTTTGGCTTGTGAGTGGAAACCTCCGGACAACGATCGCTTCCCCCTGAATCACATGCTACAGAGAATTCAGACCCTCGTCTGACGCGACTGCCCCGAAGCCAGCGGAGGACTCTGCTTGGGGAAAAATGCCGCGTCTCCGGTGTCCCGCCCATCGATCAAGAGACAACGCTCGAGTATTGGGCGACCTCTTCACTCTGTTTCCCAATATTGTAAAACTCGTTATTAAAATCAATGGATGCATCCACGCCGTTTAGCAAAAGCGGAAATTTCCGGCTGCCAGTTGTCGAGGATGAAATTCCGTTCATACTTCTTGAACCACTGTCGACCGCCTACCTCAATGAGGTTTTCCCTAAGCAAATTCAAAGAATTTGAGGCCTATCATTGCCTCAGAGTACTGAAGGAGAGCGTGTTTCACTTTGGGGCATCAAGGGGAGGAGATTTCATTCTTGAAACTGCAAGGGGGAATGAGCTGCGTCCTCACTTTCGGATCACGCCTGTCTCCATGCTCCAGAACAACAAATCGAGTTCGTCGACCGGGATGCCGACGCGATCCGAGAACTTCAAGAAGCTCTGTTCAATACGTATGTAATGTTTCCGCGAGAGCGACTTCGGTATCGAGCGAATCGCCCCATAGCGTTGGAGGTTGCGGAGTATGTGGCGATCGAGAATTGCAAGCCCGTCATTTCGTCCGACGTTGCGCAAGAAGTGCGTTGCTTCCTTGTAGCCCAATCCCATGACGTTCTGTACCAGCCACTCGCGAAGTTTAAAAGCGTCGGTGCTGCTGCCGAGCTTGTTGAGTATAGAATCGAAATCGCTCTTCAGTTTTAGCAAATGTTTCGACTTCGTTGTATGAAACCGGATGTACATCGTCCGGTCACCGAGAATACTCTCCGGATTGATTGTGTGAAGATGAAACGATTGCCGCTGAAGTTCCGCGACCACACGTTCAGCGTTCTCGGCGGAGGTTTGCGGCGTCAGAAGGCAGTACGCGATCTCGTAGAAGTACGCTGCAGGGGGGACCTTCCGGAATTCCTCAAGCCGTCTCCGGATATCCTCCCGCTGCATGGCATGGAGATTTTGGAGTTCGACGAGCTGTCTTCTGCGTGTCTCGCGGTCCATTTCTGTCTTCAATCCGGCAAAGAAATCCTCGAGCGACCGTGCCACTGAATCAGCCCATCGCGTTCGAGGGAATGCAGAAGAGACTGGAACCAACGGCGATCCTTCTGACGGATGTCCACCTTGATCTTACGGGCGAGGACTCCGGGGGGCATGGTCCCGCCGGGTTTCAAACTTCGCAACGCCTGCACGATCCGGCCGCGATAAATACGGTTGGGAATGTCATCACGACCGGGTTCGAGTCTTGCGGTTCTTCTTTCATTCTTATGAATCCGATGGGCGCTCGGGCAGAAAAGGAGGAGAGGACAGCGATCACAACGCGGTGAAGCTGCCGTGCAAACTGTCGCTCCGAGGTCCATTAATGCCTGGTTCCATTCGCCGGCGTTTCTGTGCGGGAGCATTTCCTCAGCTCTCGCCCACGCATCGAACGGATGAGTAGCAACGTTACGAGTCTTGAATGCGAAGAGCCGTCCTAGGATCCTCGAGATGTTGGTATCGACAACAGGTACGCGCAGTCCGAATGCGAAACAGGCAACCGCGCTCGCCGTGTAGCGTCCGACTCCGGGGAGTGTTCTCAACTCTTCAATGGTTCGCGGAAGGACTGCGTGAAATTCTGAGACGACTCTCTGGGCCAGCTTTCGGATTCTCAGTGCGCGATTGTTGTACCCCATTCCCTCCCAAGCCCTGATCACCGAGGACATTCGTGCCCTGGCAAGGTGTCTGAGCGTGGGGTATTTCTTCAGGAATTGCGGATAGATCATGAGAACGCGTGAGACCTGTGTCTGCTGAAGCATTATTTCGGAAACCAGCACTCGGTAGGGATTGCGCTCGCAGCGCCAGGGGAGTACGCGTCCGTTCTTACGATACCACCGTCGAACCGCCGACACGATCCTTCGCTTCCGGTTTTTGGCCACTCTGCCACGGATCATTTCGTGAATAAACCCTTCGTTGCCGATGTCGAGTCTTTATGACGAGGTCAGGTCTTCGTTGCGGAGTAGAGCTACGAAGGGCTTGTTGCCAGAAAGCATATCCATCGCGTGCAGTTCGTCGAGCGAGACCCACAAAATCTGCTCAAATGTATTATTTTTTGGTGTCCCGGTGAAGTGAGAGACGAAGCAATAGGTGACCTCAAATGTTCGCCCGTCCTCATACCTGTTCACGCGAGTTTCGCAGCGGTCGTAGGCATCAATCTCGATGGAGAGTTCTTCCCGCAGTTCCCGCTTCAGGCAATCCAGCGTTGATTCTCCGTCTTCCATCTTGCCGCCAGGAAACTCCCATTTCAGCTCGTACAGGGAGCCCTTCTTTCGCCGGCAAACCAGAACCTGATTCTTCTGGTGTATGAGTGCAACGACTGCGCGCGTCATCGTGACGAGAATATACCGAATCAAGGGAGAATCTACAACGAAGTCGATTTTCATTGCATCGGCGTTAATTCCTTTCAAACTTTCGTTACACAACGAGAGTGAACATGCAATTCAGGTTGAAGATTCTTGCAATAGTAGTCTGTGCTTCGTCTGCCCTCTATGGCCAGTCGGCCAATCACATCGTGATCAGTGAAGTGTATGGCGGGGGCGGCAACAGCGGCTCAACGTGGAAGAATGATTTTGTGGAACTTTACAATCCGACGAGCGCGCCGGTGAATATCACCGGTTGGTCCGTCCAGTATGCGTCAGCGAGCGGAGTATTCGGGAATTTCAAGACATACCTCTCAGGAGTCATTCAGCCCAAAGCTTTCTTCCTGATCCAGGAGTCCCAGGGCGCCGGAGGCACAAAAGACCTCCCGACGCCTGATGCTTCTGGCGTGCTCGCGATGGCATCCGCGAGTGGCAAGATCGCTCTTGCATCGGACACTTTCACCGTCGTGAGTCCCTTAGGAGCTTCGGTGGTTGATTTCATAGGATATGGAGCTGCTAATTCTTCTGAAGGCTCCGGGCCAGCTCCGGTGTTAACAAACACTACCGGTGCCGAACGGAAGGCGTCCGACACGTCTACCGCTGTGTCGCTCGCAGTTGGCGGCGCCGAGGAGAAGGCGGGAAATGGATGGGACAAGAACGACAATGCGAACGACTTCGTTTCGCAATCTCTCATTAATCCCCAAAACAGCGCGAGCGGGAAGGAACCAACGCCCGCCATCCAGGCGGGAGTTGGCGTCGCTTACTTCTCCCCGCAGATTGTGCGAGCCGACAGTTCGATGCAGATCACGTTCGTTCTGAAGGGGGTCACCGGCGCCGTCATCACCGGTCTCCGTTTCCCGAAACATTCGCTCTTTGGCTGGTCCCGATGTGCGTTCAATGTCAGTTCGTCCGGCCCCGGTCACCCCGTAGTCAAGCAAACTTCTGACAGTGTGAGCGTTGCGGATCTATCACTCTCAGGCAACGATTCGGCTCAGATGCAGATCTCCGGACTCTCGGCTCCCGACACCACGGTGAAGATTGCTTTTCTTGTTGAGACAGCTGCGGAGAGCGACTCGACGGCGTTGGTGGCACCGTTGCCTGCACTTGTTGTCTACGGCATTCCACGGCCGGTCGCTGTTGTGAAGACCAATGACGCTCAAGGTGTGCCACTGAACCTACAGAAGCCGGTGACTGTTCGTGGGATTGTTACGGTGGCGAACGAGTTTTGGGGGCCAGCGTATGTTCAGGATGTATCCGGAGGCCTGGCAGTTTTTGACCGTACATTTGAAAACTCTGTCAAGATCGGCGATGAGGTCACGCTGACCGGCACGGTCACGCAGTTCAATGGTCTCACAGAGCTCGCGAACGTTGTTCTCCACGCCATGCATAGCAGCGGGAACGTTGTCATTCCGTCCATTGTCACATGCTCTCAGATTGCGCGCGATGGATCCGGTGGGGTCGAAATGTATGAAGGAATGCTGGTCCAGTTGAACGGTATTACCGTCCGCGACGCGCAAGGATTGGCGTTCTCAACATGGAGCGTGAGTCAGTCTGGCACGAACTACTGGCTCTACGACAGCGACAGCGTCCAGGCGCGCATCGATGGCGAGGTCACGAGCATCGCCGGCACGACAGCGCCAAGCGGCAAGTTTGATCTTGTTGGCGTTGTGGGGCAATACACTTCCGCGCTGCCTTATGCCGGGGGGTACCAGGTCATGCCGCGATGCTCCGCCGATATCATTTCCAAAGGGCCGATCATCACGGTTTCACCGAAGGAGTCGAGCATCAGCGCGGGCGGGTTTGAGATTGGATGGGAGACCGCGAAACCGGGAACCAGTGTCGTGAGGTATGGAAAGACCCGGAGCTACGAGCTCGGCGTTGTCAGTTCGACGGTCGCAGCCAGCAGTCACCGCCTCGCGGTTTCCGGGTTGTCACCGGCGATGGTCTATCATGTTCTGGCATTTTCCGTGAGCGAGGGCGATACAAGTTTCGCGAATGACCGTATTGTCAGCACAGGATCCCAGGGATCGACCGGCGCCATCAACGTCTATTTCAACAAGTCTGTGCAGCCGGCTCTCGCCAGGGGCGAGGTGGCCAAAGGGAATTCGAATCTCACCAGTCTGCTCATCCAGCGGATCAACGGAGCGAAGAAATCGATCGACTGTGCTTTGTACAGCTTCAGCGGCCAGGTCGGACAGTCGATTGCGAATGCACTGGTGCAGGCGCGGCAGCGCGGCATCGATGTGCGCCTCATCATCGAACGCGACAACCGGACCTCAGCTGCATCCACATTGCAGATCCTGACCGGAGCGGGAATTCCCTGGATCAGCGATGATCTGGATGCTGTAAACGTCGGCGCCGGTCTTCATCACAACAAGTTCTTCCTCATCGATCAACGCGGGGGGGCGCCGGATCAGGTCTGGGTTTGGACGGGATCATGGAACCTAACAGATTCCGGAACAAACTCCGATCTCCAAAATGCCATCGAGATTCAGGATCAGGCTCTCGCGGGAGCTTTTGCGATGGAGTTCAATGAAATGTGGGGGAGTGATTCGGCAATTGCGAACTCATCGAGTTCGAGATTCGGTGCGAGGAAAACCGACAACACGCCGCACATCTTCATGATTGACGGAACTCCCGTGGAGGTGTACTTCAGTCCCTCCGATGGAACGACGGGCCAGATCACAGCGACGTTGACGAAAGCGAAGCATTCCATTAACTTTGCGCTTCTTACGTTCACGAGATCCGATATCGCTTCCGTGTTGAAGCTGAAAAAGGGGAGCGGTTTGACCGTGCGGGGG
>Ga0315274_10010329_pt1 | contig 13447 bp, 4 predicted proteins | sample YL17G02_20_MG_FD_203700 | JGI IMG/M metagenome (GOLD analysis project Ga0315274, IMG submission 203700) | Sediment microbial communities from Yellowstone Lake, YNP, Wyoming, USA - YL17G02_20 | ecosystem: Environmental > Aquatic > Freshwater > Lake > Sediment | place: USA: Wyoming | collected...
TTACTCCATATTGTATTTCGGTTGCACCTGTCGTACAACCACTAGATGATGACCAAGCACCAAAACTATTGCCTTGGTTGTTACTCACTCTCCATCTATATGTATCAGTAGCACCAGTAATGCTATCTATTTCAATCTCATAAACACTCGTAAAATTTTGTGTATATAGTCCACCCACCGTCATGTCGTTTGGACCGCCTGTTAAAAGAGCAGCATGATATGCCATGATATTGGTTTGATTATTAATACCAACTCTACCTGTATTTGAAACAGTAATTTGGTTTGTTTTACTTTGTGGACTACTTAAATACCAGAATCTACCATCCTCACACCTATAAATCTGTGCAGTAAATTTAGGTTCGCCTTCAGTCGCCCATTGAATATCCTTATCGGCATCAAAAGCACCGTCAAGTCTTACAGCATTTGATTGATAATTCCAGCCATCTCCAACAGTATTATCAGTGCCATAAATATGTATTTTTGACTGAGGTGCAACAGTACCGAAGCCAGTGAAGCCACTGATTGTGTCGACATTAATAACGTTTGTTATACCATTGGCTTTATTAATCTGAATAGCAGTAGTAGTATTTCCTGTTGGTCTGATTGTACTTGTAACCAACCCTCCGTTAAAGCAACTCTCAATAGTTGTGGAAGAGCCATATGATGTTACTGCTTGTAATGTCAATGACGATGAATCGCACATAAACGCAAAGCACTGTCTTGTACCACCAGTTGTTGTGCCGTACCATCTATCATCTCTGAATTCAACAGCACCCGCTTGTGGAACACTAAGTAAATTTCCGCTATTAAATTTAAGAGGTGCATTTGTTGTTGTACCCGATTTTATATGTATTGTTGCTGTTGGTACACTTACGCCAAAGCCAGTATTACCGTCATATCTTATTCTAAGTCTTTCAACAAGTGGTGCTGTTAAATTTCCACAAGTTGTTTTAAATACGAAATCACCACATCTTGTCGTACTGCCGTCACCTTGATATTGTGAAATAATCTGTGTGGTTATTCCTCCCGATGTTGCTGCACGACCCCTGAAGTTAATTTTACCGATTTCATCACCAGTTTGTAGGCTCAACGGAACATCAAGAGTACCACGTGTTCTAGAAAAGTCCAATATTGTGCCACACGCATCATTAGAAGCCAATTTAATCTTTAGGTTTGCACAACTACTGCATTGATTATCGAATTCAACTAGACTATCACTTCCAGCACTTACTGCTATTTGAAGATTATTAGCGGTATTAACTTGAAGTTTATTACTACCAGTTAGGTTTCCACCACCAATATTCATATTACCAAGACTATTAATATATGCACTTGGTCTATAATCATTAAATGCACTATATACACTAAATCTTTTATCATTACCAATACTCAAACTAGTTCCAACCGGAGCAACACTAGGAGCAATTGCTGTTATTATTCTCATCCAATACAAGTCATAACCCGCCTCGGTTTTACCTTCTAAAAAGAATCTACCCCAACCCGTCATTGTGTTTGGTGAAAAAATCAAACGACCCGACTGACTTAAACCATTTGTTGTATCAATATAATTATGTGTTGGACCAAGTTGAATCCAATTCGTACCATTCCAATATTGTGCATATAACTGATTTCCTATGTTTGTAGCAAAAGTTTGTAAATTAAAATACATCGAATTTATCTGTACTGTTGTTCCCCAATAAAATGCTTGTGTTGTAGCACTTGCGCCAACACCAAAAATTTCAAATTGATTGCCAGAGAACCCTCCGTTTGCTTGTCCAGTAAGGTCAGTATATGTAATTGCACTTGCTGGGGTCACAGTATAATCTAATGTTCGCTCAACTTCAGCAATTTCCATTGGTGCTATTGTGAACGTGCCTTGTGGAATTTGTGTATACCCGGCAAATTCAAATATATTACCAACAGTATGTCCGGTAAGATTTTCAAAATTAACATATACACCAAATTCTAGTAGAACTGGTGTTAATGTACAACCACTATTTGGATAATAACCACCGAAGGTTATACCATTATCAATTGATTTCCTCCAATGCCATGTATCTGTTACACCAGTAATTGCAACTATTTCAACCTCATACACCGTGTTGAAGTTCTGAGTATATTGTCCACTAAGAACTATATCATTTAAGCCATTACCAACGACCTGACTTGCGTGGTAATTCATAATATTGGTTTGTTTATTGATACCAATTCTACCAGTTTCTTGTATTGTTATTGGAGAATTATTTGCTTCGACATTATACAAATACCAAAACACACTATCTTCATCACGGTATGTTTCAGCAAGCCATTTAGGAACGCCATTTTCTGACCAGTTAATATCTTTATCAACATTAGTTGGTCCATCAATAATAACAGCGTTTGGCTCAGTACCATTTATATCTGTTGTTGTGCCACTGCCATAGACATGAAGAACGCCTTTTGGATTAATTGTTCCAAACCCAGTAAAGCCACTGATAGTGTCAACATTAATAATGTTTGTTGTGCCATTAGCCTTATTTATCTGAACAGCAGTCGTACTATCTATTGCGGGTCTGATATCACCCGTAACCAAACCACCGCTAAAGGTACTTTCGATATTTGTTACGGCATTAATTTCGGTTACTTGTTGTAAGCCTGTTGTTGCTGTATATGCACTAAAGGTTACTATATCTAATTTAGAATCCAACGCTAATTGTAGGTCGGTTTGATTCGACAACGTACCAACAATACTACCCCACTGTGCATAACCACTACCTGAGCCAGATTTGCTAAGTCTCAATAATGAATTATTTACAACACCGTTTTTATTCGAAGTAATTCTAATATCTAATGTCGTTCCAGATACAATTGTTGAAGTAATCGGATAACTCCCATATAACCTAGCAGATGCATTTTTAACCACCTTATAATCAATACCCGGAGAGCCAGGCACACCATTTACAACGAGTTTTAAATTGACATTCGCATCTTGGTTAACACTATTGGTAAAATCAACATTCCACTCTAAAGTACCTGTAGTAACATCTGATGTTATAATTAAACCAAGCAATAAATCTTCGGGAACGTTAGCAAGAATACTATTACTACCGCCAGTTGCTTGCCATGAAGTTGCTCCTGTTGGTGGTGTTGTTAGTGTAATAAGACCGTTTTGACCAATGGTAAGGAATGCACCACTAAATCCACTCCATTGTGGATTGGCGAGATATGGTGTGTTTAATGCAACACCAGCCAAACCTTGTATATCCAATGCATCATAATTCGGATGTTTACCTATTTGACCATAAGTAACGCCTGTTGGTGCAATTCCAAACTTTAAAACACCTGTCATGGTATCACCACTGACATTAACTTTATTTATTTCTAACGATGCTGTTTGTCCGGTAATATCATTTATTGTAATTAAAGTCGCACCAGTATAACCACTGAATGTGCTTATAAGTAATCTATCTTGTATATCAATTAAAGTAGTTCCAGTATATGCACTAAAGACTGGTATTGTTACGTAGTTGCTAGTTATAGCACTTGCGGGTTGAGTGTAAATAGTTACAACATCACCGTTTTGACTAATAATAGTTCCACCGCTTTGAATAAAAGTGTTTCCAGTTGTGAATCCACTTGTGTATCCCGTAACATAGTTAACAGTCTGAGCACTTGTCCAATATCCACTAAGACTTGTGCCTGTTGGTGTGTAAATAGTCACAATATCTCCAACATGAGATATAATAGTTCCACCACTCTGAACGAAAGTATTGCCTGTAGTAAACCCACTTGTATATCCCGTAACATAATTAACAGTTTGTGCTGAAGTCCAATAACCCGCTAATGAGGTTGGGGGAGATGAGTAGATTGTAACATTATTTCCACTTAAACCAATAAGAGTTCCACCGCTAGGTATAAATTTATAACCAGTACCACCCGTTGTACCAGTAGGACTAAATATTGTAAGAACATCACCAACCAATGATATTTGTGTTGCACCGCTCTCGACAAAGGTATAGCCAGTAAAGCCACCAGTTGAACCAGTTGGACTATATATGGTTACATTATTTCCGAGTTGATATATTTGTGTTCCACCCGAAGGAGTAAACGTATACGTCGTTCCACCAGTTCCACCGATATAATTTACAAAAACTTCGGTTGCTGTTTCTACAATTTGTATCGAACTACCTGTTGCGGTAATTGTTCTGAATTGTAAATTATTACCGTTGCTTTTACCCTTAAAAACTTTTGCACCGTTACCTAAATTTTTACCAGTTGTAGTATTACCAACAAGACTAATATATGACCTATCCATTATACTGTTTTTAATATAAATACTATGAATAAACAATTGAGGTTGTTTACAAAAGAAAAAGGGGAAAATAAATCTCCCCTTTCTTATAAATCACGAATAATTATTTCTTATTTATACGTATAAGTCGCTCTATTATTCCATATAAAACCAAATCCTTGGTCACCATCCGGATATCCCATATACCAGACAGTACCTACTTGCCAAACCCTTTTAATTCGCCAATTAGGAGCACCACCATTGTTAAAACTTCTCGATGTGCCAATATAAATATTTGTCGATGATACTACATCGGTGAAAACATATGGTTCAATGTTTAACGATTGAATGTTGAAATCTGTTGCAAAATCTGTCATAACTTTAATTTATTATAAATACTATTTATTTTTGTTTTTTACGGAGCAAGGACTTTATTTCCACCCCAAACAGTTGCTACCCTTGTTTGAGCAACAAGGCTTGAACCACTCACAACAATTCTCCAACTTCCATTTGTGTTTTTATTTCCAAGATAAAATTCATTACATACACCACCCGACGCAGGACTTACCACCTCAGTAGTACCACTTATCACTAATCTCTTATTACCAAATTCACCATAAATAAGCGAACAAATGTCACAGTTTCCGATGTGTAATCTACTTCCATATGTTTCGTTATATCCAGCACATGTACCGATATAAACACTATTAGTACCAGTGTTTGAAAATCCAGCAAAAGCACCAATAAATACGCTATTACTACCAATGTTTGAATATCCAGCACACCTACCAAATGCAATGTTTTCACTACCCGTTGAGTTGAAGAAGTTTGCTTCACAACCTATGGCAATATTATTATCACCACTACTAGTTAATGCGTTGTTACGCTGACCAATACTTATATTATTATTACCAGAAATTAAATTAGTCATTGTATCACAACCCAAACCAATATTATGATTACCCGTCATATTATTGCACATCACTTGTGTACCAATTGCAATATTACCAGTACCACCCGTCATTTTCTGTAGTGTATGATAACCAATTGCAACGTTGCATTGACCAGCACGAACTGACTGTAAAGCACAATCACCAATCGCAACGTTGGAATCACCTCCAGTACTATTCTGCATTGCATATTGACCTATTGCAACGTTAGTTTGACCTAAAACATTTTTCGAAAATGCTTCACGACCAATTGCAACGTTTGAACTACAAGTATTTTTTGTTGACGCACAATGCCCTATTGCTACGTTCATAAAACCAGAAACATTTGAACAAAGAGTGTTAAGTCCTATTCCAATATTTCCCTCCCCATTAACTTGTGCACATAATGTTGAAGTACCAATAGCGATATTATCACAAGCAGTTGTGATTTTATGTAATGTATTAAATCCAATGGCAGTATTACCAGTACCACTTGTTGTGTGTGTTGCCGCAGAAACACCATAATATGTATTTCGACATATTGTTGCACCACTAGCAACAGTACCACATCCGGCAACAATAGAGCCGTTGGTTAAATTCGACCAACCAATACCCGAACCATCTCCCGTAGAATTAATTGCGACATAATTACCATTACATGTCAAGGTAATGTTCGTACCACCACTAAGTGTTTTTAAATTTATTTTACTACTACTAACATTCGTAAATAAACTACCATTACCACTACCTAAATTTGTTGCACCAGTTACACCACCACCAGATGTTGAGCCAGTTGGAGTATAAATTGTTACATTATTTCCTACTTGAGATATTTTTGTTGCACCACTTTGAATAAATGTATATGTTGTTGCACTAGTGCCACCACTAATCAGACCAACACTTAATCTACCACTACCATTAATATATATACCACATGTTTCTGTTGTTTTAACCGGAAGATTAGTAACACACATACAACCGTCAATTTTAACCATTTTGGTGTCAAATTCACCGTAGATTAACGAACAACTAGCACAGTTGGCAATATAAAGTTTATTTGAGCCTGTTTCGCTAAATCCAGCACAACGACCAATAGCCACATTATTATTTCCAGTTACGTTATTACTTAACACTTTATATCCCATTGCGGTATTGCCACTACCTATTGTATTACTAAGAATTCCTTCCACACCAATCACAGTGTTACAAGACGCAGTTGTACTTAGTCTTAATGAACTTGCACCCATTGAGACATTATCTTTACCTGTGTTTTTACACATAGATGACCAACCAACAGCAGTATTATTGCATCCAGTTGTACTACATCTAAGTGCACATCCACCAACCGCAGTATTAAAATGTCCTGTTGATGCTAAATTTAATGCATATGCACCAACGCCAGTATTACATGCACCAGTACTGATGCTATTTAATGCGCTTTGACCCGCTTTAAAGTTCCCCGATGTTAATGCACCCGGAATGCACATTACAGTAAAACCACTTATTTGATATCCACACCATGTACTTAATTTAGATGCACCTGTTAGTGCTAATGTATACGCGCCACCAATATTTGTGTTTCCTGTTAGTGTACCACCCAATACTATGTTATCACCGCTCACACGCAAACCATTTGATGCACTACCGACACCACCACTACTTGCTTGCCAAGTTCCAACGCCTTGTGCGTTTGAAGTCAGTACATAACCCGCTTGTTGATTACCATCTTGAAGAGTCAAACCAGATGTTTTTAGATTAGTGAGAGATAAGGTATCACCACTAAACTTAAAATTATCAATAACCGTACCACCGTATATAGTACCATTTGAGTTTAATCTGACAAAGCGGGAAGCAAAATTTCCATTAATATTCATAAATTCGCCAGTAACATCAATTTTACCATCAGGCAACAATTTAATTCCCATAACATTATTATCGAATCCAGTACCAATGTTAAAAGTATTATCAATCGTTCCATTTGGATTTAATCTAATCATTCTATTTGCCGTCACGCCACTATATGTGGTGAACGAACCGCCTAGAATTAATTTATTGTCTGGCTGTAATGCAATTGACCTCACAGTAGCATCAAAACCAGTACCAACAACAAATGTCGGGTCATAATTACCGTCAGGTAACAATCTAACAATCATCGGCGATGAATTGAAATTATAAGCGTTAAAATATCCACCAAGAACTATTGTATTATCAGTATTTTCAACGATTGCATTTACCGATTCATATAACCCGAACCTACAACTACTTGCACCACTAAAAGTCGGGTCAACAGTTCCCCAATAATCTAGCCTAACAATACCTCTTGTTGCATAACTATTACAGTAACAAGTAAATTGACCCCCAACCAATATTTTCTGATTTGAATCGATTGCAACAGAATATGTGTCAAGGTCAAAACCACCACCTGCATTGGTGTCAAACACTGGGTCAACACTACCATTGCAATTTATTTTAGTAATATATCCAACTGTATTAACTGGGTTTGTTGTAAATGAACCAACAGCAATAAATGACCCATTGCTGCCTTGTGCAATACTATTAACTTCGTTATTCAAACCCGGATAAAAATTCATCGTAAAATTATCATCAATGTTACCGTTCACATCTAATTTAGCGACTTTACCCGCAGAACGTCCGTTATAATTATTAAAATTACCACCAACGAGCATCGACCCATTAGCACAAAACGTATCATATAGTATTTTATTTACTTTCGAATCAAATCCACAACCCAATGCAGTAGGAGCGAATGAATAATCCAAACAGCCATTATTACATAATTTAGCAATTTTGCATGTTAATATATTATCATATTCGCTAAAGTTACCACCAACAAGTATTTTCCCGTCAATTGGACTTCCTTCAACAGTTAGTCCGAAACTATTAAAACCCGGTCCATAACTAAACAAAGTATTAGTGTTACTTAAATTTAGTTTGTTATTTGCCAATTCAATGTTTGTGTTCATATTCAAGTTCCCACCTAAACAAACGGTAGTACCATTAGTGCTTAAGCCATTACATGCTTGACAAATTCCAGGGGGTGTGGGTGTGGGAAATATTGAGAAGGGAAGTTGTTTGATACACTTATCGCCCGTATTCCAAACCAACAAACAATCAGTAGAACAGTTACCAACGGCAGGAGTAACTAATATTGATGCAGCCCCGCCAATCTTAAATCCACCACAAATATTGACACATCTTGGTAGAAAACAACCACCTATTAATGGACATGTCGATGTGTCGTTTTGAATATATAATTTATTTGAACCAGTTTCATTCTGACCAGCACCACAACCAATTGCAATATTTCTACAACCCGTTGTATTTAAGCAAAGTGCTTTATGTCCAAATGCAGTATTGCATCTATTTGTACTTGTACCACTTAACACAAACTTAGAAGAAGTAATTGCATCGTTATTCAATCTGATATTATAATATAGCGTTGCTGCATTAAAAGTGCTATCATAAGTACCACCAGAACTTATTCTTAATATACGACCAACGGTATTGATTGTCTTATATGTGGTAAAATATCCCGTGGCAATTATTTTGCCATCGCCCTGTACTAAAATACTAAGGGGTATTGAACTAAGTCCAGTACCAACACTCAAAGTATTATCATAAGTGCCGTCGGAATTAATTCTAACAATATTTGGACTTAGATTACCATTATATTGATTGAAACTACCACCAATTAATATTTTACCATCTGGTTGCAGAGTAAGTGTTATAATTATTCCCGTAACACCAGCACCTGCAGTAAATCCAGTATCAACACTACCATCCGCTTCTAACCTAATAATACCGTTGCTACAAGGAACACCAACATATGTTGAGAAACTACCACCAACCAATATCTTACCATCTGGTTGTAATTTAATTGCTTCTACTGACTGTGATGGAAAAAACCCCCCTAACGTAGCACCACTAAAGGTTGGGTCTACACTACCATCTACATTTAATCTGATTATCCCACCAGCAAAATTTCCATTATACGCATCAAAGTAACCACCAACCAATATTTTTCCATCTGGTTGTTGTGCTAACGAATTTACCCATCCATTAGTAAATCCCGTTGTTATTCCACTGAATGTGGTATCTATACTACCATCCCAATTAAATCTAATGAGATTGGCTGGAATATTGGGTGTGTAAGGCGTGCCATTATATGCATCAAAACTACCACCAACTAATATTTTATTATCTGATTGTATTAATATTGAAAATATACCTGGCGGAGCATTATAACCATCTAAACCAGTACCAGTAACAACAAAACTACTATCATAAGTACCGTTAGAATTAATTCTAACCATTTTTGGACTATTATGCCCATCATAAGTAGTAATCTGACTACCCACAACAATAATCGTACCACCAGAATGTAGTGCCATCTTATCAACACCACCAAAACCACCAAAACCGATACCCGTTGTAAATGACGTATCAACACTACCATCAGTATTAACTCTTGCAATATTACTTCTATTGACCCCATTATAGGTAAGAAACTGACCACCAGAAATTATTTTACCATCTTGTTGAAGCCATGACGACATGGGACTACCAGCAAATCCTGCTCCCGTTGATATGTATGGACTATTAAAATTTAGTGCGTTTGTGTTTAAATTAATTGCCGTATTTCCTGTTAAAGTTCCACCCAAAGCAATATCAGCACCACTAACGCTTAAACCATTAGTACCACCAGTAATTGAGCCACCGCCCACTTGAGAAGTGCTAAGTGTTTTAACTCTACCAAGACTATCTCTCACAAGAAGTAAATCACTTGTAGTGCCACTATTTGGAACTGTGAGAATATCTACACCTCCGGTTAAACCAATTGTTGAGCCAGTTAAACGAACAATAGCACTATTATTGGAAATATATGCACAGTTATTATTGAATTCAACGCCACCACCCAATGCAGTAAATATTCCAATACAATCAGTAGCACCATTAACATCTAACATAGCACCACCACTCGTCACCGAAAAACAGTCATTAATACCACTACCAATGCTCATATACGCACCGTTTTGAGTATATAAACTAATACAATCATCTACACCGCCAATGTTTATACATGCACCGTTATTAGTAACCAAATCAACACAATCAAACCTACCGTCTGCGCTAATACTAGCACCGCTTAGAGTATACATACACACAGTATCGGCATTAAAAAGACCAATTGAATTGCTTGCACAAAATCCCGCACCTAATGATGTATTTAACAAAACATCATCAGTACTACCCAGAGTACCAATAACAGCCAATCCAGCACCACATGTATTTGTTAGTCTAACAGTGTTAGAACTAGGACTTAATTCTAAGATTTGATTAGTACCACCAGAATTAGTTTCTGTAATTATAAAAGTATTGCCACTAAGTTCAATGTTTGTTGGATTGGTTAACATTCCACCCAACTTGACATCACCACCAAGTGCTGTTAAACCATTGCTTGCTGTACCTAAACCACCACTACTTCCGGTTGGAGAATATATGGTTATATCTGCACCGCTTGTAACCACGACAGTTGCACCACTGCCATAAAAATTATTAGCACTTGCACCGCTGCCAGCAAAATCGCCGTCGAATAAGTATTGTTGTCCCTTTAATAAGTCTGTTGTAAATGTTGCCATATTGATATAGTTTAATATAAATACTAAAACATTGTTTAAAGTATCAGACTTTATCACTTTGATTTAAAACAAAAAAACCCCATCAATTACTATGGGGTTTAAAACAACTAAAAGCAACATTATTTTTGTTTATTGACAGCCTCAATAATTTTATTTATATCAAACAAATTAACGGTGTCGTAAGGGAACTGTTGCACCATGCCCGAAATGTCATCAGTTAAGTATGAAAACTTATCGAAGTTATTGACAATATTTGCATTGGGGTAAATATTGATGTTCTCTGGATAACCAAAAACCTTATCGGAATTTCCCACCCAGCACACAGTGCTTTGTAATCCCAACCCCGCTGCTACGTGAGCGGCAAAACTGTCGATGAATAATCTCTTTGTCGAGAGTGGAAAGACCGCATATAACTCTCTATGTGGTAGATTCAGAACTTCCACACCCTGTAAAGCGGGTTGGTCTGCGTTTCTCATGTGAAGAATCCTATAAGACTTATTGAAATAATTAACGAGTTTCTGAGCGATTTGCACTGGCATATCCCTATACCAAGACTTTGGTGAGTACTGACTGTTTTTACCACCGCCACCGTGAGTTTGTAATAGTAATATTGGTCTATTATCGGGTTTAATCTTATCTGCCGCTATTTCTAATTCACGTGGATTTAGGTAAATTTCAGGTTTATATCCATCGTGGGGAATACCAAATATCTTACACCAAGACTCGGTTAAATGTTCTTTCCTCAATATATGATTTGTTTCATTATATGGGTCATGCTTCATTATGATTGTATCATCTTTTAAATAATCTCTAAAATATTGTGTCTGACCATGTACGAAAAATCTAAAAACGTTAGGGTTGTTAAAATATGGTCCGTCCCAACTAGCAACCACAACCAGTTTGTGGCTAGGATATGCTTTTTTTATTGCTCTGATTACTGCAGTTGCTTGTACATTTTTACCCATGCCGCCTTCAACATGGAAAATTACGTATTTGTCGTTGTCTCTGATTTTGTTGTCTACTATCATAAATTTATTTTTTTAATTATATTATTTTATATTTAAAGCAAAAACCACCAGTAGTTTTAGCCTTTCCTTTTAAATTCATTGTAATATTACACGAATTAAGTTTTAATTGTGTCGCAGCACTTGTTATCGATTTAAATTCACCAATTAAATTATGATTTAAATCATATTGAAATATCGGTTTAATCATTCTTGAATACCTACCTCCATATGGCTCGATTTTTTTCGGAATATTATTACTATAAAACCAATAATAGTCACCCGTTTGTTTGAACCTGCCTTTTAAACAAGAGTTTATGGTTGAAGAAGAAATGTTGGTTTTTTTAGATGCTTCTCTTTGACTATTATATTCAGAAACAAAATTACCTTTTAAGTCATATTGAACAATTTTAAATTTTTCAATAAAGTTAAATTTTTTGGCTATTTCATGTGAGGTAAATAAATATGTTTGTTTAAATAAATTTCTCTTTCTTTGATTTAACGAATGTGATGGAACGCTTATTACCACTCCGTACTTGTCTGCAATTTCTTTAACTGTCGAATATTCTGCAATAAATTCACCTTCCTTGGAATATTGGAAAACTCTTTTTTTGTTGTGTGCCCCTCCCTCCCCACCATTGGTTATATTAGTTAACGTAATTCCCTCTTCCCTATATTTTTTAATATAATAAATTTCTAATTTTTCGTGCTCAAATGCATTTGTTTTTAAATCATACGAATAATTACACTCATCAATAATTTTCATTTCTGGTTTAAAACCACTGTTTAATATTTTTTTAATTACATTATTTTTATGTGGATTTTTTTCACTGCTTTTACCGAATACATTTAAATGTGCATTATATCTTTTTTTAATATTACAAGTAAACCCCACATAAAAAACTTCGTTCTTTAGCGGATTTATTAATGTATATATATAAATTTTTTTATTCATGAACAATTATAATTTTTTATATTTTTTTATAAATACTAAGAAAAATCTGAAAATCTCAGTTAAAACAAAAAAAAACGGGAAATTATTTTTCCCGTTTCTGACATTAATATAATATTTAATTATGGCACTGGTGTAATTGTCACTGTAGCACCACCATTTGGTACTGTTATTCTATATTTAGTACCATCGGGTGAACGTAATATTAACCCACAACTAATTGTTAGAATTTCAATATCGTCTCTAACTTGTTGTTTACCACAAATTTTTAATAAATCATTATTAAATTCGCCATAAATTAGTGAACAACTAGCACTGTTGGCAATATGTAATCTACTTGACCCGGTCTCACTATATCCTGCACATTTACCAATTGCAACGTTTGAATTACCAATAAGGTTAAAATAAAGTGCTTGTTGTCCGATTGCGATATTACTGTTGTTAGTGCTTCCACTATTATATCTAAGTGCTTCGCAACCAAAAACAATGTTATGACAACCAATAGTACTTTGACAAAATGCTCTAAATCCCATTGTAATATTACTACCACCACTAATATTAGATGCATGTGATATATAACCTAAAGCAATATTACAACCACCACAAGTATTTCTGCTTAATGCTTGCCTACC
>Ga0315274_10010330_pt1 | contig 13447 bp, 16 predicted proteins | sample YL17G02_20_MG_FD_203700 | JGI IMG/M metagenome (GOLD analysis project Ga0315274, IMG submission 203700) | Sediment microbial communities from Yellowstone Lake, YNP, Wyoming, USA - YL17G02_20 | ecosystem: Environmental > Aquatic > Freshwater > Lake > Sediment | place: USA: Wyoming | collected...
TTTTGAGCCGGCCCGAAACTTGCTCTGGACTCCAGTCCTGACGCAAGAGTGCATCCACTTCGTCCCACTGTATGCGGGCGATCCGCCTGGGTGTCTTGCGTCGGTTGCATGCCTTCTGATCTGCTTGCCGAGGACGATAGCCACGCCGCCCTCGATTACGATTGATATCGCGACCAACTGTTGATTTGTGTACCTGCAGTAAACCGGCTATTTCGGTATGACTGTGTTCCATTTTCAATAATGCACTTATCTGGTATCTTTGTTCTCGGGTAAGCTGTGTGTAGGACCGCATGAGTGCTCCTTTGACTTCGTCGTCTGAGAAGTATTCATCCTACACCAGCTTACCTCTCTCGTCGACCTTCAAAGTTGCACTTACTACTTGAATCTAGCCTTTCTTAACTCTGATGGCATCCCGACAAATTAACTCATGATATGTCTTGCGAAGTTTAGTAATGCTCATGGTTCCTCCAGCATTATTTATGGCTTGAAATATCCTATTACATATTCCTGATGCATCCGCTGTTGAATTTGTGAGCTTGTATCAATTATCAATCCTGCTGGTAACATACGCCTATTTCGATCAAGATTACGCACGCCTATTTTAGGAACTTCAAAACCTATAGTTTTACCAATCTCCGCGAGGCAAACTTGCGTCTCTGTATCAATTCCACGAATAATGGATTTCCCAACCACGACAATAGCGGCTTTGCCGGGTTTAAGAACTCGATGCATTTCCTTAAAAACACGCGTCATTTCCGAATAGTATCTGCGAACTACAGCACTTTTTTTATTGTCGGTTTGGGCGAGACGACCGAGTAAAGTCTCGGTTAATTGTGGCATTTCTTCAAAATCAAAATTCTCGGTTGATTCTGAGCCAATATATTCTTTGCGTTTTTCGCTTAAATCATCTATTGAAAACCCCATCCATACCAACGAGAATTTATGGGCACGCATATAATCAATCGCGTTGGAGGCATAAGGTGGAGAAGTAACGATTAAGTCTATCGAATTATCTAATAGAGGCAATGATTCCGCATTGCCAAACGAGACTTTTGCAGATATGTTTTTTGGCGCAAAGATAATCAGCCCATTTAGATTATTCGTGAAACGTTTTGCAAATTCATCAAAAGCAGAGCGAAGTGTTTTTGTTAGAAACGCAGAGCGACCATCGTTCTTAATTTCCTTGCCTTTGATTATCTCGCCGGATTTATTAATAATCAGTTTAGCTTTATGAGGGCGGGTATGAGCCAAATCAAGGGCAAGAGATACGCCGCCAGATTTTGTAATGATTACTGCCGAAAAAACCAGTTCAAAGAATTCCCGCAAAGCGGGGGTAGTGAGTCCTTGGATTTGGTTAATAAGTGCCATTAACTCAATCTGCGTTTCCTCAGCAAACCAATAGTCAATAAATTCCCTCGTTTTGGCATCCCATTTGTTTTTTAATATTCCGAGTAAATTGCCCCGATCCTCGGCATACGCCGCACGAGCATTTTCTAAGATTTTATTACCTGTTTCAATGACAAGATCTAAGTCCAAAGGTGTAACCTTGACCGATGAGATTTTCAAGGCGAGAGGGTCTATATCAAAGCCAAGCCCTTGTCTACGGGCTATCAATGCTTCAAGAATTGTTGTTCCTGACCCTGCCATTGGGTCAAGCACAACCTCGTTTTCGGCAGTAAGACCATTAATAAATTTGCGGGGGAGTTGCGGAGGAAATTTTGCAGGGAACGAATGAAAGTTATGAGATGTATAACCGTTTCCCTGACCATGAAAATCCAAATTTTCTGAAAGAAGGGTTATTAGTTTTTCTCGATAATTCTCTCTGGTCACCTGCTTGACATTAAGTAATGATAACTGTTCTATTGCCATTTTCCAAATAATGCCTCAATTCCATTTTATCACAATGGTTTTACGTCACCATCACCCGAATTGCGTATTAGGACCATTGACGTTTCAAGCAATTAATTTCCCCATTGAACGTATTTGACGATAATAACCCCACTTGCACAACATCTCCACATTCTCTATAATGGGAACTGCTCGCTCAGAGGTGGTCTCCGACCACGCCGTGTTTTTGACTGAAGGGCTCCTGCCACTCCGAGTTCTATAAAGGACTACCAGGTTTAAGCTATCGCTCTTCAGGTTGGCCGCACCGTGTGTCAGCACGCGCTAGAGCGAGATATTGATCGGTTGGTCTTTCAGTTGTATGGATTATCCGAGGAAGAGATCAAGATTGTTGAAAGGAAGAAAGCGGTATAATTTGTATGGAGCAAACATGCCTGCAAGTTTTGAATGGGACGCTCAAAAAGCAAAAAACAACCTGCAAACGCACCAGGTTCCTTTTGAAGAAGCCATCACGATATTTGACGACCCGCAATTCATCACCGTTCTGGACGACGAACATTCGCAGGATGAAGAAAGATATATCACAATTGGGTTATCAAATAAGAACCGTGTCTTAATGGTGGCGCATACGGAGCGCAATAATAAAATTCGGATTATCAGTGCAAGAAAGGCGACCAGGAATGAAGAAAAATTCTATCAAGAAGCAGGATGATTACGAGCTGAAAGAAGAGTACGACCTTTCGAAGATGACCATTCTTCCGAAAGGCCGCTTTGACCCCAGGCGTAGAATTGGGAACAACATCATCGTTTTGGAACCCGATGTGGCAAAAGCATTCCCCAACGATGAAGCGGTCAATGAAGCCTTGCGCCTGCTCCTTAAAGCCAGCAAACTATCCCACCGTTCGCAAGTGAACAGATTGTAGACTTCATTATCCATGGATACACACAAGAGAGCAGTTGACTTGCCGAAACACCCCTATGTGATTATGACATCGGTTGATACAACGACCGATGATCATCCTTTTACCTTTGCCCGCGTTCTTGAATTAGAGGGCTAGACAATCCGTTCCAGAAATTGCGCAGGGGAAAATGCCATTACACTGCGCTCCCTCAGCCTTGAAAAGTGCTTGGCGTTACCGGTTACCAAATCCCTCCACTTCACCGGAGATGGAGATTGATCAGTTGGTCTATCAGTTGCATGGGTCGACCGGGGAAGAGATCAAGATCGTTCAAGGTAAGTAAAGTAGTGGGAGGGAATGTTATAATAAATTTTGAGGTGTGCCATGTTAATTACCTATATTCAGAACGCCATGCGGCTCGCAAAATACGAAATCCTCGAAGACGGGCAATATTATGGTGAAATCCCCGGCTTTCAGGGCATTTGGGCGCAGGCTGATAACCTGGAAGCTTGCCGAGAAGAACTGCAAAGCGCGCTTGAAGACTGGCTCGTGCTTGGGCTCCGAATGGGGCATAAACTGCCTGTTGTGGCAGGGATACAACTTGTCCCGGCGGAGGCTTAGTCATGCCTCCGTTTGGCGCACTCAAACGTAAAGACCTGATCAAGGCGCTCAAACAGGCTGGACTTGAAGGTCCCTACGCAGGCGGGAAACATGAATTCCTGGTCAAGGGGGAATTGCGGTTGGTATTACCAAATCCTCATCAAGGTGAAATAAGCAAGGATTTGCTGGCTCGAATCTTGCTCCAAGCCAATATCAGTCGCAACGAATGGGAAAATTTATAACTTCTTCATGGGTCAGCAATGAAGAAGAATACTAACAAGAAACAGGATAAATACGAGCTGAAAGAAGAGAACGACCTTTCGAAGATGACCATCCTTCCGAAAGGCTGCTTTGACCCGCAGGCTCAGAAATGGGAACAAAATCATTGTATTGGAACCTGATGTGGTAAAAGCATTCCCCAACGATGAAGCAGTCAAATAAGCGTTGCGCCTGCTCCTGAAAGCCAGCATACTATCCCACCTTTCGCAAGTGATCAAATTGTAGACCTAATTATTGATGGATATACTATTAGTACAAAGGACTTCCATTGAAAGCAAAAAACATCCTCAGGCACTGGCTGCCCCTTGCGGCTGTGACCACCCTGCTGTGTGGACTGGTCTACCTGGCGGTCCAGCAGTCGCTGCGCCAGGGGGCGAATGACCCGCAGATCCAGATGGCCGAAGATGCGGCTGCGGCCCTGGTTGCGGGTTCAACGCCCGAGTCCGTGCTGCCTGTCGCCCAAGTGGAAATATCCACCAGCCTGGCGCCGTTCATGGTACTCTACAGCAATACGGGTGAGCCGCTGGCTTCGTCCGGCCTTCTGCACGGAATAGTTCCGCTCCTGCCATCAGGCGTTTTCGACCATACCCGTCAAAACGCTGAAGACCGGGTATCCTGGCAACCCGAGTCCGGGGTCCGGATCGCGGCGGTGGTGGTCGCTTACGGCGGGGCACAGTCGGGATTCGTCCTGGCGGGGCGATCGCTGCGCGAGGTCGAGAAACGCGAGAGCCAGGTGGAGCAGATATCCGGGATCGCCTGGCTGGTTACGCTCGCAGTTTCACTGGTCGTCATTGCTGGCTGCGAGTTGATTCTGGGTGAAAAGAAGCGCGCCTTCCAACCTGAGGCGTAAATGTGCCCGACTGGGCATATCCGCGGCTGGAAGATGTCGAGAATGGGGAAATGGAACGTTCAATCCTAAGTGTGCAGGATCGAACCTGGTTTTCTAGAACAACCCCCGCACCATCAATAACAAACCAAAGATAATGAACGGAATACCGACAATGGCTCCGATAACCGTGACGGTCAGCACGACGCCGACGATGAGAAACACAAGTCCGAGTATGACTGCCACCAGCCGCCCGGTCCCGGCGACGATCCCAACCACGAATTTCCAGATGGCCCAGAACGGCCATAGAACCCAGGGTACTTTCTTCTTGCGTTCGTGTTCTTTCGTCATTGATGCCTCCGATATGCACTTACGGTTTCCTGCAAAAAAGGTTGTAACCTGCGAAGAAGCAACTATCGCGTATCTTTGGAATCTAACTGGTTGACCGCTCCCACAAAGATCTCCACCATCCGCTCCATATTAATTTCTTCTGACACGATGCGATAGGATTCCGCCCCCATTGCCCGTAGTCGAGAGACATCTGACAGCGCTACCTGCAGCACTTCCGTGAGCGTCTCCGGGCCCGGCAATTGCCAGCCATTCGTGAGGCGGACGAGATCGTCGTTCGTCCCGTCCCCCTGCCCCATGATGACCGGCAGGCCGTAGGACATGGCCTCCTGCACTGCCAGCCCTCCGGTTCCGGGCAGGACGAACAGATCTGCGCTGTAGAAATATGGGGCCAGTTCCGGCCCGCGTTTGTCGCCGGGGAATTCAGTGGACGGATAAATCGTTTTCGCCAATCTCTCCAGATTGGCGCGTTCGGGACCATCGCCCATAATAACCAGGCGCGGCTGGATTTTTGTGAGTCCTTCACCTCCACTCAGGGCGGCGCAGGCTTGCAGGAGCTTGTCAATGCGTTTTCGAGCCTGGAGTCGTCCAACGAAAAGTACGCATGGCTTTCCGTCAAAAGTGGGAGGACGAAGGGGTAAAGGGGACGCAGGGCGTGGCGAAGCCGCGTTGGGTGCAACAAATATCCTGTCAGCCAGGAAACCGAGTGCGGCATACTCGTCGGCCCCACGGCGGCTATAGGTGATCAGGGCATCGAACTGATCCAGGAAGGATATCATGCGGGTTCTTCTCAGGCTGGATAAGGGCCCCGTAAACAGTGGCACGCCCAGCCCCCAGCCGAGCACCGGGCGTCCATGCTTCTTCATCCAGCGGACTGCGATGGGTATCGACAGGTAACGCTGGTTGGCTTCCACAATGAGCACATCGGGATTCCAATCCGTCAGCCAACCAAGCAGGCCGCGTTGATAGCAAAGGTAAAAAGAGCCGCGCAGGAGATTGAGGTTGCGCGCCGTGGTGAAGCGGGCAACGTTCAATGTCCCGCTGGTGGTAATTGAATCTTCGGGACGTGGCAGGCCGGCAAAGACGGAGAGCCCTCCGTCACAGGCCTGCGCCAGCGCGTCGAAGAAGGCGGCGCGGTAGGGCGTCAGGACACGCTGCTGGACGGCAAGTCTTCCGGGAAAACGGATCATGTCACCCGCCTCCACAGTGCCGATAGATCACCGCCACCTCGTCGCGGTAGATTTCGCACCAGAGATCCTGATTATTCATGGCTTGTAACAGAATAGGTTGCTCTTTGATGGAGACCATCAGTAAATTCGCCTCTATACCTTTCAAAAGGTTCTGCCATTCCCAATTGGCGTTGGTGATGTCTTTGTACTGTTGCCACTGCTCCACCGGGAAGACTTCGAAGCGCGTATCAATCCAGACTGGCCGTCCGGGCAGCGCAAACTCAAGATAACTGGAGAAACCGATCTCGCTCCACAGCGGACCCGGCAGATCGGGATGGGCAGCCAGCCACTTTACAGCCGCGATGGGGGTGTTTTCAGTCGCGGCGGGAGCATTACGCCACCAGGCCTCGCGCACGCCCGGCAGCAGGGCCAGTGGCAGCAGGAAAAAGACTAGGCTGAGGGTCAGGTTGAGCCTCGGGGAGCCGTGTTTCGGGTCTGCCAAGACCTTCTTTTCCCAATCCGCCAGCATCAGGGAAGTGAGCACCGCCAGGATAAAAACGAACCATACGACGTAGCGCTGGCCCCACAGGGCCAGCAAGCCGAAGCCCAGGAACCAAGTCCATTCGAGAGCTTCGAGTTTGCGCGGGGCGAAGGCTGCCAGCAGGGGAAAGGCCAGCAACCACAGGAAGAAAATGTTCATCTGCCAGCCCGAGTTGACCGGCGGCCGCCACTCGATGGAGAATTGCTGGCTGGAGGCGGCGGTCAACGAATTAAAGACATAAGTCCACGAGCCTAAACCGCGTGGGTTTAGGAACGTGGCGAGCAGGACTCCCGCGCCTGCCAGCGCCAGGAGACGTTTGTCGCCCCGGCCGAAGACCAGCGCCGCGCCGGTCAGCAGAAGGAGCATGATAAACGACCCGTGCAGGTTGACCCACAATAAGCTGATGAGCGGCAGCCACCAGACGGCTTTCCGGTCCCCGTTCTGCCAGCGGTATAAAAGGTGGAGCGCCAAAGCGAACAATGGGTAGGCAAATAACTGCGGCCGCATGGACCAGTTATTGCTGGATGCCAGAATACCCAGCAGGAGCACCAGGGCTGCGCCGATGCGACCCGCACCCAGTCGCCGTGCCGTCAGCCAGATGAGGGAATAGGCCACTGCGACCAGCAGCCCGCGCGCCAGCACGGTCAAGGTGAGACCGCCCAGTTTATAGATCAGCCAGAAAAGGACCGCCGCACCCCATGAAAGGTAGACCACCGGACTGCCTGCCCGGGTGTAACTCATCGTGTCATTCTGCGGCAGCCCTCCCGCTGTCAACGTGTCTTGCCCGATGCGCAGAGTCCACCAGTAGTCTTGCGGGGTGACCGGCAGGAGAAAAGCAATTGCCAGGGCAATGGATAGAACCAGGCCCAGCCAGAGCAGAGCAGCGGTATCGGAACGAGGTTTCATTCTATTTCCACGAAGAAATTATTAACAGGGTTCACCACGATTGATGAAAATGGAGTGCGAAGTCTTCGTGAAGCACCCCTGTGGGGCCTGACTTCGCCGACGACAGGAGTCGTCGGACTCCATTTTCAGATCAGGTCCTACCCTAATCCTTACCATCCCCATAGGGGGCTTCCAAAGGGAGAGGGGACAGCTTTGCCACGATATAGGCCTTCCAGCCCAGCGCCTCCAGGGAAGGGACAACCGGGTAGCCGGGGCGCATCCAGAAAATCTTGTAACCGGCGGCGATCAACGTCTCCCAGGCAACCCGGCTGGATTCCGGTCCGTGCAGTTCCACCAGCATCAGCGGGCGCGCCTCGGCCAACACGCGGCGCATGCCCGGCAGCGCCATCACCTCGCCACCCTCAATGTCCATCTTGACCACTTGTGGCGGCGGATTGCCTTGGCCATAGACGAACTCGTCCAGGGAGATTCCTGGAACGGTAACTTCTGACTGGTACTGGTCATCCCGGCCGGCGGACCCGTCAGCCTTGCCCATCCCACCGGAAGCGTGTACCTGAAAACGCACCGGGCCGGAAGCCTGTGTCACCGCGCTTGCGACGACCGTCACCTGCGCCTCCATCCCATTAAGTGCCAGGTTGCGTCGCAATTGTTCCACGTTGGACGGGAGCGCCTCGAAGGCAAATATTCTTCCCGTCTTCCCGGCGGCTTTTGCCAGCAGGAGCGACACGTAGCCGATGTTCGCGCCCACGTCAAAGATGACCGCGCCGACGGGAATAAGCGCGCGCAAAGCAGATTGTAATTCCAATTCGTACGTGCCGAGCCAGTAATCCTTATCAATTTGCATATCAAGCAGGATGGTGAACCCGGCCAGGTCTCCTGCGGCGACTTTAACTTCGACCAACCCGGTCGGAGCGAGGCGGTTCAACCCGCGGCGGATGAGACGCGCCAGCGGCTTGACCTTGTAGATGGCTTGCTTGAAAGAATTCGGCAGGATTTTGGCGGTGAAGGCCGCGATGGAGAGGAATAATTTCTTCATGAGGATAACTGTTCGCTTCTAGCCAAGAAGGACTTGAAGATATTTATCCACCATAGTATCCAACCCAAAGGCTTCTTCAGCGCGCTGGCGGGCGGCTGTTCGGAAGTGCATATTGTTCTGCAGGATTTCAACGGCGGCTCCGGCCAGGGTGGGAAGGTCGGGCTGTTCAAGTTTCCACGGGTCACCACCGTAGGAGACCAGGCGGCCGGCATCGCCGGTGATGAGTTCGGGCAGGGCTCCGGTCGCAAATCCCGTTACCGGCAGCCCGCAGGCCAGGGCTTCGATGACCGAATTCGGGCAGGCGGCATTGATGTCTGCCGAATATAGAAGGTGCGCCGAGCGGTCGAGGGCTGGGATATGGTCGCGCGGCACCTGTCCGGCCCACAGGATGGGCACCCGGCTCTTTTTTTGGGTGATGGTTTGCAGGTGCGGGGAGAGGCGGCCAACGACCATCAATTCGAGCGGGAATTTTTCAGCCAACTGTTCGGCCAGTCCCAGGGCATTTGCCAGCCCGGTTTCGTAACCGCCTTGCAGACTGCCTTCCACCAGCAGCAGCCGGAAGGTTTCATTCGGACGCTCGAGGGGGCCATCGGGCGAGTAGGCCGAGAGGTCCACGCCGTTACGGATGCCAACCGATGGAACGCGCTCCGGGCCGAACTGCCTGGCCCACCAAGCGCGCACAAACTCGGACTGGTAGACAACATGCGTCACCACCCGCGCGCGGAGCAAAGCGAGCAGGCGATTGCCGTACTCAGCGCGCAGGAAGTGGCGCAGGCCTGTGCGCAGGCGGCGGTGCAGCCAGTTGATGCCGTCCAGGCGCTGGACGATGCGGATCCCACGCCCCCGGAGGCGCAGCAGGCCGGGCAGGTCACGGGTGGTGCTGGTGAGCAGCAGCGCCTCAAAGGGTGTTTCGGTGAGACGATAGCAGACCTGGACGCCGCGGGCGTTCAGCCCGGCGGTCAGGTTGGCCTGGAAGGAGGCTACCCCGCCGGTGTTGGCTGATCTCGGGAAGATGCAAATTCGTGGCACAAAGAGATTATACCGTAAGGGGAGGTGTTATAATTTGGACAGGAGTTGTCTGGAATGTTTAACTTTCATGGTCCCGACCGCCGCAAGGAAGAAGAACGCATCCGCAATGAAAACCGCCTGCCGCCCGGCCAGGCGCTGACACTGAAGTTCCCGGTCCTGCACTACGGGCCGGTGCCCAACTTCAACCAGGCCACCTGGGATTTCCGCGTCTGGGGCATGGTGGAGCAAGAAAAGGCCTGGACGTGGGACGAGTTCAACCAACTGCCGCGCACGCAGATCATGATGGACATCCACTGCGTGACGCGGTGGAGCAAGGTTGACACCCTGTGGGAGGGCGTCGCGGTGCAGGCATTGGTGGAGCAGGGTATCATCAAACTCAAGCCCTCGGCCAGGTTCGTAATGCAGCATGCCGAGCATGGATTTACGGTCAACCTACCCTTGGAAGTGATTCTGCAGGAGAACTTCCTGCTGGCGACCCATTTCAACGGTGAGCCGATCACACTCGAACACGGCTATCCCCTGCGAGGCGTTGTCGGCGCCATCCCCGGCCGGGACGATCTGGCGAGTCCCTACCTGTGGAAGGGTGCCAAGTGGCTGCGCGGGCTGGAGTTCATGCCACGCGACCGTCCGGGCTTTTGGGAAAAGGCCGGCTACAACAACAGGGCGGATGTATGGAAGGAAGAACGTTTCGCTTAATAAATATGGGGCGGGTCTCCCCTACGGGGATGATATGAGACTCGCTCCATGTTTTTTTATGGCCGCGTTCCCAATACGACCGGAATTTCCAGCTGCTGGTCGCCGCGCAGGACGGTCAGCGTAACCGTATCACCGGGGGATTTATACAGGGCGAGGTAACGGATCATATCGTCGAAGGTAACCACCGTCTGGCCGTCAATGGCGATGACCAGATCTCCGCCCTTGTTCAGCCCCTGGTAGCCCTGCAGGTTAAGCGGCTGCGTCCCGGCCCGGATACCAGCTTGGTCTGACGGTCCGCCGGGGGTCACGCTGGTCACATATGCGCCGGAGGTGCTTTTCAGGCCAAGTGCTTCAATCACAGTCAAGGGCAGGTCATCCTGGGTCGAAATTCCCAGATAAGCATACTCAAATTTCCCGTTCTGGATCAGGCTCGGAACGACCCGCTTGACGGTGTGGATCGAAATGGCGAAGCCGATGCCCGAATTAAGCGGTTCACCGCTGGTGGTATAGCCGGAGGTCTCGATGGCACTGTTAATGCCGATCACTTCTCCGTTCAGGTTCAGGAGCGGGCCGCCCGAATTGCCGGGATTGAGGGCCGTGTCGGTTTGGATAATGTCAGCGTTGGAGAAATACCCGCCGCCCTGTGCCTGGCTGCTGGTGGGTAGTGCCCGTCCCAGGGCTGAGATGATGCCGGTGGTCATCGTGCCGCTCAAGCCGAAGGGATTGCCGATGGCAATCACAGTCTGTCCAACCTGCAGGATATCAGAATCGCCCAACGGCAACGGATGCAGTTCCGAGGCCGCCACATCCACTCGGATGACGGCCAGGTCGGAGTAGGCATCCGTCCCGATCACGTCCCCAAAGGTTTTGAGACCAGACGCAAAGTCCACCTCCACCTTGGTTTCGGTGCCCACCACATGATTGTTGGTGACGATAATCCCATCGCCGCTGTAGACCCAGCCCGATCCCTGGGCAGTGGTGGTGCGGATGGAGACCACGCCCGGGCTGAACTGCTGGTAGATGGTCATAAACCGGTCCTGCTGGTTTGACAGGTCCGTTGGGTTTGAGCTGACCGGCAGGGCCGGGATGGCGGTGGCTGTGGGGGTGAGGGTGGGGAACAAGCTGGTCATCTGGCAGGCGATCAGCGAGACTGTCAGGAGGACCACGACTACCGATAAAGTGACTTTTTTACTCATACTATTCTCCATTGGTCGATTACTTTATTAATTTCGCAGCTTCTTCCAGCAGGGATCTCTGCCGTGCATTCAACTGCCGCGGGATCTGCACTCTCAGGTGGACGTACAGATCGCCTGTAGCCTGCGGGCGTTTCAACACGGACATGCCGCGCCCGGCCACCCGGAACACCTGCTCGGGCTGGGTACCGGCGGGGATGGTCAACACAACCTTCCCGGATACGGTTTTAACTTCCACTTCGCCACCCAGGATGGCCTTAAAAACGTCAATCGTGACATGGGTATGCAAATCGTCGCCGTCGCGCTCGAAAAGCGGATCCTCGGCCACGTCCATGACAAGATACAGGTCAGATGGGCTGCCATCGGCGCGGGCCGGACCCGCAGCCGGCACCCGGATCTTGGTGCCAGTGCGAACTCCCAGCGGGATTTTCACATCCACCCGGCGGCGGTCGGTCTGGAGGGTGCGCGTCGTGCCGGTGAAGGCTTCCTTCAGGCTGATGGTGACCGGCTGTTGAATGGAGGGCGCCCCGCGTGAGCTGCGGCCCCGCATCGTTTGCCCGACATTCGCCCCGCCGAAGATGGAGCGGAAAAAGTCCGAGAACGATCCGCCCCCAAACAAGTCGTCCAGGTTGACCTCCTGGACGCCCGGTCCGGAGGACCAGCGGCCCCAGTCGTAGTTGCCGGGTGCGCCGTTCTGCTGCCACTGCGAATAATCCTCACCCAACTGGTCATAGCGGAGGCGTTTTTCCGGGTCGCTCAATACCTGGTAGGCCTCGTTGATCTCTTTAAAACGGTCCTCGGCCTGCTTATCACCGGGATTGCGGTCCGGATGATATTTCATGGCCAGTTTACGGTAGACTTTTTTAATCTCGTCGGCGCTGCTGCCGCGCGGAACGCCCAGGATTTTATAGTAATTTCGATATTCCATAAGGAACCTTATAACACAAAACCCTTGAAAGATACATTCTAGACCCCGCCGGAGAGCCGGTCAAGCGCTGGAAAGGGGGTCTAATGCAACTCTAACATGCTGTTGGCTATTGGGAAAGGTGGCAGTATACTTGACAGATATCCACCCTGTAGGAGTATTTATGAAATCCATCTGTGTCTACTGTGGCTCTGCCAATCAAGCCTCCCAGGAATATTTCCGCGCCGCCCACCGGATGGGTGAGACGCTGGCCCGGCGCGGCCTGACCCTCATTTTTGGCGGTGGCAAGACCGGGCTGATGGGAGCGCTGGCTGACAGCGTGGTGGAAAACGGTGGCGAAGTGACCGGTGTGATCGTCGAAAGCATGAACACGCCCGAACTGGCCCTCACCCGGCTGACCCGCCTGGAGGTGTCGGCCACCATCCATCAACGCAAGGCGCGCATGTACGAGCTTGCAGACGGGTACATTGCCCTGCCCGGCGGCTACGGCACGCTCGACGAACTTTTCGAAACGCTCACCTGGGCGCAGATCGGCGAACACTGCAAGCCGGTGGGACTGCTGAACGTGAATGGTTATTACGATGCTTTGCTGGCCATGCTTGACCGCGCCCTGGAAGAAAAATTCCTCTTTCCCGAACACCGGCGGGCTTTGCTGTGCGACTCGCAGCCGGAGGCTTTATTGGATGCGATGAGTGCCTACCGGCCTCCGCTGGAGGCGGTGAGTCGCTGGATGCGGCAGGATTAAGCTACTGACATCGAAGGCTAACCTGCCCCCTCCGTCCTTCGGCCACCTCCCCCAAATCCTCCGGATCTAGGGGAGGATGAGAATATGGGCGCAGGCGGTGAGTCACTGGATGCGGCAGGAATAAGAAGGGTATGTCTGATGTGTTGTTGGAAAAATGCCACCACAAAACTACTACCCCCGTAGAACGGGGGCAAGCGACATGAAAAGGGCGACGACGCGGAGCATCGTCGCCAGGGAACGCTAGCCCCCTCCCTCACCCCGCTTCGTTCTGTAGATCAAGCCCCCCGATGAATTCTCTCAGTACAGAATCAACTGGAACTACCGTCTCATCCGTTATGGGGATGACGCTTCTCAGCAAAGCATGAACCCGGGAGGCCCTGTTGTAGGCATCCTGTCTAATTGGGTCGTCC
>Ga0315274_10010332_pt1 | contig 13447 bp, 11 predicted proteins | sample YL17G02_20_MG_FD_203700 | JGI IMG/M metagenome (GOLD analysis project Ga0315274, IMG submission 203700) | Sediment microbial communities from Yellowstone Lake, YNP, Wyoming, USA - YL17G02_20 | ecosystem: Environmental > Aquatic > Freshwater > Lake > Sediment | place: USA: Wyoming | collected...
GACCGCGCGATTGGAGAGCGCGCATGGCACCAAAGGCACACAGATCGTTAGAGGCAATAACAGCAGTTGGGGGATACGGTTTATCCAATAAAACATTCATGGCAAAATGCCCGGCATTTTCGGTAAAGCCCCCCTCGACAATGATTTCCTCATCAACTCTCAAGTGATGTTCCGCAAATTTGGTACAGTAACCGTTCCATCGAAATTCCGCGCACATCAACTCACTTGGTGGAGCGATATAACCGATCCTTGTATGCCCCAGCTGAATGAGGTATTCAACAGCCATGGAGATTCCCTTTTCCCCATCTATGTCCACAAAAGGATAGTTCTTTGTAGTCGTGGTCCTGCCAAACGAAATGAAGGGGAACCGCTTCTCGAGTAGAAATTCTATCCTCGGATCTTGGACGTGGGTTCCCATAAGGATGAGACCATCAACCTGTTTTTCTCCTATCATTTTCTGATATAAATGTATTTCATCTACTTGTGACGTTGCCCCATGCAGCAGTAAACCATAGTCATTCTCAGTAAGTACTGTATTTATTGCGGAAAGAAAATCTAAAAAAACATTATCGCCAGATTGAAGACTTCTGTTTTCTTCTGGTGAAATCAGAGGAACGAAACCTATTTGCTTGGTTAACTTGGACTTTAAAGTTCTCGCCGCGGCGCGCGGTTGGTACTCCATTTCATCAATTGCCTTTTTTATTTTCTTTCGTGCAGCTTCACTGACTACTTCGGGATTGTTCAAGTAGTTCGATATGGTACCAATCGAAAGCTTTGTTCTTTTTGAGATGTCGATTATCGTCGGCATAGAACATATCCTGTTGAAACGTTTCAATTCTATATCGTACGACATAATTTGTCAAGGTAATGACTGAAATCAGACAATAGTTCGGACAGGATAAACAGTCAGAGAATGATAGAACGAGTTTACAGCAAAAAGGAGAGAGAGTTCCGGTGTAGAGGATTTCCTCTTTTATGTCCGAACTTGTATCCGAAGGTTAGTTTTCCCTGTTGCCGAATTCCCCTGGATTTTGTACAATGATACCGATAAAGGAGATCATTATGCGCTTTGGCATTATGGCAATGCAATTGGAAGCCCTGGTCCCCTCGGGTGTGCCTGCCGGGCAGATCATGGCGAATATCATGAGTTTTGACCATGCCGGACTGGCACAAGGGCTGGCAAACGCAGGCTTCAACCCGATCGAATTGGGCGGCGACCTGGGGATGTTCATGCCGAACGTCTACAGCCCCGAATCGGTCGAGAGGTTGGCTGCCCTTAAATCGGATGGCCTCTCGTTTACCCTCCACCTGCCATTGTGGTCGGTGGAACCGTCCACACCACTGATGCCGGTGCGTAAAGGCTCGGTGGAGGCAATCGTGCAAACGATCAAGGCGACAGTTCCCATCGACCCGGAAGTCTGTGTGTTGCACGCCACCGGCGCGCTGGCGGCGGAGTTCTACAACATGAAAATCTCAGAACTCGCCCGCACCCTGATCCTGCGCCAGTTCCAGAACGGGGCGCGCGCGAGCATCCGGGCAATCCTCGCCGAGACCGGTCTTCCCAGCCGCCGGCTGGCTATCGAGACCATCGAGTTTCCCCTCGACCTGACCCTCGAACTGGCCGAGGAGTTCGACCTGTCCGTCTGCCTCGACACGGGGCATGTGCTGGCTGGCTTCCCCGGCTGGTTTGATTTCTTCGAGGTGGTGGAAAAGCTTCTGCCACGCCTGGCGGAGGTCCATTTGCATGACTGCAGGAAAATGCCGCAGGGCGTGCGTGGTTACGGCGAAGACCACAAACCGCTCGGAAGCGGTGACCTCGACCTGGGCCGCTTCCTCGACCGGCTGGCCGCGGCGAACTTTGGCGGTCCATTGGTGTTTGAATTAACAGTGGATGAGGCTCTTGAATCGCTCAAGGTTGTTAAATCCATCCGACCCAACTACATAAAGGAGTAGCCATGAAAAGAATATCCTTCCTGCGTATGTTCATCATCAGCCTGTTGGGCTTCGCCCTTACTTTTTCCTCCAACATCCAGGACCCGCCGCTGATGACTTATAAGGTACGCCAGCTCGCACCCAACCTGCCGAATACCACCCTCGGCATTCTGGGCTTCATTGGCCTGCTGGTGGCGATGGCTGTCCAGCCGATCGTGGGAGTCTTCTCCGATCGGGCCAGGACGAAACTGGGCCGCCGCCTGCCGTTCCTCATTGGCGGTGCGGTACTGATCGCCGCCTCCCTGTTCCTGCTGGTCGCCGCACCGACGCTTTGGGTTTTACTTCTGGGCGTGATCCTGATCCAGTTCTCCTCGAATATCCTGCAGGGCCCCTGGCAAGCGCTCATCCCGGACCTGGTGCCGGAAAGCCAGCGAGGCACAGCCTCCAGCCTGAAAGGGGTGATGGACATCGTTGCCCTCGTGGTGGGCGGATTGGTTGCAGGGAAAATCCTCAGCGCCGGGATTGCTCAGTGGGGCAACAACGGCGTCTACTTTGCCGCGGCCGTGCCGACAGTTGTCTTTTTCATCTTCGTTATCTTCACCGCCATCTGGGCGCGTGAAAAAGGCGAACCAGATGCCGAGCCTGGTCCCGTGGCGACCAAGACCATAAGCGAGGCGCTCAAGGGCGCGTTCTACGTCAACTTCCGCGAGAACCGCATTTTCGGCTGGTGGTTCGCCAACCGCATCCTGTTCTGGGGCGCGTTCATCGCCATCAACACGTTCCTCATCAACTACCTGATGGATGTGATCAAGATGACGCAATCCGACGCTCAATCGTTCTACGGCAACTTGAAGTTGATCCTGGGCGGCGCACTCATTGTACTGGCGCTCCTTTCCGGCTGGCTCTCCGATAGGATAGGGCGCAAGCCGATCATGCTCGCTTCAGGATTTGTCTCTTTTGCCGGGGCACTCTTCCTGCTCTTCGTGCGGAGCCAAACGCTCATCACCGTGGCCGGCGCGATCATTGGCATGGGCATCGGCTCGTTCATCACTGTTTCATGGGCGCTCGCCACAGATATCGTCCCGGCGAAAGAAGCCGCCCGCTACCTGGGCATCGCCAACATTGCCACCTGCATCGGCTCGGGCGTGGCGCGCCTGCTGGGCGGGGTGCTGATCGACCCAATCAACAAGCTGCTTGGCTCGAGCAGCTTGGGCTATCTGTCTCTCTTTATCCTGGCCACGCTCTGTTTCCTGGCGAGCGCGCTGGTGATCATCCCGCTGCCAAACAAGCGGACAAAAGCAGGCTAACCTGCACAGCTTTTATAAAGCCGATCTTCTGAAGTCCCATCCCCCTTGCCCCCTTCCTAAGGAAGGGGGAAGATTGAAAACAGAGGTTTCGCTCGCAAAACCTCTGTTTTTTCTCATTCACCCTGCCCGCAGGATCAGCCCGTTTGTTTATCGTACTCGGCTTTCTTGCTGGCGTGCAGTTCGAGCAGATCGTGCTGCATCTTTTCCAGCCGGGCACCGCGCAGCGGGAACCAGAACAGGATCAGCGCACCGAGCAGCATGGCGATGCCGGGGATCAGGCCGATGAAAATCTTGATGCCGAATATTGCGCTGGCGGGCTGGTTGAGGAAAATCACATTGTTGTTGGATTCGCGGGTGACAAAATGAGCAGCTTGCAGGATGAAAGGCGGGACCGCAATCGCCAGCGACTGGGCCGGCTTGGTGATCAATGCATTGATGCCAAAGAACGCCCCCTCACGGCGCACACCGGAGCGCAACTCGTCCTCATCTGCCACCTCGGCGAACAGAATGTTCGTCAGCGTCTGCGGACCGGAAAGCCCGAAACCGACCAGCAGCAGGCAGGCAGGGATCAGTGCGGTGGGCACGAAGGTGATCGCAATCAGGCCCACACCGGCAATCACCAGCAGCAGTTGCTGGGCCTGCACCAGGCCCATCTTTTTGCGGATGATATTGGTAATTGGCACACCGCCGATCAGTGGAATGAAGATGAACGCCAGCAAGACGATCGTGTTCATTTTGAGCACATAATCGGCCAGGTAGAAGACAGACCCGGTCACCAGTGAGGAAACCAGGATGGACATGAAATTTTGGGCTACCAGGATGAGGAAGCTTTTACTGGTGAAGGTAAATTTGATCTGGTCTTTGAGTTTGAGGGGCTTATCCACCTGGGTGAACTCAAGGCGTTCCTTGACCTTGAAGGTGGTGGCAATGATCAACACCATGCCAGCCACGCCGACCACCACCATGGCAATCTGCAGCGGGAAGAAAGATGGCACGGCACCAGCCTTTGGGCGGAACAGGTCCGGGATGATAAAACCCAGCAGCGTGCCCAGCAGGCCAAACAGAGAGGACGATATTTGCAGGTGGTTGCGCTCGGTGTCCGATTCGCTCACCTCCGGCAGCAGGGCGGAATAGACCAGTCCGATCATGGTGTAGCAGCCATCATACAGCACCATGCTGCCCAGCATCCACAGGAAAAGAGTGAAATCACCGGCGTGCTGGGGCGCCAGCCAGACCAGGATGAAGGTCGCGGCGAGAAACGGGGCGGTGTAACGCATGTAAGGAATGCGGCGGCCGCGCTTGGAGCGGGTGCTGTCCGAGATATAGCCAAAGATGGGATCGTTCAGGGCGTTCCAGACCGCATAGATGGCTGAAGCAATGGCGATCCAACGGGCGCTGAGACCCAGGTAATCCTGGTAAAAGATGGGCAGCAAGGCGCCAAAAACGCCCGAGATGAGGCTGGTTCCCAGGGCGGCAATCCCCCAGGTCACCTTGTAACTGAACGAGAGTTTGATTGCGCCTGGAGCAGTTTCAGACATGGTTTCTCCTTTTCGAATGATTCAGATTATGCAACTGGCATGAGTTCTTTCAGAGCCCGATAGCCAATGACATGCACCCCGATCTTCTCAATGTGCTGGCGGAGTTCTTCGTTCATAAAATCCTGGTAATCGGCGACCCGGCAGCGCCAGTCGGGGGTGATGGCACGCAGTTCAGGCGTATCCTTGCAAGGGTGGATGATGAAATGAGTAATGCCGGGTTGGAGGTCCGAGAAGGCCTGCTTGGTGCGTTCCAGGCGGTTCTCGTCAGTGTCCAGCTGCATCCCGCCAAGCACGTCCAGCAGCGGCAGGCCGGACTCTTCGAGCTGCTGGACCAAGGCGGCAGCCATTTTGGCAAATTCCGCCTCCAGGCCGGCGGCACGGTACCCTGCCTCGTCCAGGCGGAAGATCATCGGCGGCAGATTAAACTTCATGGCAAGCTGGATATAAATGCCCATGAATTTTGGATGCGCCACCGAACCCATGTGCGTGTCAATATGGGTGGGGACGATCCCGGCTTTGAGTGCCCGTTCCACCTGGGCGGTGAGTTCCATGTCGACTGCTGCCGGGTCGCCGTGTTCCTGGGACGGCTCGGATAGATGATAGAAGTATCCCTCTTCATCCACCATGCCGGAAGCGGGGTCACGCGTGGACACAGGCCCCCAGCGGTAGGTTTTCCATTCGCTGGTCAGAGTGAGATGAACCCCGAGATCAGCCTTTGTGTGTTGGCGGGCGTAATCGGCGATGTGCAGGAACCATGGACAGGGGACCATCACTGCACCGGAGGAAATAATGCCAACCTCATTCAGGTCTGCAAAAGCCTCCACGCTGGCCTGGCACATGCCGATGTCGTCGGTGTGGATGATGGCCACGCGGTCATTGTATGCCAGGCCAAGTTTTTTAAGCACCGGGTTGGGAGTCATTGTCATGGGAATCCTTCCAGCGGAGATAAAGTATATTTATTATAGGGGTAATTTCTGTTGAATGCAACAACATAATAGAAGAAACAAACGGACAGGCTCTGGGGGAACCTGTACGTTTTAGTCAAACCTTTATTTGCGTTGCTTCTTATCTGCGCCCTCTCCCCTTCGGCGGGGAAGGTGCAGCGGCTTCGGGGCGTCGCTTCCCCTTCGGGGACGATGTGCGACTGGATACCCGTAATCAAATCAGCACCGTCGCAAAGGAGGCCGCGTAGGCCAGCACCTGCATCAGCGAAGGACGGTCGCTGTACCCGAATAAAACTCCCAGCGTTTGCCCGGCCACGGACTCCGCGCTGACCACACTCCCCAGGTCCCAGACATGCTCGATGAGGGCGGGAATCCAGCCTACTTCGACCAGTTCATCCACGCCGCGCGCCACCAACCCGGCGGCAAACTGGAGCAGCAGGAAACCTGTCACCTGGAAGAAGCGCCGCAGGTCAAGGCGCACGGTGGTCGCAAAAAACGACCAGCCAAGCAGAATGGCTGTACCGAGGCCGAGCAATGTACCCAGGATCGTCCGGCGCGCCTCGAGGAAAACGTCACGGCCGTCAGGAACAGAGCCAGTTCCACACCCTCTGCTGGGCAACAATAATAATAATTATCGCTTTGTCTTTCTTGCTCTTCCCCCATGAAACGCCGGAGCGGTAATCGCATAAATCGTGCACAGCCTCCCATCCAGCATCCTCGAGCGGATGCGAGCATCCATCTCTTCCAGCGTGTCGGCAGTGGTGATGACGGTCGGCAGTTCGGCGTTGTAGCGGTAGTTGAAGAGTTGATGGAGTTTTTCGCGCGCCCAGGGGGTCATGGACTGTGTTCCCAGGTCGTCCAGAATCAGGAGCGGCGCGGTACGGATGTTGTCGAAGCGGCGGTCGTAACGAACATTGCTCTTTTCATTGAATGTTGCGCGTAGGTGATCAAGCAGATCTGGCACCATGACAAAGAGCGGTTGGTCGCCCAAATCGGTCCGGGTGTTGGCGATAGATGCAGCGAGATGGGTTTTTCCGCAACCATAAGGCCCAGTGATGACCAGCCAGCCCTTCGGTTTGCGGGCAAAATCCGTAGCGGCTTTGAGCGCCTTTTCCAGCGAATTTAGTTTGTCGGGGGATAGGCCTTCCTCACAGCGGTCATCAAAATTGACAAACGTCTTGTTCGCATGCAAGTCGAGTGAGGAGAGTTCGTGATGGCCTTTGTCGTCAAGCGGATGACGGTAATCAGGAGCAGTGATAATAACTTTACTAACCAGTTCCGGGTCCTGGATGCGTGAACGGATGCGTTCCTCGATATCGTCCAGCGGCACGTTGGTCGTCACCACCAGCGGCAGTTTGTTGATGTAACGGTAGTTAACGATCTGGAACAATTTTTCCTGCGCCCAGGCGGTGGCGTTCTGGGTGCCGAAGTCGTCCAGCACCAGCAGCGGGGCGTTGCGAATTTCTTCGAAGCGCTGTTCAAAGGTGGTATCTTCACTGTCGAAGGAGAAGCGCAGCAGATCGAGCAAATCGGGGACGGTGAGAAAGAGGGTCGGCACGCCCATGCTGACGGCGAAGTTGGAGATGGCCGCTGCCAGGTGAGTCTTGCCGCAGCCGTAGCCGCCCTGCAAAAGCAGCCAGCCGTTCAGCGAACCGGCGTACTGGCGGGCGATGTTGTACGCCTGTTCTAGTAAATTCGCATGACTTTTTCCTAGGTTGATTTGGCCGTGCTGCTGGAAAGACTCGAAGGTCAGCCCCTGGAGTTCGTCCAGGTGGCTGAGCGAAAAGAGCCGTTCGCGCACCGCACGCATCACGTCGAGATTGCGGCAGACGCAGATATCCAGTTTGCCGAAGTCAGGTGAGGCGGGTTCGGCATCGCGACGAAGGTAACCCAGGCCGTGGCAGTGCGGGCAATTTGGGTCGCCCAGGGTCTCAATGTTCAATGAAGTCGGCGTACTCGCCTTCGACGTACCGGCGGCCATCTTCTTGAGCGTCTCGTCCATTTTGCTTTTTGGCATGGCCTTCCACCTTCCAGTGTTTCAAAATCGCTTCCACATATTTCAAGTTGCGCTTGTTGTTCTTGACGGCAATTTCCAGCGCCTCCACCACCCATTCCGGCGGGTAAGTCTGCTCGGCGTCTTTCAGGGCGTCGGCGAGCATGGGTGTCAGTGGGCCGATGTTTTCTTCATAGAGTTTGAAAATGTTCGGGCGTTCTGGCGGCGGGTTGGACCTTGCAGCTCCTGCGGGTACATCCCGTTGGCCTTTGGCGAATGCTTCGGCGGCGGCCCGGCCGCGCGGGGAATTCAGAAAGTAGAATGCCGCCTTCTTTTGGACCCGCAACAGGCTGCCGCGCTGCACGGCTTTTTCCAGGGCTGGACCTGGATCCGGGACGATCTCGGCGAAATCCTGTTCCCGTAAGAAGCGGACCCGGCTCTCCATGTGCTCAAAGCGCCATAGGGCGTAGAGTGTGACCTTCAACTCGTCCGCCTCAGCGATCTCGTTCAGCAATTGCCGGAAGAACGAGTCGGGGATTTGAGTGAAGGTTTCGGAGTCAGTAAAGCCTTTGAAGTTCATTTTGCACCCTCGGCGTTCCACAACGGCGCCCGCAAGGTGCTTCGCTAAGACGCCGCCGGGAGCGTTAGACTTGTGAAAAATCAATACTGCTCTTCGCTCCGTCCACGAACTTGGCGAGGTGTTCAAGGAAGACCAGTTCGATCGAACCAGTGGGCCCATTGCGGTGCTTGGACACAATGATCTCGGCCACATTCTGCTTGACAGTATCCTTCTCGTACTGGTCGGGCCGGTAAATGAACATGACGATATCGGCATCCTGTTCGATGGAACCGGATTCGCGCAGGTCGGAGAGTACCGGGCGCTTATCGGTGCGCTGCTCGACCGCGCGGCTTAATTGCGCGGCGGCCAGCACCGGGACGTTCAGTTCGCGCGCCAGCACCTTCAGGCTGCGCGTGATGTACGAGACTTCCTGGACGCGGTTCTCGGTGCGCGTGTCGCCGCTCATCAACTGGATGTAGTCGAGGATGATCAGGTCGAGGCCAAATTCCATGTGCAGGCGGCGGCATTTGGTGCGCAGGGCCAGCGGGGTAATGGCAGGGGTATCGTCCAGGAAGATGTGCGTGCCGCCCAACACTTCAATGGAGTGGACGAATAGATCCATTTCGTTATCATCAAGCTTGCCGGTGCGCAAGTGCTGCGAGTCGATACCAGTTTGCTGGGAGATTAAACGCTGGGCAACTTGCTCATTCGACATTTCCAGCGAGAAGATGGCGACGTGCTTCTTATGCAGCAGGGCGGCGTTCTTCGCCACCGAAAGCAGGAAACCAGATTTACCCTGACCCGGTCGGCCAGCGATGATGAGCAGATCCGAGGGCTGCAAGCCCATCAGTTTGCGGTCGAGGTCAATGAAGCCGGTCGGGACGCCGAAGATGTCCGTGGGACGCTTGGCAAGTTCGTCTATCCGGTCATAGACTTCGCTCATCACCTGGCGGATGGGCTGTACGTCGTGACGCAGCCGCCGCTCGCTGACGTTGAAGATGGATTTTTCCGACTCCTCGATGATATTCTCGACCGACTCCCGCTCGTTGTAGGCCAGGGTGGCGATCTGGTTGGCCGCGGTCAACATGCGGCGGCGGATGGCGTCCGCTTCGACCATCCGACCATAGGCCTCGGCATGCAGCGAGGTTGGCACCTGGTTGAGGAGTGCGGTCAGGTAAGCCGGGCCACCGATCTCGGCCAGTTGACCGGCACCCTCCAGTTCTTCGGAGACGGTCAGGAAGTCCAGCGGGATGCGTTTTTCGTGCAGACGGGTGAAAGCCTCCCAGATCCAGCGGTGCCGGACAATATAGAAATCGTCCGCCTGGAGGAACTGGGCCAAATCGTAGTAAGCTTCGGGGTTAATGAGCACGGCCCCCACAACGGCTTCTTCGGCTTCGCGGCTGTGGGGGATGACCGGTGTGGATGGGAGGGAGATCCCTTCGATGGGGCTCAGGGCAGGCTCTTCGGGAGGAGGAAAATCAACCATGGTTTGATCCGGTAGGGGCGGACCGGAGTTTACCCCCGCAAGGGGGTGTCCGCGCTATGATTTTGGTTTTTCTTCGTCGCCTTTATCGGTACCGAGTTTCTTCAGAAAGTCTTCGAAAACATCCAGCCGTTTTTCGTCCTCTGGTTCGGCTTTCGCTCCCGCTTTCTCGACCGGTTCGGAAGGGGTCTCTTCCTGTATTATATTATTCTCAGGGACAATGCCTGCTTCATCCATCACTGCCTGGCTGACCAGGATCGGGACATGGGCGCGCACTGCCAGGGCGATGGCATCCGAAGGACGTGAGTCGATGTTAATGATCTTCCCATCAGTTTCGGCGACGATGTTGCCGTAAAAGATATCCTCTTTCATGGCAACGATCTCGACGCGTGAGATTTTACTGTTGAAGAGAGTGAAAAGATTTTTGAGCAGGTCATGAGTCAACGGGCGGCTGATCTCCACTTCCTGCAACGCCACCGTGATGGACTCGGCTTCGTACGGCCCAACCCAGATGGGCAGGTAACGTTCCACGTCCGTCTGGTGCAGTACCACCACCCGCTGCGGGGACATCAGGCTGACGCGCACACTGTCAATTACCACTTCAACCATGTCTGTCATAGGGGCTCCAATAAAGGTACTGTTATTTTAGCACAGTTCAACTATCGGCCCATCAAATTACCTGTCAAAATCCACGCTTTTCACAAACTCGGGGTTTTGGGTGTTGGACGGGCGAACCTCATGCAACACCCAAAAAATTTTCCCCATCGCCAAGGCGATTCCCAGAGAAACTTACCCGCCAAAAACGAAGCTGGGCATGCCGCGCATTTTGGTCCGGATGTGAAACAGCCCGCCGGAGAGAGGATACCTTGCCAGTTGTTCCACACTTATCCCTTTGCGCGCTGAGGTAATATAGAGATCGGTCAGATCCGGCCCTCCAAAGACACAAGACGTTACATTCAACGCCGGAACGGGAATCGCTTCCAATAGTTGACCGGTGACCGGATCCCACCTGGTGAGTTTTGCCCCGCCCCACATCGCCACCCATAACATCCCTTCAGCATCGGAGGTCATTCCATCCAGCCAGCCCAATTTTGGCGGGATCTTGACCACCGGGCGCGGGTTGGCGATATTGCCTGTCGACAGATCATAGTCGAAGGCGGATACCTGGCGTGTGGGTGTGTCGATATGGTAGAAAGTCTGGTAGTCAGGACTCCAGGTCAGACCGTTGGAGATACCGACGCCGGTCAGCAGGGTTTTCAGCGTACCATCGGAAGAATAGGAATATAGCGAACCGCTGGCTTCTTTTTCATCGTCGTCCATCGTCCCGGCCAGGAAGCGTCCGGCCGGGTCGCATTTGCCATCGTTGAAACGGTTGCCAGTCAGGTGCGGCTCGGGATTGGCGAGGCAGACCATCCGCTGGGAAGGCAAGTCCAAGGTCATAAAACTGCTTTTCAAGGCCATGACCAGGCTGATACCCTGGTTTAGCATATAGACCGGTCGCGGGGCCACACAGCCCAGGTTTTCGCCAACCTTGATCCAGCGGTCGGTCTGCTCACCCGGGTCATAGGTGTGCAGGCGCCCGCTTTGAATGTCCACCCAGTAAAGCAGGCCGCGCGAAGTGTCCCAGGCAGGACCTTCGCCGTGGTCGGCGCGTGAGTCTAGGAGCAATTCAGGTTGCATGGTTTTAGCGGGTTACTTTCGCTCGCACCACAAAACTATCCACCGCCCCGAAACGGTACTTGTATTCCTCGTTCCCCCGCATGAAATCGAACTCGAGGCGTTTATTCTCGTTGGCCCATTGCAGGAGGTACCCCAGCAAAATCCAGCCGGGGGACAGTTCCAGGAAGCGTTGGTCTATGCCGGAGTTGTAGACCCAGATGCGGTTCAAGTAATCGAAATTGAGGTAGCCGGCAGCTTTCTGCCCGTCAACTTCGAGGAAGGCCAGTTGCAGCCAGCCATTAACGAAAGCGGCCCGGCACGAGAGCTGCATCTGGCGGCGCATCGCCTCGGTCAGGAATTTCGCCTTCTCCGGTTCCTCCGCCATCATTGCCAGGAAAGCCTCCACTTCGGCATCCAGAGTCGCACCATCTGACACACTATACCAGCGTATATCGCTGCCATTTTCTTCGGCGCGGCGCATTTTGCGGCGGATCTCGTGGCGCTGTTTTTTATCAATGCCGGCAAGATAGGTCTCGAAGTCTCCCGTCAGTGGGATGGATGGGGCGTGGTAGGTCTGCTCCTGGGCGAAGGTCCAGCCGCGCTTTTCAGCTTCGGCTTTCAGGACCGGGAGCGTGGGCGAGGCTTCGGGGAGGTTTTGCCAGTCAAGGACCTGCCATGGTTTCGACACCGCTTCCGGGGCAGGCACGCTCAGCCCGGCGGGCCCGGAATAACCGAGAAAATCCAGCAGACCAGAGATGAATGAGGATAAATCTGTCGGGCGGACGATTATATCCAGGTAATCCGAGATTTCGATACTGCCGAGCAGCAGCAGCGCCGGGTCAGCGTCCCGATTCCTGGCAGCAAAGAGCGGGGCTACCCCGGCCAACCGGCCATCCTGGCGGGCGAGGACAACCGCCAATTCTGAATCCGGCCACTCGCCCCCGCCGCGTGTTTCCCACCAGGTTCGCAGGTATTCGTTACGCAGGAAAGGCACATGGGTGACGCTTTCATCCAGAAGCGCGTTCCATTCAGTTTCCAATGGCTCAAGCTCTGTGAAATTGCGGTGAAGGGTAAATTTCATACGGAGATTTTACCAGTATAATGTGGGTGTGGCTGCTGCGTTCGACCTCAACCTTCTCTCATTTTATCGTATCAAAGGCCAGGAATGGCCGCAACTGCCCGGGTTACTGACAATGGTTCCGCCCCGGCGCACTGCTCGCGGCCGCGAGGACGACCGCCTGATTATCTACCTGAGCTTTTCAGGTAACGATCCCCTCTCCTCCAACGAGTATAACCAGATTGCCACCCAGATGGCCAAACGGTTTTACCAGACCGCTGGTTCGTTGACTTCCGCCATCCGCACGGTTGCTCAGACCCTCAACCTTTCACTGGTGGACCGCAATCTCCGCACCACTGGCAAGGGGCAGTACATCATCGGCCGGTTGATCCTGGGTGTGCTGCGCAGCTCACAATTTGTATTTGCTCAATGTGGGCCGACGCATGTATTCCACCTGGCGGAGAAGGAGACCTGCCAGATACACGACGTACAAATCTCTGGGCGCGGCCTTGGCATCGCTCAGGCTACCCCGCTCTATTTGGCACAATTCAACCTGAATCCCGGCGACCAGTTGGTGCTGTGCGCCGACCTGCCCTCCGGCTGGGAGACAGCACTGCTGGGCGGACACCTTATTTCACCGGACGCCCTGCGTAGAGAATTGCTCTCCATCACCAGTGACGATTTAAATGCGATATTGGTCCAGGTGCAGCCAGGGAAGGGCAATTTGAACATCCTGAAAGTACTGCCTGCGCCTGCACCCGGCCCAGCGGCTCCGGACCGTCAACCAGATTCCATGGAACGGGCAGCCAAATCTGCTCCCACGCCCGCCGAGCTTCAACACTCCATAACTACTCCTACCCCGGCCCGCCCCACTTCGCAGGTGGAGAGCGGACGTCCCGCCAGCCGCTTCACTCGCCTCCTGGCTGGAACTGGGCCGGATACTTCGGTGTACCCGCCGGATACTCCGGCGGGTAC
>Ga0315274_10010333_pt1 | contig 13446 bp, 8 predicted proteins | sample YL17G02_20_MG_FD_203700 | JGI IMG/M metagenome (GOLD analysis project Ga0315274, IMG submission 203700) | Sediment microbial communities from Yellowstone Lake, YNP, Wyoming, USA - YL17G02_20 | ecosystem: Environmental > Aquatic > Freshwater > Lake > Sediment | place: USA: Wyoming | collected...
AAGAAAAGTACGGCCTGAATAAACCGATTTTTGATCAGTATTTGATCCAGATGCAGCGGATGTTTATTCAGGGCGATTTTGGCGAGAGTTTTCGTACGGTCGATCGCAGCGTTAACCGAATGATCGCCGAAAATTTCCCGGCATCCGCAGCTATCGGTATCTTCGCCCTAATCGTCGGGACCACCGTTGGACTGGGGCTGGGGATCGTTGCTGCGCTTTACCGCAATTCTTTGATTGACCGCCTTGCTATGCTCCTTTGCGTAATTGGGATCGCGATTCCTTCTGCTTTGATTGCCTACGTCGTTCAATACTTCTTGGCCGTCTTTCCGCTGACGCATTTACATGTGAATCCGCATGTTTGGTTCCGTCCGGTAGGGTGGGGGCAATTTCGCGACGTGATTCTTCCGGGCTTCACTCTGAGCTTGGGGATCATCACGCTAATGACGCGCTATATGCGCAGTCAAATGGTGGACGTGTCGTTTGCCGAGTTTGTCCGCACAGCGCGCGCAAAAGGCGCCTCCACTGCCCGGATTGTTGCCCTGCACCAGTTAAGAAACGCGATGCTACCGGTGGTGTCCTTACTTGGTCCGATTTTTGTCGGGGCAATTTCGGGATCACTCCTGATTGAAAATATCTTTGGTGTCCCAGGACTAGGTGCTGCTTATTTTAATTCGATCAGTAACAACGATTATAACGTGCTGATGGGTCTTACCGTTTTTTACGGTGGCTTTTTTATCATCATCAACTTGATCACTGATGTGCTTTACGGACTGATTGATCCGCGCATTCGGTTTGGTTAGGAGCTTTCTATCATGGGCCAACATCACCAGACGCCCGGCTCCGCATTGTGGGGCCCTATCGCCGATGACATGTTCTTGCCGCTTAAGCGCGAAGCGGCAGCTGCGGAGAATATTTCCCGACCAGCATTGACGTACTTTCAAGATGCTTTCATGCGACTGCAGAAAAATGGCCTGGCCATGACTTCGCTTGCGGTCATCATGTTTGTCACGCTGGCTGGCGCCGTCGGTCCCGTGTTCTTTCCCAAGTCGGAAGGTGGGGTGGCCTACGAAAACCAACAGAACTCCCACGATATTAATCAGGGCCCAACTCGCGGGGAGTCACTGCTTATAGTGGATGATTTCGCTGCGGTTCCCGTTGATCTAGTCGATCCCAACTACGATCTTGCGGCGCCGCTTCGTGCTCCCGGTGACTTGCTGCCGCCAGAGAATTTCCGCATTGATGGTGCCGCCACTGTCGACGGCGTTCACTTGGTTTGGGACACTATGTCGGGAGCTTCGGGCTACGCAGTTTACCGGTTATTGGTAACACCTAGTGACCGTATAAAACTAAGCGATCTGGCAGACGGGACCATTGAGCGCGGACTGAATATTGCTGAGCTCACCGATCCAGCGCAGCACGCTGTATTTGACGGCATGGGACTCGATCCGTCTGAATCCTATCTTTATTCCGTGGTCGCCTTTGTCGACGATCTAAGCACAGGGCAGCGCAGCTACGGTGCACGCGCTGCAGTATTAGAGACTAAACTTATCAATACGATAAAATTATCTGACGCTCAAACGATCTATCCAAAGGCAGCGGTGGGTGAGACTATGCGCGGCCGGGCGCATCTATTCGGGACGGACGGGCTTGGCCGTGATGTGTTAGCGCGCATGGTGAAGGGTACCCGCGTGGATATGCTGCTCGCCCTTCTGGTGCCCACGCTCTGTATTTTCATCGGTCTGATTTTTGGCGCATTTTCAGGTCTCATGGGCGGCAAGATAGACAATGTCTGCATGCGCCTCGTCGAGGTTATTGATAATTTTCCGGACTTGCTTGTGTTCATCATCCTGCAAGTTGCCATTGGCAAGGGCGTACTCAGTCTCGTCGTGGCGCTGACGGCATTCAGCTGGGCTGGGTTTGCGCGCATCGTCCGCGGTGAGGTATTGCGGATGCGAGAATTAGAGTTTGTCCAGGCTAGCCGTCTGTTAGGCGCACCGATAAAAAGGCTGATCTCGCATCATATCGGCCCCAACTTATTGGGACTGATCATTATTGCTTGGTCTGCCCGTATTCCAGGGGTCATCGCATCGGAGGCGTTCTTATCGATGCTTGGCCTTGGTTTGGAACAGCCAACGCCATCTTGGGGTAATGTTGTTTTCGATGCAGCTAGGCGCTTGCAGGTCAATCCGATTCAGTTTTTCTTACCGGCCTCGGTGCTCGGCATCACGCTGTTGTGCTTCTATCTGTTGGGGGATTCGATGCGGGATGCATTTGATCCGAAATTGCGCGGCAGGACTTAGGGGGCGGCATTGGCTATGACTGTAAATCCATCGTTAGATTCAAAAGCGCCTATCCTGCTGGAGGCTCGCTCGCTCGCCGTCAACTTTACCGTGCACGGTGGGCAAGTGAAGGCCGTGCGTGACGTATCTTTTCGGGTTCATGTCGGAGAAACTCTATGCATTGTCGGTGAATCTGGCTCTGGTAAGTCGGTCACTGTGCAAACCATACTCGGATTACTGCCCTCACCACCAGCACACGTGGTGGGAGGCCAGATCATGTTTCATGGTCAGGACCTACTCAAGCTGACCCGAAAACAAATGCGCAAAATTGCGGGTGGTGAAATCGCCATGATCTTTCAAGATCCGTTGGTGAGCTTGAACCCAACCATGACTATTTACGACCAGATCGCTGAGTCTCTAATTCTGCACAGCAAGATGACGACTGCTCAACGCAGAGCCCGAGTTTTAGAGTTAATGGAATTGGTCCGCATACCAGAACCTGCAAAGCGTTTGAAACAGTTTCCGCACGAGTTGTCCGGCGGGATGCGTCAGCGGGTGATGATTGCCATGGGGCTTGCCTGCAACCCCAAGCTGCTCATCGCCGACGAACCTACGACCGCTCTTGACGTGACGATTCAGGCGCAAATCTTGTCACTTATTCGGGATCTTGCGCAGCGCCTGAACATGGCGACTATACTAATCACTCATGATTTAGGCGTCGTTGCTAAAATGGCTGATCGCGTCGCGGTGATGTACGGCGGAAAGATCGTTGAAGAAGGATTGGTGGACGATGTGTTTTACCGGCCCAAGCATCCCTATACTGTCGGACTGCAGAGAGCGATGCCTAAAGATGATGCCGGATCCGCGGAGCCCCTGACGCCGATTCCGGGCACCCCCCCTGATCTCTTTAACCCACCGGTTGGTTGTGCGTTTGCGCCGCGTTGTGCTGCCGCCATGAGAATTTGTGCCGAGCAAGCACCACCAGAAATTATGCAGGGGGACACGCGAGCCTCATGTTGGTTGCATCATCCAAAGCTAGCAACCCAGCGTCAATCTTTTGGCGTTCACCCGATTCAAACGGACTCGGGAACTGCCGGGGAGGCAAGACCATGACTACCCCGCTCATCGAAGTTGAGGGTTTGAGTAAGCAGTTTGATTTAGGTCACGGCATCAAATTACATGCTGTTGATAAGGTCTCGTTTGCCATCGAACCAGGCGAAACTCTTGGATTAGTTGGTGAGTCGGGCTGTGGCAAATCCACGCTAGGGCGGCTTTTGGTGCGTATGTACGATGCCACCGAGGGTGATTTCCGCTTTGCCGGGGAATCCATGGCCGGCAAGATGGGTACAAGTAGGCGGAAGTCCTATGCTCGTCTTGCTCAGATGATCTTTCAGGATCCTTATGCCTGCCTTAATCCGCGGATGACTGTGGGCGACATTATTGCCGAAGGCCCGGACATTCACGGACTTTGGCCGCGTCATGAACGACAAGATAGGATCGCGGCCTGGCTAGAGCGAGTCGGTTTGGTGGCCGAGCATGCCTATCGATTTCCTCATGAATTTTCCGGCGGTCAACGTCAACGCATCGGTCTAGCGCGCGCCTTAGCACTGGAGCCAAAGTTCGTCGTCTGTGACGAGCCGATCTCCGCATTAGATGTCTCAATACAAGCGCAAGTCGTTACTTTGCTTCAGGAATTACAAAGGGAGCTGGGCTTAACTTATCTTTTTATTGCGCACGGTCTTAGCATGGTGCGTTATATTTCTTCGCGTATGGCGGTCATGTACCTGGGGCAGTTGGTGGAAATCGGTCCTTCCAACGAAGTATTTTTCCGTCCGCTTCATCCCTACACGCGGGCCTTAGTCGCGTCAAATCCGCTGCCAGACCCGGTGCGTGAAAGATCTCGGCCGGAACAGTTACTTACGGGGGAATTGCCGAGTCCATTGAATCCCCCGCCAGGATGTAGGTTTTCGGCTCGATGTCCATTAGTGGATGAGCGCTGTCGCCGCGAAACCCCAGTTATGCGGCAAATAGAGAAAGGAAGAGACGTCGCCTGCCACAAGGTTTAGGCAACCATCACCTAGCAGTTTTTAGGCCCTAGGCAAAAATCTACTCTTGCTTCTGGGCGCACAAACTGTGAAGCTAATAACAGTGGTCACAAGGCAACCGTGCCGCCGAGGGCGAGGTTAAGGATTAACCCGCAGCACTCACTGAAGGCGCCGGAATAGTGGCTAGAACACAAAGACGTCCTAACATAGGGACGCAAGAGGGAGTGACGCATTTGAGGCGAGGGCGCCGAGGACGCGGCCGTTCAGGCCAGCGCGCAGCCAATCATGTAAGTGTGCATGGAGTAAGACCGCCACAGGGTATCGGTGGTTTGACGACTGCACTTGCGGCAGACATTGAAGATCAGGTGCGGATGCGTGGTGAAGGCTATTACCGCCAACGTCGCGTGTTGCTGACGAAATCAGCCCCTGAACGACTGACAGCCGATGTCAAAGGCAAAGGCGGTGAGTACCACGTCACGCTCGAGATGGCCTTAGACGACAAGCGTCTGCAGTCAACGATTAGCGCGCTTTGCGATTGTCCCTTTTATGCCGGTGGTAAAGGCTACTGTAAACACATCTGGGCAGTGCTCTGCATGGCAGACGGCACCGTCGAGTGCGATTTCAAAGCGCCCACGGATCACCCCTTGGGGTTTCATACTCGCTTTTTGCAGCCAACGGTCAGCCGCATGCGTGCGGTTGCCAGTGCTGAACCAGATGCTTCGGGCAGGATTCGCGCCTTCTCCGCCGCAAGTCATGCGGCTCCCCCAGCTCCCAAAGAGCCAGAACAACATAAAAATCGTGGACATCACGACCAACTTTCTTGGCGCGAGGCGCTTAAGATAGTCGGCCATGCTCAGCGTGATTTAGTTGAGCCTCGACAACGCGGCGGCAGCAAATCGGCAGCGAGCGATGTTTATTACGTGGTCGATGCCGAATCGACGCGCCGTAGTGGACTTCTAACCGTTTGTATTTTTAGGCGCATTGGCCAAGGTAGTAGCGGTGCCGCGGAGCCGCAAGATGCAGGCAGCGGCGGCAAGCAACCTGCACAGCTCGTTGCTGCGCCAATCGATGTGCGAGCATTAGAGAGTTTTGCTGAAGGGCCCGATCGCGACATACTGACGCATCTTTTTGGCACTGCCAGCACTACCCTATCAAGAGCAGGCTCGTGGGATGAACCAAACGCGCCTCTTAGAACTAGAGTGCATGCCTTTGTCATCGCCGAAAGTTTGCGGCCGCAGCTGATCACTCTGATGGCCCAAACGGGGCGCCTAGGCTGGATCGGCGTTGACGACGCAAAGTTAGAAAGCACCGTTACTATCGGTGTCGAGGCCTTCCATGCCCTGTCGTGGGATATGCGAGATCCGTGGATATTTCGCCTTGCTGTTGCCGTGCGCAAGCAAGACAGAACGTGGATCGTACGCGGTGAATTCCGCCGTGGCCGGATCACGGTCCCGCTACTTGAAATATTAGCCGCATTCCCTGATGGACTAGTGATCTTCAAAGATCGCATCATTCATATTCCGATGCCCGATCCAAGGCTTTGTGGGTGGATCAATACACTCAAGCAAGTGCAGTCGATCAAAGTTCCGAAAGCCGATCAGGCCGCCTTCCTGCGTTCTTTCGTTGATCTACCCAATGCACCGCAGCTGGATCTACCGAGTGATAGTGGATGGCGTATCGTGGTGGGTGAAGCCAAGCCTAAACTTATCTTTTTGGCCACGCCGATCACTGATAAAGCCATGGTACTCCTGGCGAACTATGATTTTGAATACGAGGCGCCGCCAGCTCCAACCACGCCGCAGCAACGTCAGCAAGATTCACGTCGAGGCGCCAGACGCGGGCCACGTCAGCATCAGATTGAAGCCCCTTCAGAAGTAGCGAACACGGCAGCGCTAGTTGAAGGAGTAGAGCAAAAACCTGCTGCTCCAGAACCGCCGCCTCCACCGCGCATTGTGTTGCGCCGGGATAGGCTGCGGGAAGAGCAGCTCGTTAGAGATTTATGTGAACACGCTGGGGTACACCCTTCGGCAGGACGTGCTGTGACTGGTGCCGACGTTTTTGTCGATGCGGCCATCCTGCCTACATTAGTCGGTGACCTTGGTGCTCAGGGCTGGGCGGTGGAAGCTGAGGGTAAAAAACTACGTACAGGGCGCAGCTTCAACGTCGATGTAAAATCGGGCGTTGATTGGCTCGACCTGCGAGCTAGTTTTGACTTTGGCGGTGGCACAATCGTTGAGTTGCCTAGGCTACTCGAGGCATTGCGTCGCGGCGACAACCGGGTACAACTCGGCGATGGAACAGTCGGACTTTTGCCCGAAGCTTGGCTAAAAAAACTAGATCCTATTTTGCGAATGGGTGAAGACGGTCAGAGCGACGAGCTGCGCTACCGGACCAGTCATGCAGCCTTTTTGGATGTCTTAGTTTCTGAGGCAGCCGAGGCCAATCTAGATCAATCGTTTACGGCATATAGACAGAAATTAGCAGCATTTTCGGGCATAGCTCCTCTAGAGCCAGATCCTGCCTTTATCGGTGAACTGCGCCCCTACCAGAAGCAAGGTCTAGGCTGGCTTGAGTTTCTTGAGCAATTCGGATTTGGCGGCTGTTTAGCTGACGACATGGGTTTAGGTAAAACAGTGCAGGTGCTTGCCCATTTGCATAAACGCAGCGTCACTTTAAAGGAACGGGGAGAAGTTTCCCTACCAACCTTGATCGTGGCGCCGACCAGTTTGATTTATAACTGGCAAGATGAAGCCAAGCGATTCACGCCGACACTGAAAGTGTTGGCTCACGTTGGTGCGTCGCGGATGCGCGACGTAAAATCACTATCGAAGTATGACCTAATCGTCACATCCTACGGCACATTGCGTAGCGATGTCGAAATGCTCCAATCCTTTTCGTTTGACTACGTCGTGTTGGACGAAGCGCAAGCAATCAAAAATGAGAGTACCCAATCGGCGAAAGCTGTGCGTGCGCTCAAGGCGCAACATCGACTGGCGATGTCGGGTACACCGGTAGAGAATCGAATTGCCGAACTAGGATCGATTTTCCGCTTTTTGAATCCCGGCATGTTAGACAGTGCTGCTGTATTCGGCGAATTATTTAGCAGTAGCGGCAAGCTCACGGGCAGTAAGCTGGAAACGCTGGCGCGAGCATTGCGGCCATTTATCCTGCGCCGCACGAAAGAGCAGGTCCTACCGGAACTACCGGGCAAGACCGAAAGCACCGTCTACTGCGTGCTCGAACCCGACCAGCAAAAAGAGTACGACGAGTTGGCGGCACATTATCGCGACTCGCTCAAGAAGAAGATCAAGTCGGCTGGCCTCGGCAAGTCGCGCATGCATGTTCTGGAGGCGCTGCTTAGACTGCGTCAGCTAGCTTGTCACCCTGGTCTCATTGATTCTGGGCGTGTTGGGGAGAGCAGTGCCAAACTAGACCTGCTTGAAGATGAACTCCAAGAAGTGATGGATTCTGGGCGCAAAGCACTGGTGTTTAGCCAGTTTACGTCCATGTTATCTATCGTGCGTCAGCGCTTAGATGCCAAGGGGATTGTTTATGAATATCTCGATGGCTCCACGACTGACCGCAAAGAACGCGTAGAACACTTTCAGAACGATCCCAATGTCCGCGTATTCTTGATCAGTCTAAAAGCTGGCGGTGTTGGCCTCAACCTAACGGCAGCCGACTACTGCTTCATCCTCGATCCATGGTGGAACCCGGCTAGTGAGGCGCAAGCCATCGACCGTGCCCATAGGATCGGTCAGGTGAATCACGTGTTTGCCTATAGGTTAATCGCACGTGGTACTGTGGAAGAGAAAATCCTCTCGCTGCAGGCTGCAAAGCGGCAACTAGTCGAGGGCATTATCGCGGACGATGGCAATGTCATGGCCGACATTACCGCCAAGGATCTCGACTTCCTGTTTAGTTAGTCGCTGGCGCTTTTCGCGCCAGCGACTAGTTAGCTTCTGTCGCTAACGCGCCAGAATTTCCTAGATTAGGGGAAGATTTTCTCGCGGATCTCCCAGAAATGCTTCTTTTGCCTCGCGATAATGAACATTGGGAGGCGGTAGTGATTCTGGCATTCGATCGCATCTTCGACGCTTCTTATGTCCAGCTTTGCCTCGGGACGTCGCAGATGCATCCGCAGGAAGTTATAGTCAAAGGCCCGCAAGTCGGAATTGTTGTTTAAATAGAAGAATTCCTTCAGATGATTGCCGTCACAATCGTAGTAGCGAATCTCCAGATAATCATTCCCGCGCTTGTCTACCCTCGCATTAAACTCCATGGAATCTGGCCGCATGACATGCGCATCTTTGAGAGACATAGCTTCGCGGAGTGACTTGTCCGGGTCGACCAAAACCTCCTGACAACCTGAGCATACGCGCGCGGCAATGTCATTTTCCGTATCGCACTTGCGGCAACGTTTGGATCTGAAGAAATATGAGCAGCGCTCCATCTCTGCAGTGTGGGGGTCTTCGAAGGCACCTTTACACTTGCGGCCAAAATGCTCGACGACCGTACCCTCGTCATCGACTAGGCCCCAGAACTGATTATCATGGCCACATTGCGGACAGGCCACAGTCACTATCACAGCCTCATCCGAGGGTTTGTCCTCCTCGATCTCGGGTCGGAATAGGTCGTGTCCCTGACCTGTGTAATCCAAGATGAGGCAGTCCTCTTTTCCCGGACTGAGTCTAAGGCCACGGCCGATGATCTGCTGATAAAGACTGACTGATTCGGTAGGCCGGAGCACTGCGATGAGATCAACATGTGGCGCATCAAAGCCAGTGGTTAGTACGGAGACATTAACTAGGTATTTCAGCTGACGATCTTTAAAGCGCTGAATGATGGAGTCGCGGTCAGCCGATGCGGTATCACCGACAACCATGGCGGAGCTCTCCTGAGGGAGATAGCCTAGGATTTCTTCCGCGTGTCGCACTGATCCAGTAAAGATCATGACTCCCTGGCGATCTTCTGCCATAGCCACGATATTCTCGACAATTACCGGGGTGATGCGAGACTGGTCTTTGAGAATACCTTCGATATCGCTGAGGGCGAAGGTGCCATTCGGCCCAGACTTTTTTAGACTGGAAAAATCATAGCAAGCTACCGGCGAATCAATTTTAATCGGCTGAGTTAGGTAATTATCCTCGATCATCGACGCGAGCGAGAGCTCGTAGACACATTTTTTAAATAATCGGTCTTCTTCCGTGCGCATCATGCCAGCAACGTGAAACTGGTAAATCCAGCCTAAGCCCATCCGGTACGGAGTTGCAGTTAGACCGAGGATACAAAGCTGCGGATTGGCATTGCGCAGCATGCGAATCACACTCGCGTATTGCGTGTCTTCCGCGATGGAGACGCGGTGGCACTCGTCAATGATTAGCAAAGAGAAGCCAGCAAAAAAAGACTCGTTAGCCCGCGCCACGGATTGAATGCTGCCAAAGATCACTTTTTCGGTCTTATCTTTGCGCTCTAAACCTGCCGAGTAAATGCCAGCAGTGAGGTCGTAGCTAACATATTTACTGTAATTTTGCTCAACCAACTCTTTGACGTGGGCCAGCACCAGCACACGCCCTTTAGCGATCCGCGCCAATTCTGCGATGACCAAACTCTTGCCCGCACCAGTAGGCAAGACGATCACTGCGGGGTGACGCTGCTTACGGAAATGATTGATAGCAGAATCGACTGCCTCTTTTTGATAAGGGCGTAACTGGTACATAATTTATTCCGCGACGTCAGATGGTGGAGCCTGAGATCATTGAGTGTCAGAGGGCAATGCCCTCTTCCTTAGCTACTGTCGGCCACACCTGCAGCAAAGTCAAAAGACTTGCCACCATGATCGGGCCAAAAAACACCCCCATGATGCCGAACATCTTAAGCCCACCAAAGATGGCAACCAAACTCACTAGCGGATGCATCTCTCCACGTCCTCGTAGCACCCATGGCCTTACCACGTTATCCAGCACTCCGGTGATGGCCCCAAACACGATCAGTATCACTAAGGCTGTAATGTTCCCTTGCGCATACAGATAAATGAGTCCGGAAATCCAGACGGGAACGCTGCCCAGTAGCGGGATCCATGCAAAGATGAACGTCGCCGCAGCCGCAAGCGCAGCTGCCGGAACGCCCGTAACTAAGTATGCGATGCCCATGAGTAATGCCTGGGCTCCGGCCGCTGCCATACTCGCCCAAACAACTGAAATTGCTGTATTTTTGAACGAGGCCGCGAGCTTTTCCCGGATCTTAGGTGCTAGGGGAATCAGCGACCCAATCCAAGATACGAGGCGGCCACCGTCCATCACAATGAAGAAACAAGCCAGAGCCGCTAATGCCATCTGCATTAAATTATCGGGAATTCCCTTAGCCAACTCCACCATGAGCTTGGTTGCGGCGCCGCCCCACTGGTTGAGTAGCTGGGTGATCATCTGCTTGAGGTCCTCAGGGCTTTCCACCACCAAAGATAGTGGCCACCACTGGCTAAGTCTGTCCAGCACCTGATCCATGGACGACAAATGTAGCTGCGATATCGAGCCGCTAATCATGATGGCTTGGCGTACGACTAGGAGCGTAAACAGTCCCAGGGGCAAAACCACGAGCAAGATAAGACCGAGGGTAGCGACGCCAGCGGCAAATTTCGGTGACATGTACCGCCGCAGCAATCGGTATGCTGGTTGGGCTAGAAGGGCCATGAATGCCCCGGTCATGAGTGCCATCAAATATGGCTGAATGAGCCAAATCGTCAGACTTAGGATTAGCCCTAAGGTCACCAGAAAAGTAGCCAGTGATGTTCGTGAGTGTCGCTCCAAAAGTCAAACCCCCAATTGTCCGCGAGTCAGTCAAAGCCGAAGCAAGATGATAGTGCAACTTACAACTTATTGTGAGCTTTAGTCTCATGAGTCCGCATCGATATCAGACAGTAAAATGATTTGTGACTCTTTTTGACCGCAGGTTGTCGTCGATCGACTACATATTTCGCTAATGCTCGGAGCGTCCAAGCCTTTTCGACACTTGGCCCATGGCTTGCAGTAGCTTCATTACTTGGTAGCAATGACAACTGGAAGACGACCTTATCTAAATTAGGAGGTTTCTATGGTTACGGTTGGACAGATTCTGAGGGGTAAAAGTACGCAAGAAGTCTGCACGATCAGTCCTGAATCGACTGTGCTGGATGCCGTAACCATGTTTGCCAAATATAATCTTGGAGCGCTTATAGTCACTGAATTTGAGCTTTTGCGTGGCGTGATCACCGAGCGGGATTACGCGCGTAAAATCATTCTGCTTGGCCGGTCCTCGGCAACTACCAAAGTCGGTGAGGTCATGTCGACGCATGTACTTTTCGTGACACCCGAGACTACCATGGAAGAGTGCATGGCAATTATGATCAATAAATTTATACGTCATCTTCCAGTGCTAGATGACCATCGGGTGATTGGTGTCATTTCGATTGGCGATGTAGTTAAAAGCTGTCTAGAAGAGCGGGAATTTGTGATTAACGAGTTGACGCGGTATATCACGGATAGCCCAGTAGTCATGCAGGCTAATGTTTTTGAGTATGAATACCAATTCAAACAGAGTGACGCGGCTGCAGCGCCTCACTAGAGGGCGTTGATTGCTTCCTAGTAGCAAAATTTTCACTGCATTTTTGCGTCTAGGTTTGATTTCGTTCGGTGGCCCCGTAGCTCACCTAGCGTATTTTCATAGGGACTTTGTTCTCCGCAGAAAATGGCTCACCGAAGGGGAGTATGCGGAGCTGGTTAGTTTATCCCAATTCCTTCCCGGCCCAGCCAGTAGTCAGGTCGGGGCTGCAATTGGACTATCGCAGGGCGGTTTGACGGGTGCATTCGCTGCCTGGCTAGGATTTACGCTGCCATCGGCAGTTTTAATGCTGATATTCGGACTTGGTCTTTTGCACTACGAGTCAGCTCTTAATCGCAACTGGCTCCATGGCATCAAAATCGTCACGGTCGCAGCTGTGGCACAGGCTCTTTGGTCCATGGGGCAGAAGTTTTGTCGAGATCAAGTCTGCGCGCTCATAGCTATCGCTGCGGCGGGTCTTTTGGTCTTTGTTCCTCTGCTTGGTGTGCAGGTGGCTGCGATGGTCGGAGGTGCCGTGGTAGGTCTGGTGTTTTTTCGGGAGATCTCTGAGTCTGTAGTGGCTATTCCGGCAAAAAAAGAGGCTGAGTTTCGTGTCCATTTCGGACTGTATTTATGTCTATTTTTAGTTTTACTGTTGATTCCAATGAGCGTGGTGTCGGCCCTTGGTCCAAATGCGGTGTTATTTGCGCGATTCTACAAAACCGGTGCTTTGGTCTTCGGGGGCGGACATGTCGTTTTGCCCTTTTTGCAAACAGAAATGGTGGCCAGTGGGTTAGTTCAGAACGATGCTTTTTTGGCTGCTTATGGCGCAGCACAGGCCTTACCTGGTCCACTTTTTTCGATCGCGGCGTGTTTAGGCTCTATGGTTGTGTCGAGCACACCGCGGTGGCTTAGCGCAGTTATTGCTTTGGTCGGTATATTTTTACCTGGCTTACTTCTCGTTGTGGGTGTGCTACCGCTTTGGCAGCGGCTAAGACAAGTAACGGCAATGACAGCTGCGATAAAAGGCATCAACGCAGCGGTTGTGGGTATTTTACTCGCTGCTTTTTATCAGCCAGTGTGGACTAGTGCGATTCATACTCCGAGCGATTTTGCTGCAGCTGTCTTGATGTTTTTGTTGTTAGTGTTTTGGCGACTGCCGCCATGGTTAGTAGTGATGCTAGGGGCGAGCCTGGGGATGGTTTGGGGTTAAACCGATACAGGCCGTTCCGCCAGAAAATCACAGTGAAAATCTCAGGCTAGAAAAGCAGATCTCGGTGCCGACCCGGTTAGGGTGGGTCAGCTTTTTTAATGATTGATCTAGCCATCGCGGAAGCCCCTGGTCTTGTTTGGTTACACTCTTTTGCCTGTCTTGAAACTAAGGCGTTTTCTGTCGCGGCGCTTTCTACCTATGCCGCCTTTTATCATTGGTGCCGTAAAACCCTGCCATTCATGGCGGGAATACAAGGCACCAGCCCGAGCTAGCGCGAAGCGTTAGCGAGTTCATGGCGGTGTTTTCTGCGCCTCAATATATTGCCTCACGATAG
>Ga0315274_10010334_pt1 | contig 13446 bp, 7 predicted proteins | sample YL17G02_20_MG_FD_203700 | JGI IMG/M metagenome (GOLD analysis project Ga0315274, IMG submission 203700) | Sediment microbial communities from Yellowstone Lake, YNP, Wyoming, USA - YL17G02_20 | ecosystem: Environmental > Aquatic > Freshwater > Lake > Sediment | place: USA: Wyoming | collected...
CGCCTGGTAACGGGCGGGCAGCCCTTTACGACCAGGGGTTTTTACTTCAATACGCACCACCGGGACAAGGACCAGTGGAAGACCCTGCACTTCGACAGCGAGAAGAGCCCCCTGGCGGACCAGGCGCACATTGCCCGCATGAAGCGGACCTACGGAGAGGAAAGCGACATATACCAGGTCCGCGTAAAAGGCAACTTCCCAAGCGGAAACCCGGAAGCCTTCATTCAGTACGCAGACGTCATGCTGGCCGTCCACCGGGAAGTGGCAGGGACCGGACCCTTCGAGCTTGGCGTGGACGTTGCCCGCTTCGGCGACGACCTGACAACGATATGTACCCGGCAGGCAAACCATTGTTTCCCGATTGAAAAATTCAGCAAGCTGGACAATGTTCAGGTGGCGGCCAGGGTTATCCAGACGGTCCGGGACGCCAGGGAAAAGACCAAGTACTCCGGCCCGGTCCGCGTGAAGGTGGACGACACCGGAGTGGGCGGAGGCGTAACCGACATTCTGAAGCGGAACCGTGAGGACAAACTGATCGTTATCCCGGTCAACTTCGGGGAAAGCCCGAAGGACGGCGTACACGCCGACATGGCAAGCGCCCTTATGGCAGAATTCAAGAAGCAGCTTCCGTACATCGAGCTGCCCAACGACGAGGACCTGGTTGAAGAACTGTCCGCGCGCCGGCGCCTGCCCGGGCCCATGATCAAGATCGAGCCAAAGGACCGTTTTAAGGCGGATTATGGCCGCAGCCCGGACCGCGGCGACTGCGTTATTCTGGCCTTCGGAAAGGGCGCCGAGAAGAAAAGGGTATGGCCTGGCTTTCATTCCTGGAACCTGAAGCAATGCTGGAATTTTCAAATCCAGTGGAAGAGCTTTTTGAGGCGGAACGCGCAGATATACATCACCGTGTACCAGGAGAAGGACCTGACCACAAGCGTATTATCCTGCCTTTGGGACGGCCAGGAAGGAAAACTCTACCTATTGGATGAAGTGGTGGCGGCAACCCCAAGACCAGAGCTTATCGTACCAAGGCTTTTCCAGTCTTTTGAGGCGCTGTTTAAAGACCATGAATGGAAAGACGGACCAAAACCCGATTTCAAGAGGTTTATTTGGTACGGAAACGTAGAAATGTTTGGCATGGCAGACCGGGCCAGCACGATGAAGAGTATGCGTGACGGTACGGCCAGGGCCTTTGAAATGGGCGACGTCGGCATCTTCCTGCAGCCGAACCTCATGTATGACGAGGCTGGAGCGATAAGCATGGCAGGAACAATGCTGGGGATGAATAGAATTGCGGTACATACCAGGTGCGAAGAAACAATTGCCCAGTTTTCGGAATGGAGAATCGAGAACGGGAGGCCCGTAGGAGAGAACAACGGCCTTTGCCTTTCACTTTGCAACATTGTTTCATTATTGCACCAGTGGGGAGAAACCAAGACGTTCCTGAAGAAGCTGGAGCCGTACAGCCTGGAAAAAGAAGATGCGCGTAAACTTTTGGAACAACACGAAAAAGAGGGCAGGTTGAGCGATTATGAACGTGTCAAAATGAAACGCTTTTTTAAGCAGAAAATCAAGATTGATAAGAGTGTACTAGAATGAAACAGTGATTCTTAATACAGTCCAGAAAAATCCGCTATTTAAAAACAATTTGCTTATTGCATGAATAATAACTAGATTAGTACAAAAAGGGAAGTGTGTTTTAAGTGAAGGGCGAGTGGAGCCCATAAAGCTCCATTCGCTTTTTTTATTTATGATGAATGCAGAAGAATTCCTACTTCGACCGTTAATTGAAATTCGCTGTATTAAAATTAAGCTGAATGGAAAAAGGTGCTACAGCTGGCTAGGCGACATGGCTGCCGGCGTACACACGATTCAGAACTTTCATTGCCCGCAATGCCGGCTGGAGTGGCTGGTGGAAAAAGACAAAACAGACCTCGTAATCTTTCATAAAATCCCCAAGGGCACCATAAAAAATTATCGTCGGGACACCGGCTGTCGAATGGAAGTCCATTCAGCGCAGCCAGAACCCGTCCTGGCATAAGGAGCGCGACATGGACCCTGAAGCCGTAATGGACATAAACGAAGCAGGGCCACCCACCGCCGACCAACGCAGCGCCCAATCCCAGTTGCAGTACGAAGCCAGAGCCATTGAAAACGAAATGGACATGGCCGTACAGTATGATTTTACCAACAGAGAACGGAACCGGCAGAACTGGCGAATGTACGCGGCAATCGACTTCGGACAGTACAGCGCCTCCGAGCTGGCCCAGGCGGCCGCGGAAGGCCGCCACGTCGATACTTACAACATCGTCACCCAGAAAATCGACAGCCTGGCAGGCGCGATCCTGCGAAACCCCTTTGACATGGATTTTATACCCGTTGAGCCGTCGGACGCCGGATTTACAAAGGCCTTGAAGCAGGCTATGTTGTCCGACAAGGAAATGATGGACTGGGATACCAGTTATCACGACCTGGTTATTGGAGGCCTGATCTACGAATCCGTGGAAGAAATGTACATCGACAGGCGCTTTCACAAGCTGGGCAATATTGCCTGGCGCGTCAACTTGCCCGGTCACGTCATATTTGACCCGAACTGGAAGACTTCAAGCGGAAAAGACCTTCTTAAATGCTGGAAGGTCAGCTACTTATCAAGCACTCAAATTGTCCAACTATGGCCCAAGACCAGGCCATATCTCCAGCCAGAAATCGACCGCCTGCGCGTCACCGGAGGACAGGACATAGACCCGCTTTCAAAGGGAATCACGCCCAACTTCGAGCTTTACGACACCGGCGGCTTCGGCAACAAGCACCGCGTAATTCAGTTTTACGAAATGGTGAAAGAAGAATACTGGCAGGAATACGAGAAGACGACCGGCATGGACCTGCCGCAGACCGACGACCTAGCCTACAAAATGGCATGGCTGAACAAGAATTGCCCGAAGTGGGACGAAACGACACTCAAGCAGCGCAAGGAACACAGGAACGTATGCTATTGCACCGTTATCATCCCGGAGGTCCTGCCAAACGTCATTATCGAAAAAAAGCCCACCGAAGTGCAGATCGGGAGGTTGCCGTTCTTTCCCTGGAGCGCAGCCCGCATTAACGGCGTCCCCAGGGGCATTGTTGACCTGATCAGGGACATTCAGCGGAACATCAATCACCGCGAAATGCTGGTGTCTTTTATCATCCAGACGAATGCAATGGGCGGCGAGGTCCTAGATCCGCTTCTCTTTAACAACCGGCAGACAGAAATCGACGAGTATATTGCCACAAAAAACCAGCCGAACAAGACATTTATCGCAGCTCCAGGCGCGGCCGGCCGGAACCTTATGCCGCAGAAACTACGGCAGACAGACCTTCCGCAAGACGTTACGGCACAGCTTATTAGAATGTGGGACTATGCCGACCGTATCAGCAAGGCGCCGGCAGCCTACGACGCAAGAGGCGAAACCCAATCAGAGTCAGGATATGCCTTCGCACAAAAGGTACGCCAAGCAGAGCAGCAGCAGTACATCTTATTTTCTGGCTTAAAACGGCATTTGAACGAAAAAGGCGACGCTTATCTGGCCCAGGCGAAGATTCAATACGCCCTGGGAGGATATCAGCGAGACTTTGCCGTACCCGGGAAAGATAAATTCGTATCCTTCAACCAGCATACGGAAGACGCGGACGGAAATATCTCTATTGCCAATGATATTAATCAGTTACCGCGGCACAAGGTTATCATATCCGAGAGCCCGGATGGAATTACAAACAGGCTTATCACCCGGGCCGTGTCCGCGGAAGCCCTGCAGGCCGTCCCGACGGAATGTGTCGGCACCAGGACAAAGCTGGCGTCAACGATTGTTTCAAGCATGGACAACTTCAGCGACGAAGACAAGGCCGAACTGGAAGAACTTAACGAGCTGGAGATTGAACAGGCGAAATCTACGCTAAAATTCAACATCATGCAGAACAACGTAAATACCCTGAATTTACAGATGCAGGCCCAGCAGCTTCAGGCGCAGGCCGCGGCACCGCAGGCGGCAATTGGAGGACCAGCACCGGCGCCTGGAGGCGGATCAGCGGCAGGCCCGGAAATGCCCGCCGAAGGCCAGCCGGCACCCGCAGGAGAGGCGCCGACCCCTGGAGTCGTACCGGAAGCACCCCAAGCAGTCCAGGCTGGCCCGGGACCGGCACCGGCGCCAACGGCAGGCGAAATGATGAGCGCGTTCAAAGGCGGCGGCGGAATGCTGGCGACAACGTAATGTTTCATGTGAAACCATAAATTAATGTAAATTCAAAAAAGGGATCGAAAATGAAAACAGAGAAAAAAACCGGGAAAACCCCGGACGTGAAAAAGGACGTGAAGACGCCGAAGGGTAAGGCCGCGACACCCATGGCGCCCAGGGATCGGCCCGGCTTCATGAAGAAAATTTTTGACGGAGGTATGTGCAAAGGCGGCGGCGTCAAAAAGGGTTTTCAGGCAGGCGGGCCCGTCGGGGCAGCGCCTATAATAGAACCGAAAGCATCCCAGCCATCCGACCCGAAGACCCAAATGCAACAGCGGCGCGCGGCCGCAGATAAGGCAGCCCAGCTGGCAAACGTCCCGCCACCCGCCACTGCGGCCCCGGTCCCTGCAGGTCCGAAAGCCGCCACGCCCATGCAGCCGAAGCCCGTCCCGGCGCCGGCGGCGCCATCCCCGGTCCCAAAGGCCCTGCAGGTCCGCAACCAGGAAAAATCAGGCCGCGGAATCATGGGCAAACTTTTTCCAAAAATGAAAAGGCAGGGCTTTGAAGAAGGCGGCCCGGTTCTGGACGAAGCGGCCGAGCCTGGCGAAGTCATGGCCACCGCGCCGGAGTCAAGCGGTGAAATCGTCGAAGGTGCGGAGCCGGTGGCGAATGCTTCAGGCGAAGCCGTACCGCCAGTTGTGGAGGGCGAGCTGCCGGCCGAGGTCCCCGGCGACGGCGGCGACCAGGTGATAACCGAGGGCCCTTTCAGCGAATACCTGAAAGAAGGAGTGGACCCGCAGCTGGTTGAAAAGGGAAACGAACTGACGAAACGCCTGGCAGAATCTTCCAGCGACGAAGCAACCATGACGCAATTCATGGCCGACACAAAAGACTACATCGACGAACTGGGAAACGCCGTGAAGACGGCCCAGGGGCAGGGCGGCGGAGAAATGTTGCGAGGCCTGAAGGCTATGCTGAAGGACGCCCAGGACCTTATGACAGCCCATGAAAACATCATGGCCGAAACCGGCAGCGCGGACCAGGCCATTCAGAACGCCCCGGACATTGTGATGATGGCCAGCAGAAAGAGCGAAGCGGCCTGAAGCGGATTACCCCCGCAGAGGCTATTTCATAAACCGCCCGAAGCGGATTACCCCCGCAGAGGCAAACAAAGGAGAAGACAGTGGGAAATGATGAAGCTCAAGTTGTAGAGCAAGCGAAAGAACCGGAAGCAGGAGTCTTTGACGTTACCGGAATGACTGATGACCAAATCGGAGAACGGATCGACAACGATGCTGCCTTCGCAAAGGCCTTCATGGAAGACCGGATAACGCGGAAGGAGCCCGCGCCAGCGGCAGGAAGCGAAGCGGAAATCGAGGCAGGAGTGGACCCGAATACCGGAGACCCCGGCGACGGACAACCCGCGGCCGAAGAAACCCCCGCAAGCCCTGAAGAGCCGGCACCGGAGCCGAGAACGGAAGTACCAGGTGGAGAAGCCGACAAAGTATTCACCATTAAAAAAGGTGAACTGCCGGAAGGCTTCGACACTCCTGGAAAGGTCTTCAAGTCTGTCCTGGAGAAAGAGAAGTATATCCAGTCACAGAAGGAGATCATACAAACCAGGGAAGGAAGGATCAGGGAGCTGGAAGAGCAGATCCGCGGCGGTAAGCCTTCGGGCCAGTCCGCGGCGGAGAGGCCGGCCCAGCCGTCCGCAGAGGACGAGGAAATTGACGACGCCAAATTGTACGATCCGGTCTGGATGAAGGAGCAGCTGAAGGAAATCAAGCGCCTTCGGAAAGACCTGGCCGAAGCAAAGGCATCCGTCAACGAGGTAATTCAGGACAACCAGGCACAGAAGACGGTCAACAAGACAATTCTTTCACTCAAGGAATTCCAGAAACAGCACCAGGTCCTTAATACGACCCGGCCGCTGGACGTGATTGACCAGGAGTACAAGGAATTCGTCGAGAAGATCGCCGTCTTAACCGGGACCACCCAGGACCAACGCGAAGCACTTACGCAAGTCAACGTCTTCCTGAACGACAAAGGGGAGGCTGGAAATTCCTTGCGGAAAGCGGCCGAGGAAAACGGAGTGGCGCTACCTGAAGAATTCGACTCCTACCTGAAAATTCTCAATATCCGCGACACGGCCCGGAGGGGAACCTTTACTGACCCGCAGACGGGGGAACAGCGACCATTCACCCTTGAAGAAGCGTACCGTATGACTTACCCGGACCTTTACGCAAATCCACAGGCAAGCGTCGGGCAAAAGCCGACCGCAACGCCGCCGAAGCCAGGTGCCAGGAGGCCTACCCAGGCCGAACTGGAAAAGCTGGCCGAGAGGCAGCGAAGCGGAAGCGCAACCGACATACCGCCAAGCATGAGTGGTAAAAGCGTAACAGTGGACGACTTGACGGAGGCTGAAATTGACGTGCTAATGGCAATGACGCCGGCGCAAATGAGAGCCAATCCGAACAAGGTGAAGCTGTTAAACGAGGTTTACAAGCGCATGGATATTCCGCCGGTTAATCCATACGGGACACAAGTATAAAACCCCGTAAAATAAGGAGCCATAAATGGCTTATGTAGTCGCACCAGCCGCACCGTCTTCAATGGATACCATGAAGGCGGCTGCGCTAAAAATGAAGGCGTACAACAAGACGCTTCGGACCGAGAGCGTCATTTATGACGTCTTCGAGAAACTGGCCGGAGAAATCCGTACAGATCCCAAGGGCATGATGGTGCCCGATGCAATCTTCCTCAAGACAGACACCCCGCCGAAGGGTGCCCATTCCCAGGTCATTCCCCTTCTGAAATCTCTGTCCGGCGCCCCGCAGCTGGGAACCGGCGAGAATATGCTGGGGAACGAAGAGAACCTGCAGCTCAAACATCTGACAGTGTATTACAACGAAGTGAAGAAGAGCGTCGCCAGCTTCGGCTGGGGCATCGACTTCAACGACTTGTCATACCTGGACGTGTACGGCCAGATCACCCCGCTTATGACCCGGTACTTTGCGGAACTCCGCGGACGCCGGATTAGGGAAGCGCTGCTTCTGACCGTGGCCGCAGAGCTGACCAAACCCCCCATCAACCTCAAACACCAGTTCAATCCGAATGTCTTTGTGACCAATACAGACCTGGGAGCCATGCCCAAGTATAATCACAACGATCTGACGGAAGACACCAGCCCCGGCATAACCTGGCCCGACGGGCAGGCTCTTTACGACGGATCCGGGAACAATTATTTCGTCCATAACATCTATGTGGCGCTGAAGGCGGCCACAAACTCATGGGCGAACCCAGAACGCGCGAACCTGACAGTCCAGATGATTCTGGCCCTGGCGTATTACGTCGAGAACGTACTGCTCCTGGACCCTATCATGCTGGGCGGCCAGCCTTCGTACATCTTCCTGGTGCCGGCGAACACGGCGAATTACCTGTCCAGTTTCACGAAGGATGGGAACATCACGCTGGGCGACGTATGGAAGAACGTCACCAAGCTGACGAAGGACGAGCAGGATATTCCCGCCGTCCTGGGCCGCGTTTCCAGCCTGCTTTTAGTGGCGGACGGCCGCGCCCCGACGATCACCGCCGGCGGCGACGACGTGGATCCGACACTGACGCCTGGATTCCTGGCCCCCGGACGCGCCGAGGGAAGGAACAGGGCGGCCTTTGCGTCCAACAACAAGGTTTTTGACGTCGGCTTTGTCCTGGCCAAGGGCGGCCTGGTAGAGTGGATCGCCAACGACCTGCGGTACGCGACCGAGCAGACCGAATATGGGAAGTTCCAGGGCAAGGGTGCCTATCAGATGTCCGGCATTCAGCTGGTGAAGTACGACGAGGACGTGACCGACGCGACCCCGACCGATACTTCATACGAGCAGAACGGCAGCTGTGTAGTACTGATGACCCCGCCCAAGCTCGTCACAACGACCTGATGCGAGTGAAGAGGAAAAAAAACCGGGGGCGCCCGCGGCCCCTGGTTTTATTAAACCTTAAACCTAAATGAAAGGCAAAAAATGTTGAAGCCTGCAGTAAGAGCTGGAAAGCCCAGCATGAGTCAGGAAAAGCGTTTATCAATTCTTTTGGAGCAGGGCCATAACATATGGGTTCTGCGACACAGGAAATTGAGCCAGTACCCTGTCACTATTCACGGCTTCGATGATTACGAAGTCCGTATGCACAAGAGCCCCAACAGCGACGAAATCCGGTACGCAAAGGAATTCCGCCCGCAGACGTACATTTCCTTTGAGCCCAACGAAGAGGGAGTCGCCACGGCCTATTGCGTGGAAACGGAACGCAACAAACGTATTATCGCAAAGCATTTCTATTCCAATCAATTCGAGGTGATGGAAATAATGACGCCCGCCGGAGTTATCCCGCACCTTCAGGCGCTTGCCCAGGTCCGACAACTCGTAACAGACCTGGGAGTGAAAAAGCCGGCAAACGACGATATGTTTGCCAGACACCTGAAAGACTTGAGGGGCGGCGCCGCGGACAAGGCGCCAATAGCAATCGAAGGCAAGCCGACCGCGACAACACAGGCCGCAGATCCGGCACCAACCCCGCCACCCGCTTATAAGACCCTTGCCGAATGCCAGAAGGTAGCCGAGGATAGAGTTATGGAGCTGCAGGAGCCCATGATTAAATTCCTAAAGCAGAAGCATGGCGAAAACTGGAAGAAGCAGGGCGAGTATAAATCTGTTATCAAGGTTCAAATCGACACAATGGCGAAAGAACTGGCCAGGTCTGCCGGGCTGATGGAGGCAGAAACGCAGCCGGCAGTACCGGCGGCGCTTGCGTCCGCACCACCGACGACAGAGGACCAGGACGACCTGGTAAAATAAAGAGGTCCTAATGGGCACAAAAACAGTCGTGGATGAAATCAAACTGAAGGCGCCGGCCTGGAGTCGGGACGGCGCCGTGTCCATTCTTCAGATGATGGACCGGGCACAGCGGTTTTTGTATTCAGAGCCATGCAACCGGACCGTCTATATCGATCCGCTGACCGGAAACCACATGACGCTGAACACAGAGTCTGGGAAATTTGAATATGAAATTCCCGACGTTACCATTAAGATTGACGATCTGGACCGGCCTATTCGTATCTCAAAAGTGGTTGAGGTTTACATTCCAGGTACGGCGAAGCAGGATTACGCCCAGCTTTTGCTGGACCGGGTAAGTCTTCCGCAGATCGCAGGAGAGGTAAGAGAAGACCGCCTGACCCTTAAACATACTTGCTACCCGGCCCTGGAGGAAGGAGTGCCTGGAGCGAACAAGTGCAGAGTTATCTTTCCATTTGACCCCGGGGACAGCACAGGAAAAATACGCCTTGTGGCGATTATCGAGCCGTTACGCCTGACAGAAGATATCATTCCTTTGATGATTGAAGAGGAATTCGAGGACGACATTATTGAGGGCGCCCTGGCCTACATCGAGAAGAATGATTATGGCAGGTCCGACCGCCTGGTGAACTTCAAAGAAAACCTGGCGCTTCGCTTTTGGGATAAACAGAACAAAATGAACCACCTTAACAAAGTAACGAATACGCCAATAAGGCCATTTTAATGAGTCAAAGACGACTTGCTTTTCCCACCACCGAGCAGCAATCTACCAGGCCAGAGCGCCTGACCCGCGATAACTTTGCCGGAGGCATGAATGTGGACGATCCGGCCAGCGAACTGCAGGCGAATGAGCTGGCCAAGCTGGTAAACCTGATTGCCTTTGACAACTACATGGAAGGCCGTACTGGATGCAAAGAACTTCTGGCTTTTCCATTGCCGGCAATTCAGATTAATAGCGAAGATGGACCGCAGGATATTCTTTTAATCGGAAACAAGGATGACTATGAAGTTGAGATAACGGGAGAATGGGATGCAACGCAACAGGACAAACTTTTAATAAATGACGGGGACTATTTTTACTGGCCAGAAACAGAACTTTTAGATCAGATTACAGATCGAAGCGCCCCAACATATCCAAAAAAATTTACTTCTTTGATAGTTGGCGACTATGCGCAGGCTAATTGCAAGGTAATCGGCCAACCCTTCGGAGCGTACTACCACGATAAGACAAAGATGCTTTACTTGCACCTGGGCACAGAACTATGGAAAATTGACAACTCATTTACCGAATATCAGCGCGTAACGCTTGCCGGTAGTGAGGGCCTATCACGAACCAGATCCCGCTTCAGACCGCAGGACGCCAACATCATCATTTTTAATGGTAACGGTATTTTTAAGATAAATACCGGAGAGCCAAACGAGCATTATTTTAAAATCAATGTGGACGTGCCTATAGTGCTGATCGACGAAGTGTCCGCCACGGACGCAAAACTGAATGGCCGGCAAGTCATTTATACCCTAGCCAGAATCGTCGGCGGCAACTTTAACGAAGGGCGCCTGGGCACCGACAATCTTTTGCTGCAGGAAACCGGACCATGTGCTTCAAACGCGGCCACCGGCAGGGACAGCGCGAAGGTTTATACAGAGCTGCCCGTCGGCACCGGCAAGGAAACCAAAGACGTGCTGACCAGTAAGGACAGCGCAATCGACCATTGCCAAGACAATTATCTATTATGGCAAACCTGGCCGGATTGGGCCTTCAAGATAAGCATGAATAGTATAGTGAAAAATATCCGTTTTGACGGCAGCGGAGTGGCTAATATGTTTGAAGTGGCCGACCGGATCCAGTCCGCCCTTCGGTCTGATTTTCCCAGCGCCACCTGCGAGTACAAGATAAGCGCCCTGGGCAATCCGACGCTGATAATCACTCCTGGCGAAACAGGAGTTATCGACGACCTAAATGGGACCACCGGAACCTATGTGGACGCTCCTGACGCGGGCCACGACGCAATCGGATCCCTCAAGATGGGCCTGGGCGACGGTACACTACAGGCGGTCCTGGCGAAAGAGCCAGTATCATACACCGGATTAGGGGTAGAGCTGGACAGCGCAGCCATGACGCACATGGCGCTCTACGGCAGCAAGAACCTGAAGAACGCCAGCACCTTCAGCGAAAAGCTGATCTGGATCAAGGACGTACCCATTATCCGAGTCCTGTCTGGCGCCCTGCCTGCGAAGGGCCTGGATTATTCAGGACAGGTTTTTCAGACCGGAAGTGGAATGGCGATTTACAAGGACGACGAAGGAAGCGTGGTGCGCTTTTTCAACGGGACCGAAATAACCCTTCAGAAAATAACGCAGACGGCTGGGGGTGATGATTCGTATGAAAGCACATCGCTGTATGGAAGAGGCAAAGAATTCCTGGCCCCTGCAGGGATAAACGGTCCGGCAGCGATAGGCGCCGAGAAGGTGGCCAGAGCTTCGCAATTAAATGCGCCCGACTTTGGCATTATAACCATAGACAACGTAAAAGTTGGAAAGGTTAATGGTGTCGATACCGACGGAATTTATGAATTTGAAGACGGCGACGTTGGTCGTATAATCTTTGTGTCCGATGGGACCCTGCGGACCATCATACACGTTCAGAGCAAAACGATCGCCTGGGTGAAAGAGCTGGACATATTCAACGATCTGACGATTGCCTGGAACTACAATAAGCTGACGGCAGCCGCCAGCCGGGCGATAACCGATACAGTGACCGACGTGATCCTGGAGAGCCGCGGCGGCCGCCAGGGTGTAGACGACTTCCTTCTTCAGACAAGATATTTCAAACCCATGCCTTCTGGCAGTATTGGAGAAGTGGCGAATACCTTTATTTTTGTGGCACCTGACAATTCTAACGCTTATTACTATTCTGCGACACCCCTGGGACAAAAACACCGCGGCGGCTATTACCATCCGGGCTATCAGAAAGACGACAATGCCGAAGACGTTATAACTTTCATAAAGCGGTACGCGGACCGCATTGTTTTCTTTTGCCGGCGATCCACCTGGGGAACTTCGACGGCAACAATCAACAGCATCGACGAGCCGACGCTGGGGGAAAAGATTTTTATCGTACCTAGCGTTTCATTTGTGGCAAATATCGGCCTGGTGAACGTGGACAGCCTGCAGGACATAGGAATAGGCCAGAGCATCATGATCACGACCGAGCCTGCGGTCCGCACCTTTGACGGCAACACATACAGCGAGAGAAATTATGCCTATAAGAAGGTAATGAAGTATCTATCCCGCCTGGCAAAAATCGTTTACACAAGCTATGACCCCATAGGTGGATACGTCATTTACGGCACTTTCTTTGAAACGGAGCCCGGGAAGAACCGGATTAACCCGGACACCGGCTTCTGTCTTCGCTTTGCTATCATGGACAGCCAAGGCCGAGGCTGGACCATCTACCAGGGCGCTGAAATGGCGTGGCCCATGCCGTATACCCAGGGCCTTCTGATTCAGAACGAAGGAGGGTATCTTATCCAGATCCTTCTGGATGGCAGGACCGGAAAGTGGTACAGTATTTCCACCTATCCGGGCCCGGACGGATCCGATCTCGAAAGAGTATGGACCGACAAGGGCGAAACGGATATTTCCTGTCTTGTGACGTGGAACGAAGACCGTGGGCCCAGCGAGAGCTTTCAATTGGAATTCCTGGAGAACCACATTTTTTTACGGCCCATCGACGATGCGCCAATACCGACCGAAGACCCAGCATTCAAGACCAGATTTCAGGTTTATGCAAGGTGTTACCGGGATGGCAAAATCGAGCCCCTGGGCGAGAGTAAGGCCATTCCCATACCCGGCGACAGTAAGGCCATTCCCATACCCGGCGACATTGTTTTTGACCGGAAGCAGCAAGGCCCCAGGATCCAGTTGGAGCATGAATTTACGACAAGCAGGTTCAGGGTTTTGTCTTCCGACAGGTATTACGCCAGCCGGGACCGGGCCGGCCTACAATCCCTGTCCCAACGGACCACGCCGGACAGCCAGCACCAGCAGGAATACGCGCAACAACTGATATGGATTACCAGGGGGAATAACCCCATACTGAACCGTTCAACCGGAATCAGCGCGACGGGCGGATATCAAGCCAGGATATCAGGCCCGGACGGATACAGCAACAGCGCGCTTCAATTTGACGGGGCCGACCACCTGGCCATTCCAGTACACCAGGACCTGACCGGAGATTTTACTCTTCAATTTGGAGTAAAGGAATAATGGAAACATCAACGATTAACACGGTGCTGCAGATTATTTCGATAGCGGCAATCGCCGTAGTCGGTTTTTGGATGAAGATGATTTTCAATAAGCTGGAAACCCGGCAGTCAAAAGAGATTTGC
>Ga0315274_10010335_pt1 | contig 13443 bp, 9 predicted proteins | sample YL17G02_20_MG_FD_203700 | JGI IMG/M metagenome (GOLD analysis project Ga0315274, IMG submission 203700) | Sediment microbial communities from Yellowstone Lake, YNP, Wyoming, USA - YL17G02_20 | ecosystem: Environmental > Aquatic > Freshwater > Lake > Sediment | place: USA: Wyoming | collected...
GATTCGGATGAGCGACGACAGCTACTACCTCAAGAGCCGCGACGAGATGCTTGCTATGTTCGGCGAACTGCCCGAGGTGGTGAGTAACACGATGTTGGTCGCCGAGCGGTGTAGTTTCAGTTTTGGCAAGCGCCAGTACCACCTGCCCAAGTTCGAGGCACCGAACGGAATAGGCTCGCAAGGTTATCTGCGCCGGCTGTGCGACGAGGGCCTGCCCCACCTCTATGGCGAGGTTCTGGACTCGGTCCGCGACCGCCTAGAGCACGAGCTGGCCGTCATCCACCGGATGGGCTTTGACGACTACTTCCTCATCGTCTGGGACCTGGTGCGGCGGGCAAAGCAACTTGGCATCTGGTGGAACGTGCGCGGCTCGGGCGCCGGCAGTATGGTCGCCTACGCACTGGGCATCACGCGCCTCGATCCGCTACGGCACAAGCTCCTCTTCGAGCGCTTCCTCAACCCTGGGCGCATCAGCATGCCTGATATCGATCTCGACCTGCCCGACGACCGGCGCGACGAGATTATCAGCTACGTGGTCGGAAAGTATGGGCAGGACATGGTGGCTCAGATCATCACCTTCGGAACCATGGGCGCGCGCGCTGCCATGCGCGACGCCGGCCGCGCCCTCGATCTGCCTCTGCCCGAAGTGGACCGGATTGCTCGCCTGGTGCCCTTCGGCCCCAGAGTCACCATCGCGGACGCCCTCGAGGGTGTGACTGAGCTACGCCAGGCTTACGACAGCACCGACTACCTGCACGATCTGATCGATACGGCGCGCGGGCTCGAAGGCATCGCGCGCCACGCCAGCACGCACGCGGCGGGTGTGGTCATCTCGGATCGCCCGTTGGTTGAGTACGCGCCGTTGCATCGCTCGACACACGGCGAAGGGGCGATCATACAGTACCCCATGGATGTCGTGGAGCAGCTCGGCCTGCTCAAGATTGACTTCCTCGGCCTGGCCACGCTTACGATCATGAAACGGGCGGCGGACCTGATAGAGCAGCGCCACGGCGTCCGCTACGACCTCGATAGCATCCCGCTCGACGACAAGGCTGCTTTCGACCTGCTCGCCTCCGGCGAAGTGACGGGGCTCTTCCAGGTGGAGAGTGCCGGCATGAGGCGAGTTCTGCGCGATCTCAAGCCGGAGGGTATGGACGACATAACGGCGGTGATCGCCCTCTACCGGCCGGGACCGATGCAGTTCATCGACGAGTTCGTCGCCTGCCGACACGGGAAGAAGGAGCCGGCTTATGTTCACCCGGCGCTGAAGCCGATCCTCGAGGACACCTTCGGCGTCTGCGTCTACCAGGAACAGATCATCCGCATCCTGACCGACCTGGCCGGTTACGAACCGGGAGACGCCGACCAGGTCAGGCGGGCCGTCTCCAAGAAGAAGCAGGCGGACTTGCTGAAGCACCGCGACGGCTTCGTCGAAGGAGCGATGAAGCACGGTGGACTCCCCAGCGAGGCGGCGAATCAGATCTTCGACGCCTTCGAGTTCTTCGCCAACTACGGCTTCAACCGCGCGCACGCCGCGGACTACGCCGCCATCGTCTGCCAGACTGCCTACCTCAAGGCTAACTACCCGCTCGAATACACGACGGCCGCCCTGACCGTTGAACGTGGGAGCGCTGAGAAAGTGGCCGGGCTGACGGCTGAAGGGAGGCGGCTAGGGATCGACCTGCTCCGGCCCGACGTCAATCGCAGCCTGATCGAGTTCTCGATCGAGGGCAGCGCCATCCGCTTTGGCCTCGGCGCGATCAAGAACGTCGGTGAGGGGGCGATCGAGGCCATGCTGAAGGCGCGCCAGGACGGTGGGCCGTTCGCCGGCCTCGCGGACTTCGCGGCGCGCGTTGACCTGCGTCTGGTGAACAAGCGCGCGCTCGAGTGCTTGATCAAGGCAGGTGCGCTGGACTCCTTCGGGGAACGCGGTCATCTGCTTGGCCTCGTGGACGCGCTCGTGGCCACGAGTCAGCAGGCACACCAAGCTCGGGAGACCGGTCAGATGAGCATGTTCGGGGCTGCCGGCATGGCCTCTCAGTGCCCCGGCCTGCTGCGGCCGTCGCGGAATGCCAAAGAGACGACATTGCGAGACCGGCTGCTCTGGGAGAAGGAACTGCTCGGCGTATACGTCTCCGAGCATCCGTTGGTGAAGTGGGGACCTCGGCTGGCCGAGATCGTTAGCGCCTATAGCGGAGAGATCAGCGAGGAGATGACCGGCCAAGCGGTAACTGTGGCCGGCGTAGTGCAGGAAGTCCGCCGCGTCACCACCCGCCGGGGCGATAACATGGCGTTCGTGCGCTTGGAGGACTCGCAGGGCTCGCTGGAGGTGATCGCCTTCCCGCGCCTCTATCGCGACACGCAAGACATGTGGCAGGCGGAGAAGATCCTCATCGTGAAAGGAAAGGTCGATGTGCGTGGCGATCGCCCCAATGTCGTCGCCGACAGCGTTACGGACGAGATCACCACAGCCGATTTGCCGACGACAGCGCGCGAGGAGCCGCCAACCAGGCGGCGCCTCATCCTCCACCTGCCGCGCAGCGGCGACTTGAAGGCCGACCGCGAGTTCCTCAAACGGCTCTGTGACGCGGCTTGCGGCTTCGCTGGGGACGACGAACTGGCGGTCAGCGTTCAGGACGCCGGAAGGACGGTGCGCATCGACTTCCCCAACCTGAAGACACGTGCCACCGACGAGGTAGGCTCTACTCTGCAGGAATCGCTCGGACTATCTCGCTACGAGATCGAGCCGGTTATCGCGAGAAGAGAGTGAGACAGACGGCGGGACGCTCCAAGTCCGTGTTCCGCGTTCAGGAAGCTCTGCGCCAGGCCGGTCTCGAGATCGAGGTAGTGGAGCTGGCAGATAGCACTCGCACGGCGGAGCTGGCGGCGCAAGCGATCGGCACCTCGCTGGGCAGCATCGCCAAGTCGCTGGTGTTCATGGCCGACGGCAAGCCGGCGCTTGTGCTGGTTGCTGGCGACCGTCGCGCCTCTCCGTCTAAGGTGGCGCGGGCGCTCGGCGCCGGCGAGGTGCGGCTGGCCGCGGCTGACGAGGTGCGAGCGGCCACGGGCTACGCGGTTGGTGGCGTGCCGCCGGTTGGTCACGCGACGCCGATGGAAACGCTGGTGGACGCCAGTCTGGCACGCTTCGAGGTCGTCCACGCCGCGGCCGGATCGCCGCACGCCGTCTTCCCTATCCGCTTCGCCGATCTCCTGCGGCTCACGGGTGGTCGGCTGACCGATATCGCTGAGGGCGGTGCCTGAGCACCGTCCCGGGCCGGGCTCGATCTCAGCCCCCTGCCACTACGCGGATGTCACTTCTCGCTAGGGGGCAGTTGAACCATCCGCGCCCGTACCACGCTGGGGAGGGCCATCACCGCCGCGAGCACCGCTTCGCCCAGTACATCGTCCACCCCCAGAATCATCACGCCGCGTCCGCCACGCGCATGGCGGCCAACCTGCACGAACGAGATGTTCACGCCGTGTTCGCCGAGGAGCGTGCCCATCCGGCCCAGAATGCCCGGTTGCTCGATGTGCTCCGTGTACAGCAGCATGCCGGCCGGGATGAAGCTGATCCAGAACTCGCTGACGCGCACGACGTGAGGCTGGCCGTAGAGCACAGTGCCGGCCAGCAGGTGCTGCTCGTTCGGCGTGCCCACGCATAGGGTAAGTAGAGAGGAGAACGGGCCGGTCTCTGCCGCTGTCGTCTCTGAGACCGAAATACCTCGCTGGCGCGCTACCAGGCGCGAGTTGATCAGGTTCACCGGCGTGTCGGACACTTCCGCGAGCAGGCCCTCGAGGACGGCCGCGGTTACCAGGCCCGCGTCCATCTCCGCCAACTGCCCGGCGGATGTGACCTGCACCGAGATGGTCGGCTCACCGGCTATCTGGGCGTAGAAGCGGCCCAGCCGCCGCCCCAGGTCCAAGTAAGGCCCAATGCGCGCCAACTCCTCGGCGCTCAGAGCCGGGGCGTTCACCGGGTGTAGCGGCTGCTTGCCCTGCAGGACGTCCAGCACTTGGTCGACGACTGCCAGCGCTACGTTCTGCTGCGCTTCCTCGGTCATGCCGGCGATGTGCGGCGTGGCAACGACCTTGGGGTGCGCCACCAACCTCGAGCCCAACGGCGGTTCCTGGCTGAAGACATCGAGGGCAGCCCCCGCCAGCCGGCCACAGTCCAACGCCTCCAGGAGCGCGGCCTCGTCGACGACGGTGCCGCGCGAGCAGTTGACGAGATAGGCGCCGGGCTTGCAGGCGGCGAGCTCTCGCCTACCGATGAGACCGGCTGTGCCCGGAGCGCCGGGCACGTGCAGCGAGACAAAGTCGCTTACCGCCAGCAACGCGTCCAGCGGGAGCAGCTCCACCCCCAGGGCGGTGGCTTGGGCGGGGGCGAGGAAGGGGTCATAGGCGGCGACGGTCATTCCGAGGGCCTTGGCACGCTCGGCGACGCGGGTGCCGGTGCGGCCGAGGCCAATGATGCCCAGCGTCTTGCCCGCTAGCTCGACGCCGCGAAACGCGCCGCGCTGCCATTCGCCGCGGCGCAGGCTATCCCAGGCCCAGGGAACGCGACGGGCAAGGGAGAGCAGGAGGGCAAAGACATGCTCGGCCACCGCGACCGCGTTACTGTTGGGCGCGTTGACGACCCAGACTCCGCGCTCCGTCGCCGCCTCGACGTCGACGTTGTCGACACCCACGCCGGCGCGTCCGACGACCCGTAGGCAGGGGGCGGCCTCGAGCAGGCGACGCGTCACTCTGGTGCCGCTACGCACCACCAAGGCAGCGCAGTCCGAAAGGCGTGCGGCCAGCTCCTCCGGGCTCAAGCCCGGCTGATAGACCACCTCCGCGTGTTGCCGCAGCCGGGCCAACGCCCCTCGCTCCAACTCGTCGGCAACCAAGACCTTGCCCAGCACCGGTTCTCCCTCTCAGGCCGACTGTGGCGAGAGCACGCCACCCAAGGCGGCGAGAAGACCGTCTATGTCGCCCTCGCGCACATAGCCCATGTGCCCGACGCGGATGGCCTTGCCCTTCAGCTCGTCCTGGCCATCGGCAACATCGACGGCGTAGCCCAGGCGCAGTCGCTCGATCACTGCCCGCGAGGCCAAGCCGTCCGGCAGCAGTGCCGCGGTCACGGTCGGCGAAGCGATGTCCTCGGCAGCGAGCGGCTGAAGGCGAAGTTGCCGCAATCCGGCGCGGAAGCGCGTGGCGAGCCGCTGATGGCGGGCGTAAACGTTAGCCGTGCCTTCGGAGAGAATGAGGTCAAGGGCGACATCCAGACCGTTGAGCTGCGGAATGGCCGGCGTCCATGGCGTCTCCCCGCGCCGACCGAAGCGTCTCGCGGCCAGTAGATCGAGGTACGAGCGCGGTGAGCGGCAGGTCTCGATGTGTTCCCAGGCGCGTTGCGACACGGAGAGCATGGCCAACCCCGGCGGGGCCATCCACGCCTTCTGTGAAGCCGTCACAGCCACGTCGCACTCGTCATCTCTCAGGCCGAGCGGCACGCCGGCGAGCGAGCTGACTCCGTCGACCAGCAGCAACGGCCGCTCGCCAGCTTGGTCGAGCGCCCACGACAGCGCATCGAGGTCGTTTAGCACGCCGGTGCTCGTCTCGCTGTGTGTGACCAGCACTGCCGCATAGCGCCGTTTGCACACCTGTCCCGCGACCCGGCCGGCATCGGCGGCGCTCCCCGGAGCGAAGCGCAAATAGTCGAGCCGCGCCCCGTAGCGCGCCGCGATCTCGGCAAAGCGCTCGCCGAAGTGGCCGATGGTGATGGCGAGCACATCATCTCCCGGCGAGATCGTGTTGGCCACGGCCGCTTCGAGCCCTCCCGTGCCAGAGGCCGAGAGCACCAGCACCTCGTTGCGCGTGTCGAGCACGCTCTGCAGTCGCTCGGTTAGGCTGATGAGTAGCCGGTGGAACTCGGGCGCGCGGTGGTTGATCATCGGACGGCTAAGTGCCTGCAGCACCTCCGGCGGCACCGGTGTCGGGCCAGGTATGCGCAACTGGGAGCCCATGCTCTCGTCCTCGCCTCGCTGGGAGCGGTGTAAGGCCGGGTCCACGTCGACCCGGCCTTGGCAACTAGGCGATCTGCGGCAGACCGGCGAGTGACGCCTCGATCTCTGCCTGTGGCAGTTCGAAGTCCTCGAGCTCGCCGGCCAAGTAGGCGTCGTAGGCCCCCATGTCGAAGTGCCCATGGCCGCTCATGTTGAAGAGGATGCACTTCTCCTCATTGTTGGCCTTGGCCTTGAGTGCCTCGTCAACGACGGCCTTGATAGCGTGCGCCGTCTCGGGTGCTGGGACGATTCCCTCGGTGCGAGCGAAGAGCACGCCGGCCTCGAACACCGGGTTCTGGGCGTAGGCGACGGCCTCGATCAGCCCCTTACGGTAGATGGCGCTGAGCAGCGGGGACATGCCGTGGTAGCGCAGGCCGCCGGCGTGGATGCCGGCCGGCCGGAAGTCGTGTCCGAGGGTGTGCATCTTTGCGATAGGGGCCATGCCGGCGACGTCGCCGAAGTCATAAGCGTAGCAGCCCCTGGTGAACGAGGGACAGGCAGTCGGCTCGACGGCTACGAAGCGAGTCTCGCGCCCCTTCTTCAGCCGCTCGCGCAGGAAGGGGAAGGCGATGCCGGCGAAGTTGGAGCCACCGCCGACGCAGCCGATCACGACGTCCGGGTAGTCCTCGGCGATCACCATCTGCTTGAGTGCCTCTTCGCCGATGACCGTCTGGTGCAGCAGCACGTGGTTGAGCACGCTGCCCAGCGCGTACTTGGTGTCCTCATTCTTGAATGCTACCTCGGCCGCCTCGCTGATGGCGATGCCGAGGCTGCCTAGCGAGCCGGGGTCCTCGGCCAGGATGCGCCGGCCCGACTCCGTCCGATCACTGGGGCTGGCGTAGACGGTGGCGCCCCATAGGCGCATGAGCGAGCGACGGTAAGGCTTCTGCTCGTAACTCACCTTCACCATGTATACGGTGCACTCGAGCCCGAACAGGTTGGTGGCGAAAGCGAGCGCGCTACCCCACTGGCCGGCACCGGTCTCGGTGCTTAGCTTCTGAACGCCCTCCATCTTGCTGTAATAGGCCTGTGGCACCGAGGTGTTGGGCTTGTGGCTTCCGGCCGGGCTGACGCCCTCGTTCTTGAAGTAGATGCGCGCGGGCGTGCCGAGCGCCTTCTCGAGTCGGGTCGCGCGCACGAGTGGCGAGGGCCGCCATATGCGGTAGGCGTCGCGCACGGGGTCGGGAATCTCGATGTAACGTTCGGCGCTCGCCTCCTGCTCGGCCAGCGCCATCGGGAAGAGCGGCGGCGGTAGGATGGTAGGTTGATGAGTGACCGGGTGCAGCAGCGGCGCCAACTCTAACTCGGCATCGGCGACGATGTTGTACCAAGCGTGCGGGATCTCAGACTCCGAAAGCACGATCCGGTTTTGGCTAGACATATGGGCCTCCTGCGATTGGATCTCCGCCACCTGGCGGAAGGTGCTAGGTTCCAGGAATACGAAAACGCCCTCGTCCATCAAAGGGACGAGAGCGCTCATACTCCCGCGGTGCCACCCCGCTTAGGCCGCGCCGCCCCATAAGGGGCATCTGGGCCTCTCTCACCACCGCCCATCAGCGGTGGGGCCTGCTAACGATGGCCAATCGGCACTGCCTACTTCCGCTGGGTTTTGGCAGGCGGCTCCCAGGTCCATTCGGCGGCGGCTTCAGCGCCGGGCTCTCACCTTCCCCCGGCTCTCTTAGCCTCTTCCGGCCCGCGTACTAGTCCTGCTCAACGCCTTTGGGCTGTATTCGACTGCGGGGAGTATACGCGAGGGTGGCCGCTCTGTCAAGCGCGAATCCGAGGGACGCACACTGCCGCGTTCACAGGCGAGAGTACCCGACCGGGCTCCGACGCTCGTCAGTGGCCGGCTTCGTGGCCTTGCGCCGCTTCGCGCCATGGGGTCCAGGCGATGGAGCGGGAGGGGCTTTGCCGGGCCGAATGGCCGCCAGCTATAATGAGCGGCCATTCGGACATCCTGGTGAGCCACGTGACCTGCGACCTCGCGATCATCGGCGGCGGCCCGGCCGGCTACGTCGCCGCGATCCGTGCAGCCCAGCTCGGCGCAAAGGTAGCCCTCGTTGAGAGGGAGCGAGTCGGTGGCGTCTGTCTCAACCACGGCTGTATCCCCACGAAGACGCTCGTGGAGAGCGGTTCGCTCTACCAGAAAATGCGCCGCTGTGGCGATTTCGGCATCGTCAGCGAGGGCGAGGTGCGGGTCGACTTCAGCAAGATCATGGCCCGCAAAGATGCCCTAGTCGAACGGCTGGTCGGCACCGTGCTGGAGCTCCTCAAGGCTCATCGTGTCGAGCTCATCCACGGTGAAGCGCGTCTCCTTTCCCCCGGGCGGCTGCAGGTGAGCCGCGACGCCGCCCAGCTTGAGGAAGTGGAGTGCCGGAGGCTGATAATCGCGACCGGTACGTGCCCCGCTGAGCCGGAGCTAGACGGCACTGCCCTTGCCGGCGTGGTCGGCTCGCGCCACCTGCTTGGCGTCAAGCGCCAGCCCGCCAGCCTGGTGGTGATCGGCGCGAGCGTTGTCGGCATGGAATTCGCCTCCATCTTCCACAGCTTGGGCACGAAAGTGACCGTGCTTGGCCGCAGTTCCTTCCTGAAGTCAATCGACCCGCAGCTCAGCCGTCGCTATCGCGCCCTCTGCGCACGGCGCGGCTTGCAGGTGGAGATCGGCTTGGAGTTCCAGGGCATCACGCCGTCGGAGGACGGCAACCTCTGCGTGCGCTACCTGGCAGGTGGCAAGGAGAAGCACGCTCACGGCGAGATGGTGCTTCTTGCGGCAGGCTGTCTGCCCCTTTCCGATGGGATCGGCTTGGAGGAAGCAGGCATCCGGCGGAACGACGGCGGTTTCGTGCAGGTGGACGAAGCCATGCGCACCAGCGCGCCGGACGTCTACGCCGCGGGCGACGTGACTGGCGGCTGGATGCTGGCGCACGTAGCGTCGCACGAGGGCATCGTGGCCGCGGAGAACGCTCTCGGTCGTGAGCGTACGATGGACTACCGCGCTGTGCCCAACTGCGTCTACACCGACCCCGAGATCGCCAGCGTCGGCATGACCGAGGCGGATGCCAAGCAGGCGGGGATAGACGCCGCGGTGTCCCGCTTCCCCCTGGCGGCCAGCGCCCGCGCGCTCACAATGTGCGCCGAGGAGGGCATGGTGCGACTGGTGCACGAGCGCGGCAGCGGCGCTCCTCGGCATGCATATCATGGCGCCGCACGCCAGCGAGCTGATCGCGGAGGGTGCTGTCGCCATCAGGGCCGGCCTGACGGCATCCGACCTGGCCGAGACGCTGCACCAACACCCGACGCTGTCGGAGACGTTGATGGAGGCGGCGATGGCCGCCGCTAATGGGGAGGCGATCCATTTCCGCCATGTCTGACCCTGACGTGGGCGTATCCGTGGGCACGGCGGTGATGCTCGGACTGCTACGGGCGCCGATGCTCGTCCCACCAACGACCGCCTACTTGATGGTAGGCGGCCGTTGCGCCCGCGACTGCGGCTTCTGCGCCCAGGCCCGCTCCAGCAAGGCCGACGAGACGATGCTCTCTCGCGTCACCTGGCCGCCCTTCCCCGCCCGAACCGTGATCGATGCGCTCGCCGCCAAAGACGATATCTTCCAGAGGGTCTGCATACAGTCGACCAGCACGCCGGACTCTTTCGAGCGGACGCTGCGGCTGGTGGCGAAGCTCAAGGCGGCCCTCCCCTTGCCGGTGGACGCGTCGCTCTTGCCCCCGAACGCTTCCGCCATCGACGAGGCGTTCGCGGCAGGACTGGACCACCTCGGCTTCGGCTTGGACGCCGCCAGCGAAGCCGTGTTTGCGGCGACGAAGGGCTCTGGTTGGGCGCACTATCGAAGCGCCATATGGCTGGCTGCCGAACGCTACCGGGGAAGGGCAGCGGCGCATCTGATCGCCGGCCTGGGCGAGAGCGAGCTCGAGATGGCGTTGGCCATGCAGGAACACGCCGACCGCGGCATCACCGTTGGGCTCTTTGCCTTCTGCCCGGTGGCCGGGACGCGGCTCGGCCAGGCTGCGCAACCGTCCTTGGCCGGCTACCGACGCCTGCAAGCGGCGCGCTACTTGATCGCCAACTCCCTCGGGCGCGCTGTCGGCTTCGCCTATGACGAAGATGGCCGCATCACTGACTTCGCCGAGACCGATGTCTCGTCCCTGATCAGCGGTGAGGCGTTCCGCACCTCGGGCTGCCCCGGCTGCAACCGCCCCTTCTACAACGAGCGACCGAGCGGTCCGCTCTACAACTACCCGCGGCCGTTGACGAGTGAGGAGACTGCCCTGGCACTACGCGAGGCGGGAGTCGAGGCTCTCGCTGCCCTGGTGCAAGCAACCTGTGCCTGAACCGGCGAAGTGGCGGTTGGTCATCGAGGGCGCGAGGACAGGCGCCTGGAACATGGCACTCGACGAGGCGGTGCTGGACGCAGTAGCACGCGGCGACGTGGCACCGACTCTGCGCCTCTATGCTTGGCACCCTCCGTGCATCAGCAGCGGCTATGGCCAGAACCTGGCTGAGTTCGACCGTGCGAGGCTGGCAGCGGACGGGATAGGCCTGGTGCGCCGCCCCAGCGGTGGACGCGCTGTGCTGCACAAGGACGAGCTCACCTACTGCCTGTGCGTGCCGGAGGGCGACCGGCGCGTGACCGGGGGCGTCCTGGAGTCCTACCGTCGCACCAGCGATGGTCTCCTGGAGGGCTTGCGCCGCCTGGGGGTACCCAGCGAGATGGCGGAAGGCCGCAAGGCGGAGGATGGCGCCTCCGCGGCCTGCTTCGATTCCCCATCGCGATACGAGCTAACGGCCACCGGGCGCAAGCTGGTCGGCAGCGCGCAATGGCGGCACAACGGCGGGGTGTTGCAGCACGGCTCGGTGCCGCTGAACGGCGACGTCACCGAGCTGGTGGACTACCTGGCGCTCGACGAGGCCGAGCGCGAGCGCGCGCGAGATGTACTGCGGCGGCGGGCGGGGACGGTCTCGCAGGCGTTGGGGCGCACCGTGTGCTTCAGTGAGGTGGCGGCGGCCCTGTCAGAAGGGCTGGCCGGCAAGCTCGACATCGAGTGGGTCAGCGCTGATCTCTCTGGTGAAGAGCTGTTGCGAGCCGAGGTGCTCGCCAGGGAGAAGTATGGCAGCCAGAGCTGGCTTACTCGCTCATAGAGCCATCGCCTTCTGGGCGCTTCTTGGTCTGGTGCTCGGCGGGCTGCCGGTCACACCAGCTTCGGCCCAGGACCCTTGTGAGGACGGGCGCAACCTGACCTTCAACTGCCAATTCGACACGTTCGGCCCGGCGCCGGGGGGTGTCGTGCCGCAGGGTTGGTGGCCGTTCGTCATCTCCGGACGCCCTGCGTTCGACCAGGCGAGCGACACCCCAAAACCACCTTCACTGCGCATCTGGAGCGACGGCGAGGGCTTCGTCGCCGGCATCTACCAGGAGATCGGCGGCGCCGTGCCCGGAGCGACCTACGAGGCTTTCATCGGCTGGGCCGTCTTCGCCTCCGAGGGACCGGAGATGGGTCGCAGCATCGGCATCGACCCGCGCGGCGGCACCGACCCACAGGCCGCGTCGATCCTCTGGAGCCCCGAGGTCTGGGAGAAGAAGCGGGGCAATCCGGAGCTGAGGGTGCGCGCCGTAGCCGAGGCGGAGAAGATCACAGTCTTCGTCCGAGTAGACCACCCGCGCAGCTATGGCGCCGACCAGGCCTTCCTGGATGCAGTAAGTCTGTGGCGGGACGAACCGATTGCCGTGGCACCCGTGCCCACCGTGGCGCCCGCCTTCACTGAGACTTCGCTTCCGCCCACCGCGACTGTGGTGCCCGCCGAAACGCTGGTGCTCGCTGAGACGCCCACGCAGGCAGCCACCGCGACTGCCTCGGCCACTGCAACCGCTACGCCAACTCCCGTCCCGCCTCCGGCGACCTATACTCCCGCCGCGGCCACGACAGAAGCCCGGCTCGAGGCGAGTACAACGCCCACCACGGCGGCGAGCGCGACCCAGAGGGCTACCGCGGCAGGGCTGTCACTGGCAGCGGAGGATCGGCCAACGGCGACTCGGACCGGCACGGCGACGATGACACCTGAGCCAACGGTATCAATGACGAGCACGCCTTCGCCGCCAGCCCCCCCGGTTTCACAGCAAGCGGCGGCAACCGCATGGGATTTGCGGTCGGGACAGACGACGCTCGAATCCATCGCCACCACGGTGTTCCCCGCGGCAATGACACCGGTCCGCAGGGCAGACGGGGCTACGTCGAGTGGGTGGCCGTTGCTCGCGCTGGCGGCCGTGGCGGTAGCCGGACTGGCGGGAGCGGCGGGCATACGACGGATACTGTCAGGAGGGTAGCGAGGAAGTGAGGAAGGGGAACATCATCACAGCAGCGGTCGCGCTGGCGGTCGCCTTGCTGGCTGCTTGCGGGCAACCGGCGGCGACGCCCACATCGCCGCAACCGGCAACCAGCGTGCCGACCGCCACGGCTACCGGCGAGCCGACGAGCGTCATAGCGACAGTTCTGAGCGAAGCGAGCGCGCCGACAGCTTGGCCGACGGCCACTGCCATCGCGGCGCTCGAGCTCTGGCCGGGGAAGGAGCTCGTCATCCTGCACACCAACGACGTGCTCGGCCACACTGAGCCATGTGGCTGAAACCCGCCCAAGGGGGGGCTGGCCCGTCGGGCCGGCGTGATCAGAAGCGAGCGTGGGAGAGCGGAAGCAGTGGTGGTGTTGGACGCGGGGAACGCGCTCAACTCGGACACTCGCAAGGACGTCAACGCTGCATCGGAGGGTCGCATCACCATCGAGGCCATGAACGTCATGGGCTACGACGCCATGGCTCTAGGGCCAAGCGATCTCGAGCTTGGGGTAGAGCTCTTGCGGGCGCGCATGGCGGAAGCCAGGTTCGCCGTGCTGAGCGGCAACGTCTTGGTTGACGGAGCGCCGTTTGCAGAGCCTTACGCCATACTTGAGACCGGCGGGCTCAAAGTAGCCGTGCTGGGGTTGACGGCACCCCTCGAAGCACCGATAGATGGCATCGAGGTACTGGACCCACTGGCGGCTGCCGGAGAGTACGTGCCGGCGCTGCGCCGTCAGGCGGATATCGTGGTCGTGCTCGCCAACCTGGGGCAGGATGTCGAGGAGCAGCTTCTGGAGAGCGTTGGGGGGATCGACATGGTCATCGGCGGCGGATCGGGAGTGCCGTCGGGCAACGTCCCGCGCGGCGAGACCCCGCGCTGGGCGCGCGCTGGCGGGCTAGGGGAGTACGTCGGGGTGACGATTCTGCTGCTCGACGAGAACAACGGCGTCGCGGGCTACTCCCATCAGTCGCTCTTGCTTGGCCCAGCCTACTCAGACGACCAGAAGATGGTGGAGCTGAAGGCGCGCTACCAGGAACAGTACATGACGGAGCCCA
>Ga0315274_10010336_pt1 | contig 13443 bp, 10 predicted proteins | sample YL17G02_20_MG_FD_203700 | JGI IMG/M metagenome (GOLD analysis project Ga0315274, IMG submission 203700) | Sediment microbial communities from Yellowstone Lake, YNP, Wyoming, USA - YL17G02_20 | ecosystem: Environmental > Aquatic > Freshwater > Lake > Sediment | place: USA: Wyoming | collected...
CCGGGTCCTCGGAACGGAAGAACTTGGTGAACAGGCGCGCCTGATCCTCCGGCGACATACCGATGCCCGTGTCGGACACTGCGCAGTGCACGTACCCGTCCTGTAACCACGCTCGCACGCGGATGCGTCCGCCCTCCGGCGTATACTTGTAGGCATTGCTGAGCAGGTTGATCAGAACCTGTGCCAGCCGCGCCCGGTCGGCGTGGACCGGCGGCAGGTCCTCCGGCATCTCCACCATTAACTGCTGCGAGCGGGCCTCGATCTGCCCTCGCGTGGCCTGCAGCGCACTGTCCAGCACGTCTGCGAGCGCTACAGCCCCCGATTCCAGGTGCAACTGGCCGGTCTCGATCCGCGAGACGTCCTGCAGGTCCGAAACCAGGACCTGCATCCGTTCTGCATTTCTGCTGATCGTGCGGATGAACTCTACTTGCTGGACCGACAGGGAGCCGACCATGCCCTTCTCCAACATATCGGCGTAGCCGCGGATGGAGGTCATCGGCGTGCGCAATTCGTGGGACACGATGGAGATGAACTCCGATTTGGCCCGGTTGGCCTGCCGCACTTGCTCATACAGGCGGGCGTTCTCGATCGCCGCGGCGGCGTGGTCCGCCAGCCGGCCGGCGAATTGGATGTGGTCGGGTTGAGACAACACGTGCTCGCTCTGCAGGTGCAACAGTCCCACCGTCCGGTCCTTGTAGCGGATGGGCACCAGCAGACTTGTTTCGTCGGGCGTAACTGGTTCCCGGCTGGCCATTGCTAACTGCACCATGTCGGCCTCTGGTTCTGTTACCCCCTCGCCAGCGCGGGAAACCGTGCACACAGCCCCCTCGTCGTCCACGATCGTCAATGTTCCTTTCTCCGCGCCTGTAGACCGCAGTGCCCAGGAGAGAGTCGAATCCAGCACCCGCTCAAAGTCCAGGCTGGCGTTCAGTTCCCGGTCAATCTGTTGCAGCGTCGTCAATTCCTCCACCCGTGCGGCCAGCGCCCGATCGGTCATTGTGTACAGCCGGGCATTCTCGATGGCGATGGCGGCCTGGCTGGCAAACGCTGTTAATGTAGGCAGGTCTGCCTGGGAAAAGACCCCGTCCCGCATCCGGTTGTCCAGATAGAGCGCGCCGATCACCTGTCCCCGCACGTGGAGGGGCACACAGACGATGGAGCGCAAATGATAACCGATCACACTCTCGTGATCGGAAAAACGCGGGTCAAGTTGTGCATTCGTCGTCAGCACTGGCTCTCCCGTCTTCACCGCATCTCGCACGATCGAGTGGCTGAGTTCCAGGTCGAAGGCGTTGACACTATGCTGATCGAAGTGTTGTGCGGCCCGGATCCCCAGATTCCCCTCCTCGTCGAGCAGCATCAGGCAACCTCGCTCGGCCCCTGTCAGGTGGATCAGCGAATCCATCACCAGGCTCAACGTCTCTCTCAGGTCGAGCGAGGAATTCAGCACCCCGATGATCTCGTAGAGCGTCGCCAGTTCCGTCCCCTGTGCGGCTCCTCTGTCCAGTTCGATCACCAATTGCTGCCACTCCTTGAGCCGGGCCGCCAGTTGTTCAGGAGAGACGCCGGGTGTCCGCACGAGTGCTTGTTGTACTGCTCCCATGCTCTCCAGGAGTGCTGCTGCTGCTGCACTTCTTGCGCTTGCGGTTTTACTGCCGCTCTCGTTCGTCACATTGTCCTCCTTGCCAGGAAATGGGATCACACAACCGGTGAGCCAGGCCCTGCTCGGTAATTCCATATCTTAAAAGCATACCCCAAAACAGTCTGATAGGGGTTGCGATGCCGTTACGGTTCAGTTAACGCCGCACTTGTGAGCCCGCCAACCTGTTGCGGCTTGCACCATGAGTGTAACACAAACTGGCGCGCCTGGCAATTCAGGCGGACGCCACCGTAAACAGGTGGCGCTGGGATGCTCCCCAACGCCGGCTCTTCAGGCCGGCGCGCGCCTTCACATCGGGCCAGTCTGTGGTATACTTTAGTATTGCCATGCGACATTTGCGTGGATCGTGCAAATCCTCGAGTGGCAATTTGTTCATTGTTCATTGAGGCATTGTTCATTGTTCATTGGGGGTGAGATGGACAACGACATATTGTTAAAAGTGGAGGACGTGTGGCTTCAGCGACCCGGCGCGGAAGTCTTGCGTGGGGTTAACTTGGCCGTCCGGCGTGGCGAAGTGCATGCCCTGCTCGGCCTCAACGGCTCAGGCAAGACCAGCCTGGCGCTCACGCTGATGGGGGCTGGCGGCTATCAGCCCTGGCGCGGCCGCATCATGTTTGACGGCCAGGACATCACCGGTCTCTCGGTGACCGGGCGCGCTCGCCTCGGGCTGACGTTGGCCTGGCAGCAACCTGCTCGTTTTGAGGGGTTGCCGACGGCCGATTACCTGGCGTTGGGGATGCAGAAACCGTCGCGGGAGCGTATCGAAGAGGCGTTAATCGCCGTGGCCCTCTCCCCTTCCGCTTACGTAGGCCGCACGGTCAACAGTGCTCTCTCAGGTGGAGAGCGCAAGCGTATCGAACTGGCAGCCGTGTATGCCATGCAACCCCGGCTGGCCATCCTGGATGAGCCCGATTCGGGGGTTGACGTACTGTGCATCGAAGACATTATGGCGTTGATCCGCCGGATGGCGCATGAGGGTACCTCTGTTCTTTTGATCACACATCGTGACGAGATGGCCGAGGCGGCGAATGCTGCTTCGCTGATGTGCGGCGGCACGATCGTCTCTACCGGCACCCCGGCCGAAGTGCGCGCGTATTTTGCCCAGCGTTGCCGGCCCCATGGCGACTTGCTCGGCAGCCAGCCCTGGGGGACAGAGGCTAACGGCACCTACCAGCGTGTGGTGACGGAGCAGATGTGCAATGAGTAGCCATCTCCCCGCCCGTGCCCCTGCTTCCATCCTGGAGCAACACGACCCGGCCTGGGCCCGCGAGTTCGAGGCGATCCTGAAGGCTTACGAACAGGCGGGCGGTAAACCGGATGCCTTGCGGACGCCGCGCGTCGCCAGCGCCGTCATCAGCGCTAACCGCGTGCTGGCCGTCAACCTGGTCGAGGGTGTGCACATCGAGGCCGAGGAACTGGAACACGGTGTTGCTGCCCACATTGCCGTCGCCCCGGGCACCCACGTAGAGTATCCGGTCCATCTATGCTTCGGCATGATCCCCACCGAGGGCCGGCAAGAGATCATCTCCGAGTTTGAGATCGGCCAGGGCGCAGAAGTTGGTTTTTTGGCTCATTGTACGTTCCCCAACGCGGTGGATCTCGAACACGTGATGGACGCGCACATTCACGTCGGGCCGGGCGCGACGATGCGCTACAGCGAAGGCCATTATCACGGTCTCCAGGGCGGCATCGTCGTGCTGCCTGTCACGCACGCGCAGGTGGATGAGGGAGGGCGGTTGGAGTCTGAGTTCAGCCTGGTGCACGGTCGGGTGGGGCGGTTGGAGATCCAGTTCGAGGTGGACGTGGCGGCCGGCGGTGTGGTCGAGTTGGTCGCCAAAGCCTATGGATCGGCTGACGACAAAATCAAGGTCAACGAAGTGATCCGGCTCAACGGTGAGGGAGCGCGTGGCCTGACCAGGACGCGGGCGGCCGTGCGCGACCGGGCGATCAGCGAAGTGTACACCACCGCCGAAGGGAATGCGCCCGGCGCGGTGGGACACATGGACTGCACCGAAATCGTGCGCGGGAAAGCGGTGGCGCGCAACGTGCCGGTCGTCGTCGTGCGCGACGATCAGGCACGGGTGACGCACGAGGCGGCCATTGGCAGCGTCAACCGGCAGGAACTGGAGACGCTCATGGCGCGCGGCCTGGATGAGGCGGACGCCGTGGACGTCATCATCCGTGGGATGCTCAGATGAGGGCAGGGTTGTCAACTCTCCGAATTGTGGCATAATACCCCGCCACACATGTAGGACAAGATGCCATCTTGTCCATCATGTACGACAAGATGCCATCTTGTCCATCTTGTCAGACAAGCCAACACAAGATGCCATGAGGAGAGACCACATGCACTTGAGATACCGGTTGGGGATTGCCTTGTTACTTCTGACGCTGGCCCTTGCCTGGGGCAGCGCTACCGCCCAGGCCGAGGAAGGGCCGGTCGTACGCATCGTCTTCTTCACCGCAAAGGACTGTGCCCATTGCATCGCCGTCATCAACGACGTGCTGATGCCGCTGCAGGACCAATATGGCGATCAACTGCAGATCAAAACGCTCGAAATCTCGGACCCGGCCAACTATGAGATGCTGATCCAGGCTGAGAAGATGTTCGGCGTGTCCCCGGAAAGGCGTGGACTGCCGACGTTGATCATGGACAACCAGGTGCTCATCGGCGAGGACGAGATTCGTCAGCAGTTGCCCTGCCTGCTCGATACCTGCCTGGGAGCGGGTGGCACCGCCTGGCCTGCCATCCCCGGCCTCGAGAACGTCCCCGTTGAAGGCGGAGGAGGTGGACTGAGTCCTGGCTTCGACCCGGGCGTCGAGTTGGAACCCTGCGGCCCAGAAGATACGGCCGTCTGTAAGGAACCGGCGCCGATCTGGGGGGCTTACTTTTACGAAGTGGGCTGCCAGGAATGTAGCCGCGCCGAATATGACATACGGTACGTCAAAAGCAAGTACCCGCAGTTGATGATCGAGGAATACAACCTCCGAGAAAATGCTGCGCTGCTCGAGTGGTTAGGCGCTCGCTTCGGCGTGCCAGAGAAGCAGCGCCTGGTGACCCCGGTGCTGTTCATTGGCCAGGACTACCTGATCGGCACCGACGTCACGCCCGAGGCCGTGCTGGCATTGGCTGAAAAGTACACTTCCACCGGTGCGGAGCGCGCGTGGGCTGATTTTGATCCCCAGGAGGCCGAGCAGAGCATCGTCGAGCGTTTCAAGTCCTTCGGCGTCTTCACCGTCGTCCTCGCTGGTCTGGTGGATGGTCTTAACCCCTGTGCTTTTGCCACTCTGATCTTCTTCGTCTCCTACCTGGCGTTCCTGGGGCGGAGAGGGTTGGCCGTGCTGGCCGTAGGTATTGCCTTCACTTTGGGTGTGTTCCTGACCTACACACTCGTAGGCCTTGGGCTGTGGCGGTTGTTGAGTGCGCTGCCGTTTCTGACGACGTTGGGGCGGTGGATCTATGGACTGACGGCGCTCTTGTGCGGCCTGCTGGCGGTCTTCAGTCTGCTGGACTACTTCAAGGCGCGGCGGGGCCAGATTGAGGATATGACGCTGGCGATGCCTGAAGGGCTACGTCGGCGCATCCACGCCGTGATCCGGCGTGCCAGCGGTGTGAGTGCCTTTGCGCTCGTCGCCCTGCCGACCGGCGCGGCCATCTCGCTCCTGGAACTGGCCTGCACGGGCCAGGTTTACCTGCCGACGATTATCTTTGTGATGAGTGTGCCCCAGTTACAGGCCCGCGCGGCGCTGTTCCTGCTGCTATACAACCTGATGTTCATCCTGCCGCTGGTGGTCGTGTTCGGACTGACCTACTTTGGCACGACCTCGCTGCAACTGGGCCTCTTCCTGCGCCGTCGCGCGGCGACGGTGAAACTGGGAACGGCGCTTCTCTTCGCCGCGTTGGCGGCCTGGCTGGTCGTCGCCATCGTCGTATAGTAAAAAAGACCTTGGAGGTCTTGGGGAGACCCCCGAGGTCTGAACTTCAACTGGTTATTGACAATCGCTGGGGTCGGGGTAGAAAATCTGGCCTTCCCACCTTGCCACTTCGTTGCCCGATACGACGATCACGGTACCCCACCAACTTTTGCACCGTTGCGCCTCGATCTCATACGTGCCGTTGAAAAACTTGGTCTCAGCGCTGATGCCGTTCAGGTAGTAGCGATAGTTGCCACTGCCGCCCCAAGCCGTCAGGCCGATCTGCGCCCACCACTTGCCGTCGGGAGTGTTATGCCACTTTACCACAATGGGCACTGAAAAATGAAGGGGTTCCGCTGGCGTCGGCGTGAACGCTGGCGTGGCCGTGCTCGTCGGCGTCGCCGTTGGCGTCGGCGTCGGCGTCGGACCTACATAGTACCTGATTTTCAGTTCTTCCCCGATCGGGTTCCCTGCTCCATCTTGTAGCTGCCACGTGCTGGTATACCTGTTGTAAGCCACCGGTGCTCGCAGTGTGATCTTGACCTCGGCGGTCCCTTCAGGCAGGAGTGGCTCGAGCTCTGGCTCATTGATGACGGTCAGTTCATCGCCGGACGTGCATACCAGTTGGACGCCATCTGGCCAGACGCACGTGCCTGTGTTCTTGATCGTCCACCGCTTGACGAACTGCTGTCCTGGCATCAGTACACTCGGCCAGACCGGCTGGTCACGGGTGACTTCCATATCGAACACGCAGGCTGCCATAGCGGTCGCGGTCAGGTCAGGGGTAGGGCTGGAAGTGGGCGACGGCGTGGGTGTCACGCCTGTCGTCGCGACGTAGGTAACCATCCAGACAGCAAATTGGGTCGCATTGATGTTGTACGTGGCGGTCAGGTCAGGCGTAGGGGTATGCGTAGGTGTCCCCACTGCACCGGGCGTCGACGTCGCCGTTTGCGCAAGCAGTGCGGTAAGCAAACGGCTTGGCGTCTCTGTAGTCAAGAGTGCAGCGCTGCACAAGAGGATCAGCGCCAGCACCGCGGCCCCCAGTGCGATCCATCTCCATTTGGGACGGGCCCTGGCGGCTGGCTGGGGAGGAGGTGTGACTGAGGAACTGGGCAGCGTAGGCCACTCCGATTGCCTCACCTGGCCCTGTGCGGGCGTGCCAGCCATAGTCCCAGATGTCGCTGGCGCCATCGCGATTTCTGGCGGGATGGGCTCCACAGGTTCGCCAGCCGCACACCTTTCCAGATCGGCGGCAAGTTCCCTGGCAGTTTGATAACGATTGTCGGGATCCTTGGCCATTGCCCGCATGATCACTGCCTCGACGGCTGGGGGCAGGGTGGGGTTGAGTGTGATTGGCGGTGTCAGAGGGGCATTCATGTGCTTGAGAACGACCCCTAGAGGCGTGTCAGCCTCGAATGGCAGCGTCCCGGTGACCAATTGGTACAGCACCACGCCCAGCGAGTAGAGGTCAGATCGCTCGTCCCCGGTCCGGCTTCCCTGCTCGGGGGCCATATACGCCGGCGTCCCGACCATGGCACCACTGGCCGTCATGGTGGTGGTATTCACCATCCTGGCGATGCCAAAGTCGGTGAGGACAACCTGCCCATCTTGCGTGAACATGATGTTGGCAGGCTTGATGTCGCGATGCACCATCCCGTGTTGGTGGGCGTAGTCCAGTGCGCTGGTGACGGCGATGGCGATGCGAAGCGCCTCATCCAAGGGCAACACCTGCTCTTCCTGGGCCAGCTCTTGCAGGCGCGTCTTCAACGTGGAGCCTTCGATGAACTCCATCACCATGTAGTAGCAGTGGTTCTCTGTGTCGGAGTCGAAGTCGTAGACGTGGACGATGTTGGGATGGCGAAACGTGGCGACGACCCTGGCCTCGCGCTGAAAGCGTGCCAGAAAGTCCTCTTCGTTGGCCAGGAAGGAATGCAACACCTTGATGGCAACGTAGCGATCGAGGCCTGGATGGTAGGCCTTGTAAACTTCGGCCATACCACCGCTCCCCAAATGAGCGACAATGCGGTATTTGCCCAGTATCTTACCGATCAGTGTCTCATACCTCATGCTCATGCAGTCCATTCCGATGGATCTGGTGGGTGCCCATCGGATCACCTAAGCCTGGACGTGCGCTTTTGGGGTGTTCAGACTGCCCTAATCTTACTATAATAACCGACAAAAAGAATTGAGATACCGTTGCAGTTTCGTTAATGGGAGGTTACGGCTATACTATAACACACTTCTGTCCATACAACGTTAAAAGGAAGTGAGATATTTGTTAGAATTTACGTTGTACGAGCGGTCCCAGGATCAGCAATACTACCCCGATCAGCAGCAATCCTGCGGCTGTCCATCCCATGGGACTCCCGGCGGAGGGCAGGACCGGTACCGGGGTCGGTGTGACCGGACGCACCTCGAACTCGACGATGAGATAGGGCCGCGTACCGGGATCGTCGGTGGTGAATTGGCGCGCGACGAGTAGTCCTCCCGCTGTCTCCGGGTCGGCGTTGGGTTCAGGCCCGGCGGCCAGCGCCAGCCCGTCGTCAGGTACCTCTCCTGCCATCCAGGCCCGCAGCAGCGCCGTCACGTCCCACGTGAGCCAGCCCCCCGCCACCTGCCCGAGCGGCACACTCGGCCCGGCGCCCGGTGAGGAAGGGGTTGGCGTGGGCAACGGCGAGACAGGAGGGGACGGCGTGAGTTCCCTGGTGGGTATGGCCGTCAAGTCCGGTGTGGCCGTCGGCCTGGGCGTCTCTGTCGGCGTGGGAGTGAGCAACGGCGAGGTAAGGAACGTAGCAGCGCGGTTAGAGATGGCAGCGGCTACCGCTTTGGGCACGGGCAGCACTGACGTCGTCACGTCGAAACGGGCTGCCGTGACCGCGATGGGCGAAGTAAGCAGCGCGGGCCAGGCCGCCGCATCTTCGGTCCGATTTCCCTCCCCCCACGGCTCGAGCACGCGGTAGGCTCCTAGCCTCGCCTCTCCTGTGTCCGAACTGCTGTCTACGTACACGTGCAGCGTGGCGTGCAAGACTTCGCTGCCCGGCGGGAATACGTCGAGCGGGAAGTGCAGGTAGGTGCGCGCGTATACGACGTCGCCGGAGGTACGACAAACGCCGAAGGGAAATACCTGCGCGGCGTCGCGCACCGTCGCCCCTTCCAACAATCCAGAGCTGACCCCCAGGCTGCGGTCGGGCCACACCTGCCACGTGCGGTAATCTTGTGCCCCGGCAGGTAACGACGGTGCGACCAGGCACAACAGCATTCCCCCCAACCCCACCAGGGAGGCGCCGACCCAGAACGGCGGTTTCCGGAGGTACTTGCCCATTAAACCTCTTCAGTGACCGGCAACTGCTCTAGCGGCGGCAACTCGTCCAGGCTGCGCAGCCCGAAATGCTGCAGGAATTCGAAGGTGACGCCGTAAAGAATGGGGCGGCCCACACCTGGCGCTCGTCCTACTTCTTCAATCAACCCAACGCTCAACAGCGTGCGCAGCACGCTGTCGGAGTTCACGCCCCGGATGGCCTCGACCTGGGGACGGGTGACCGGCTGGCGATAGGCGATGATCGCCAGTGTCTCTAGTGCGGCCTGCGATAGGCTCGTGCGCGCCTCGAGGCCCAGGAAGCGTTCGACGTGGGAGGCGGCCTCCGGCGCAGAAACGAGTTGTATGCGGTTGCCAGCCCGCTGCAAACGCAGGCCACGCCCGGCGTAGGCAGCCTCCAGTTCGGCCAGTGCCTGCTCTACCTGCCCAGGTGTGACCTCCAATGCCTCGGCCAGGCGATTGGCCGAGACCGGAGCATCGGCTACAAAGAGCAAGGACTCCACCTGTCCTACCAGGCTCAGTGCACCGTTTCCCGAGACGTGTCCTTCCTTTTCCACCTTACCACCCAACCGTTGGGACGCCCGGCTTCAGCCGGGAAACCCTCGCTGAAGCGAGACGTCCGGCCCTCTCCTCCAACTCATTGGCTTCAGCCGATCTTACCACCCAACCGTTGGGACGCCCGGCTTCAGCCGGGAAACCCTCGCTGAAGCGAGACGTCCGGCCCTCTCCTTCATCTTATCTGGCCAGGCCGGTCAGCCCTGGTCGCACAGCGCAAACGTCCGCCGCAATGCCTCGATCAGATCACCCCTGGATGCGAACTCGTGACCCACGTACAGATCGTAGCCTGTTTCAGCGATCGCTTTGCAGATGCCGGCATAGTTCAATTCCTGCGTGTCGTCCATGTCGTTGCGTCCGGGGTTGCCGGCCGTGTGGAAATGGCCGATCCACTTGATGTTGTCCCGCATCGTGCGAATCACGTCGCCTTCCATGATCTGCATGTGATAAATGTCGTACAGCAGTTTCACGCGGGGACTGTTGACCCGTCCGCAGACGGCTGCACCCCAGGCGGTGTGGTCACACTGGTAACCCGCATGGTCAACCTTGGAGTTCAGCAACTCCAGGTTCAGGTTGACCCCCTTTCGCTCGGCGTAGGGAGCGACGCGCCGCAAACCATCGGCGACGGCCTCGATGGCCTCCAGTTCCGCCTGATACGGCTGCCGGTTGCCGCTGAAACAAATCACCCCTGGGATGCCGTGCCTGGCGGCGATGTCTATGGAGGTCTTGAGTTCGTCCTCGATCCGCTCGTGGTTTGAGCGCTTGTTCAATCCGTCCGACAGTGAAGCGTGTCCGCACATACTGGCGACGACCAGACCGTGCTTTTTGGCCAGCGCCACGATTTCCTCGAAATCATCCCCACGCTGCCATAGCTCGACGGCAGTGTAACCGATCTCGGCACCAATCCTGAACAGCTCGCCGAGGCTCATGCCCTTGAGATCGAACATTGGGTAACACAGCGATTGTTTGATGCGCATCGGCCTCTCCTTCTCTTAACCTGACGGGTCTTCAAAGGACCCGTCAGCTCTCCGTCTCCGGCGTCTCGGATAGCGGCTGGCGCTCTGGCACAGCCGGCCATCCTTCTCGCGGTCTGGCCGGAACTCTTGGCGTGCTGGGATAGGACACCGTACGCAGGTTGACCCTGGGAGGACGGGCCAGTTTAAGCCCCATCCTCTCCTCCACCACTCGCCGGGCCGTCTCGACGATCTGTTCTGCCTTTTCCGGCACGTCGATCCCGGCCGCCATCTCCACGTCCAATTCGACGACGACGCCACCGCGCCGGGCCGATATTTTCGACCTGGAACGCAGGACGCTGGACAATTGGTCTATCTCGTACCTCAGGCCGTCGGCGATAGAGCGAACGCCCACCAGCACCTCCCCGCCCGTGGCCTTTTCGACGCGGATCGCCTTCGGAGTGGGCCGGCGCAACTCAAGCACCAGGAACAAGATGAAGATGATATTCAGCGTCAGGGCGAACAGGATGCCCAAGAGCGCGCGCACGTACCACTGCAGGCTGTTGAGGAAAGCCACCAGTGCCGCCAACTGTACTCCGGCTGCCTCCAACACGGGCACCGGCCACACCACCAGGATCGTACATAGTGGGATGGCGGCCAGGAGCAGAATCACCAGCACCACACGGTTCACCACATTCATTGTTTGCCCTCCTGTGAGTTCTCTGTAACCACACCACCCATTATAACATTGCGTCGGCCTTTGGACAACGCAAGCGCAGCCACGACCATCAGGCCTGCCAGCCCCGCCAGGCTTAACCCCGCTCCAATGCGCAGGCTCACCGGGCGGAAGGCGAAAACGACGCGGTGGTCCCCGGCGCGCACGGCGACCGCACGGAAGAACAGGTCAGCCCGATACACTGGCACTGGCTCGCCGTCCACCGTCGCTTCCCAGCCGGGGTACCAGGCATCGGTCAAGACCAGGTAGGCTGGTATCTGAGTAGTTACTTCGATTTTGACGCGTTCCGGCGCGTAATGGACCACACGGGCGAACTCGACGGTTTGCGGTGGCTGTTCCTGAATTGGCCCAGCGCCCGCGTGGCCGGCCACCACCATTCCTTCGTTCTTGCTCAGGATGACCTCCACCGCCGGATCGAACGCCGCGTCTCGCATCAACGCCAACGTCGTTCCATCGTCGTCGGCCACCACCCTCCTATAGACGAGAAACGCTCGCTCCAGTACGTCCAGGTTCTCGTAGACCTTGACGTCGCCAGAGTGAGCCAGCCGGAAACGGCCCCGATCGGATAGCACCAGCGCCTGAAAACTGCCCGTGCGCTCGTCTATCAGGCTCACCCCACGTACGACCAGTTCTCCCTCCGGCAGCGTCGCTCGCACGACGACCGTGGTGGGTGCGCCCGGCTCTTGCCAGCGCAGTCGCGCCACGTAGTCGTTCCCCTCCGCTTGCCCTGGCCAGAAGTGACCACCGAGCGGGCCTGGCGCGTGGGCCACGCCTGGGCCGTACACCCCCTCAGCCGTGTGTTGGCCCGCCCGCAACTCGAAGGTGCGCGTGAGCCCTTCTCCCAGGCTCACTTCGACGATACCGACAACTGTCCCGCTGGGCAAAGTCGCTGCCCCGCGCAGGTAGGAGACGATCCCCAGCGCCGTCGCTTCAAAGTATGGCACGTGTGCGACTTCAGCCGCTTCTCCGCACCCCAATTGTGCCCCCATCTGGAGATCGTAGAACACGCCGTCCAGCCAGGCGTCGTGGAGCTTGTCGGTGATGACGTGTCGGACATTGAACAAGTTCAACCAGCGTCCATCGGGAATCGTCGTCAGGTTCTCACGCAAGCGGCCATCTATGGAGACCTGATCCTCGGGCAGGATCAGGCGCTGCAGTGTGACGTAACGTGCCAGCGGCAGCACGCCGCCGTCGTAGCCATCTACCGCAGGGATGCCGAAGGCCAGCGACAGGTTGGGACTGAGCACTTCCTTGTGCTTGGCAGCGATCACAGCATCATAGAGCGCAGCCGCCGAAAGTTGTGGCCCGTAGATGATCCTGATCTCGGGCAGGTCACCGGGGTCGAAGGTGATGTCAGACAGGCTGATGAAACGAGCGGGTGGATGTGCCCCCTCCCCCCTGGGGGAGGGGGGAGAAGAGGAGGCGAGCAGGTGGGCGATAGCCGGGCGCAAACTGGTGAACGCCTGGGGCGCAGTCGCCCGGCTGTAAGGCAGTGTGAGGCCTGCCACAAAGAGTTCGGCGACCAATAACACCAGCAGGCCCACCGTTGCCAGGCGCGGCGCGCGTGTGGTCGCCAGCAGTAGTCCCAGCACCAGGGTACCCCCTGCTGCCCAGCCCGCGATGGTCAACCACGACACGCGCCCCCCCTCACCGATGCGCACCCCCACCACCGCCCATCCCGCCAGCACGACGAGCGCAACCGCGAAGAACAAGATTACACGCCGCTCCATTCGCGCGCGACGGTGATACAAGGCCTCTCCACCCCAGCCTGCCAGCGCTGCCAGGCCCATCACAGTAAGTGCCAGCCAGCGAGCCGGCACGCGGAAGTGGGCAAAGCCAGGGACAAAGCGGGCCAGGAGGAGATAGATCGGATTATAGAGACCGAGTGAGAAGAAAAGGCCCAGGATGACGAGAAGGAAAACAGCGAATGACGAATGACGAATGGCGAATGGCGATTGGAGATTTGCTGATTTGCTGATTTGCTGATTTGCGATTTGCGATTTGCAGATGGCAACTGCGGCGAGGGCCAGGCCAGCGACGCCGACGTAAGCGACGTGCTCGATGTGTGCAGGAGGCACGGGATCAGCAAAGCCGGGCAGTAAGGCGCGCGCCAGGTAGAACGGCGAGAGGGAGAACGAAACCCGATCCGCAAACGGCAGCCCCGCAGCGCGTATGGACAGGCGGGAGAGTTCCCACGTAGGGACGAGTTGCACCGCTGCCAATGCCATCCCCAGGCCTGCCGCGCCTGCCAGGGTCGCCGCACGCTGCATCAACGGCCATCCTTGCGCAAGGTTGTGGCCTGACCTTC
>Ga0315274_10010337_pt1 | contig 13443 bp, 12 predicted proteins | sample YL17G02_20_MG_FD_203700 | JGI IMG/M metagenome (GOLD analysis project Ga0315274, IMG submission 203700) | Sediment microbial communities from Yellowstone Lake, YNP, Wyoming, USA - YL17G02_20 | ecosystem: Environmental > Aquatic > Freshwater > Lake > Sediment | place: USA: Wyoming | collected...
TTCATCACAGGAGACGACGAGAGGACTGTATCAAGGTCCGATATATCCGGGCTGACCAGGGTGACAGACTCACGGGCAACTTCAGACGTCACTGCCTGTGACTGCCCCAGGATTGCCAGTCCCTCCGACGATGGGAGAACCACTTCTGGGTCAAAATCGCTGTACGTACGATATTTGGCAGTCAGGATGCGAACGACCGCATCGTCCAATCTTTGAGCAAAGGCCGGGTCATCACGATATTTTTGATCGAAGAACTCAATCGCTCTGACAACAGTCGTGTAATTATCCGGCGCGTCACTGGAAACAATATTTCCCATGTAGAGCAGGTCGTTCCCGGCCAGGAAAGCATCCCGCGCCACCAGCCAGGCCATAAAGGATTGGCCGATCGAATCATAAAAGCGGCGCATGGTCTGGCTGCCGAGGTCGTCGCTAACCATCAGACCTCCCGCCGCGCGCCAGGTGGCGAAGGCTGGGAGAGACAGGATCTGTGAAAGCGCCTGCAAGTCAATACTGACCGGGCGCGTGATCGAGCGGATGTTACCTTGGATACCCTGGTAACGGATGTGGGAGACCAGCAGACCATCGGTAGTACTCTCTGGAGTAGACGCGCTGCCCGTTACAGAGAAGAATGGAGCCAATTCAATTTGCTTCAATTGTTCAATGGACTTGCGGACCGTAGCTGGTTCTTCTCCCGCGGGACGGTCGGCGCTGCCACGGCCAGGGAAGTGGTCGGCAATAACCGTCATCCGCCCATTGCTGCCGTTATGCAGGCCGGTAATATAAGCACCCCCCATCGCCCCTACCCAATAAGGATCACCACCGAATGCGCTCGCGCCCAGTCCGTTCCCCAGTGTGGATCCGGGTGATTCGAGTACATCCAGCGAAGGACCAAAATACAGATTAAACCCAATGCTGGAGAGTTCCTGTCCGGCAACCGCGCCAACCTGTTCAGCTAACGCTGGATTCCAGGTCGCGCCGAGTGCCATCAAATCAGGCAGGGGCGTCAAACCATTGAGGATCTGGTCATTGGGATAGCCATCCCCATCCTGGGAAATGCCAATGAAGAGCGGGATGTAATTACCCGGGACAGAGGGGATTGTCGATACAGGAGTGGGTGTATCGGTGTCTGTGCCAGCGGGCAGGGCCTGCGAGGCCTGCCATACTGCAGACTGCAATTGATTAATCAACTGGTAGGCGCTTGCAATGGTACCGGGGGCAGCTACAAAATTGTCATTGCTGCCGGCCAGTAGCACCACGCCCCCCACATGGTAACTGGCGATCAAGTCATAAATCTGGGAGTTCTGGTCCGCCGTGGAACCAGTGAAGGTCACCAGAAAGAGTTGCCCCACCCGTTCCTCCGGCGTCATTTTTTCCAACATCTGGCGGGCGTTCTGGGCCGGGTCACTACTCTGGAACGAACCCGCCACGTGCGCGGAGGCAACCGAGCCAAAGGACAACACCAATGGCACCAATACAAAAAAGGATAGAAAACGGCGTAGAATCATTTTTGATCGAACCGGTAACGGAGTTTATTTGCTATGTCGAGCGACGCGTGTTGCAGCCTGATCAAGGCACATCGGTGGAATTAATTGCCTCTCCCGAGCAGACGGAGTGCCAGCACAGGATTATCGGTAATAATACCATCCACGCCCAAGCCGATCATACATTTGATATCCTCTTCGGAATTGACTGTCCAGACGTTGACCTGTTTCCCGGCCGCGTGGATGCGTTCAACCAGGTCGGTTTTCACGTCTGTCATGTACGGATTCAGGGCCGCGTATTCACCTCGCCAACCAAAGGTCCGGCCCCACAATCCCATCAAACCAGGCAATGTCAGGAGTCCGCGCGGGACCTCTGGTTGAAGCAGGCGTGCCTTACGCAAGTTGCGGGTGAAGAACGACGAGAAGAACACCCGTTCTTGTAATCCTTGTCTCTTGACTTGTTCAACCACCTTTGGGACCAGGGTGTCATTCGGAGTGGAATAGTTGGTCAATTCGATATTCATGTATATGCGTTTGCCAACCGTTTCGAAGACCTCAGCGAGGGTTGGGATTCTTTCGCCGGGGAACTGCCCGGGAAACTGCACACCGGCATCCAGGTCCCGCAAAGCTGCGAGGGGAAGTTTGGAAACGTTCCCGGTCCCATTTGTGGTGCGGTCCACTGTCTGGTCGTGAAGGACGATAACCTGACCGTCCGCCGTTAATTTCACGTCGAACTCAATGGCATCCGCACCCTTCCAAGCCGCCTGCTTGAAAGCGGATAGCGTATTTTCTGGGGCGAAAGTTTTATCGCCGCGATGGGCAACAACAACAGGGGACGGTAGGCTGGTCCACATATTAGATGTTAACAAAATAGGCTTGAGAAGCGCGGTCAATCATTTCCTTCGTCATCGTCGGTTCGGTGGTTAGATAGCTGGCGATGTCGAGAATCTGGTCACATAGGTCACGCGGATGAGAGGCGCGCATTTTTCGATTACGCTTGATGTAATACTCCTGCAATAGATAGGCCAATCCCGGGTCGTTGTATGGAATGCCCTTCTGCTGGGATACACGTCTAAAAATTTCGCGAAAGTCCTCAAAAGAGGGATCGGTTATTTCAATCTTATGACGCAGGCGGCGTAAAAAGGCTTCGTCCACCAAGTCGCGTGGTGGCAGGTTGGTGGAGAATACCACCAGCACATCGAACGGGATTTCGATTTTGCGGCCAGTATGCAGGGTCAGGTAATCGACGCGATTTTCGAGCGGGACGATCCAGCGGTTGAGCAAATCGCGCGGTCTCACCATCTGCCTGCCGAAATCGTCGATAAGTAGAATCCCCCCGTTGGCCTTGACCTGGAATGGCGCCTCGTAGAATTTATTCGTATCGTCAAAGACAAGGTCGAGACCTTCCAGGGTCAATTCGCCGCCAACCATGATGAATGGGCGGCGGATCTTGATCCAGCGCGGGTCGCGCCTTCCGGTTATACGCAGGCCGCCGGATCCAGTCGGTTGGAGATCTGAATAGGGTGCCAGTTGGTGATTCACCGAGTCATACAGCTTGACAATCTGCCCATCCAGATAGAGCGCATAAGGGATGTACATCGTCTGGCTTAAAACGAGATTGCCAAACGCTTTTGCCACGCTGGTCTTGCCGTTACCGGGAGGCCCATAGAGAAAAATCGAAGTACCGGAGTTCAACGCCGGGCCAAGCCGCTGGAAAGTTGTCTCGGAAAGGACTAAATGGGAAAGGATTTGGCGCATCGTCCGGCTGGTGATTGCCACACGCCCGCGGCTTTGGTGGCGGATGGATTCGTTATAAACTTCTATCGGGACAGGTGCCGGGCCTGCATATTGGCTGCGCTCCAGGGACTCCCTGGCTCGAATGATGCCCGCACCAGTGATGGCATATTGATACGAACCTTCCCCCAATCCCATTTGCGAGGATTTTACCTCGATGAGTTTCTCGCGTTTGAGTGTTTCAAGAATCTGATCAACAATCCCCACAAAAGGCAGGGAAATCTCCTCGGCCGCTTTAAAGCCAGTGAGATAGCCTTGGTAATAAAAGATCTTTAACGCCAAATCTTGCAGCCAGAGCAGCGACAGGCCTGTATCCTCCAACTTGGTAATCGGTGGAGGAACAAATGAAGCACTCTGGGTGGCGGATTCGGTTCTTGTCACAACAGTCATAACAGCCTCCCGATTGAAAATACTAATGAATTATAGCACGCCGATATTCATACAGGGTTACAATTCGTTTATAATCGATCCATGACTCTTTCAGTTATTATCCCCATTTATAACGAAATTAACACACTCAACACGATCTTGGAACGCGTTCTGGCGACCAAACTCGCCGACGAGATCCTTCTCGTAGACGATGGCTCCACCGACGGCACCCGCGACCTGCTTACTGCCTTGGAAGGCCGCCAGGGCATCCGGGTGATCCTCCACGAACAAAACCAGGGCAAAGGTGGGGCTGTCCGTACCGGCATCTCTGCTGCAAGCGGTGATGTGATCCTCATACAGGATGCAGACCTGGAGTATGATCCGCGCGATTATCCTGCGCTGCTCAAGCCTATCGAAGAGGGCAAAGCAGATGTAGTCTACGGGTCGCGCTTCCTGGGTGGACCTCATAGGGTAACCATGTTCTGGCACATGCTCGCCAATAAATTACTCACCCTTACAGCCAATCTGCTATATGATACCATCTTGACTGATATGGAAACCGGTTACAAAGTGTTTCGCCGTGGAATATTGGAAAACATCAAGTTGCGCGCTAACCGCTTCGACTTTGAACCGGAATTCACAGCCAAGATTCTCAAGCAGAAGGTCCGCATCTACGAAGTGCCAATCTCATTCAACCCTCGTAGTTATGCTGAAGGCAAGAAGATAATGTTGAAAGATGCTTTTGAGGCTGTCTGGGTCTTACTCAAATACAAATTTATTGATTGATACAAATAGACATCGGCTCCCCTGGTTTATTAAGGGAGCCGATTTTGTTTTGGTGATTATCCATTTTTCTATGCAGCTGTTTCACCTTCTTGAACCCGCCTCAATCAGGGCAGCCAGCAGGCTTGACATCTTTCAGATTAAGTTGCAGAGTTATCCGTCCATTGAATTCGTTCGATTCGAAGGTATACAACACATCCACCCGCAGCGGTAGATCGGGCTGGAGATGACCGAGTCGGAAACCGATCGCGTCGAAAGTAACGCGGCCATCGGTCACCACCAGCTTTAAGTGTTTACTTTCCGCCCCGACCGTCCGCGAATTTGTAACCCGCACATCCCGGCTGACAAACACGGCCTCTGGGTTGCCATAACCAGTCGGCTGGAGAAATTCCAGGTGTTTGAGCAATTCTGGCTTCAGGTCCGAAAGTGGAACCTCGGTGTCAGCGGTCAATGTTTGGCGTAAATCTTGACCTCGCAACTTTTCCTTCGCCAGGGTTTTTAGCCGTACCTTGAGTGCTTCCAGATTCTCGTTGCGGATTAAAAATCCTGCGGCGGCGGCATGTCCACCATGACGAATCAGCAAATCCTTGCACTGGTCGAGAGCTTCAGTGATATGGAATTCCGGGATGGAACGGCATGAGCAGCGCGTGGTCTCGGCAGAAATCTGGCCAACCACGGCTGGACGGTAATAAGTCTCGACCAGGCGCGCTGCAGCCAAACCAACAACACCAGCATTGAAATCAGGGTGGACGGCAAAAAACAAATCCGCTGCTGGATCATCAGCCAGGGCTATAACCTCTGCTTCCACTTGAATCCTGCGGGTGATCTCCTGTCGCTGACGGTTTTGTACATTCAATTGCTGCGCCAGTTCACCGGCGGTCTTGACATCCATGGTGGTCAGTAACTCAAATGCCGCCAGCGCGGATTCCAGCCGCCCGGCCGCGTTTAGACGCGGTCCTAGGGTGAAGCCAATGCTGGTTGCATTGATCCGTGACAGAGGCAGGTCCGACACCGCCGCGAGAGAGAATAGACCCTGTCGTTTTGTCTCCTGGAGTTTTTGTAGTCCCCTACGGACCAGGATCCGGTTCTCGCCCACCAATGGAGCCAGGTCGGCAACCGTTCCCAGTGCAACCAGGTCAAGCAGATCATCTGCTTGTAAGCCTTCCGGGGTCGTTCTTATAGAATCTAAAAGTGCTTGTACGATCTTATAGGCTACCCCCACTCCAGCCAAATCTTTATCGGGATATGAATCGCCTACTTGTTTGGGATTGATAACGGCAAATGCCGTGGGCAGGTCGCCGTCTGCTGGCTGGTGGTGGTCGGAGATGATCAGGTCAAGGCCGATGGACCGGGCGTGAGCGGCCTCGTCAGGCGAGCGGATTCCGCAGTCCACGCTGATGACCAGCTTGATGCTGTCTGCCAGAAGAGCAGTGAGTGCTTCGTTATTCAAACCGTAGCCTTCCTCAAAACGGTTGGGGATGTACTCGCGGACATTCCCACCCAAGGCACGCAGGGCCTGCACAAGCAAAGCCGTGGCGGTCACGCCGTCCACGTCGTAGTCGCCGTAGATCGCAATCGGTTCGCGATTTTCCAACGCGAAGCGGATACGTCTTACGGCTTCCTCCATGCCTTTCATCTGGAAGGGATCGGTACTGAAATTCGGTTCGGCGTGAAGGAAGGCATTGGCCTCCGCGGCTGTGGCGATGCCACGGTTGAACAACACCTGCCGCATGATCGGCGAAAAAGCAGCCAGGGCTTCATTCGCCTGCGGCGTAACAGTAGCAGAGACAAGCCAGCGTTTACCTTGGTTGGATGCCATGTGAGTAGTGTACCCGCCAGTTCAGCGGCTTGAACAACCCGGCCTAGTTGAATATCTTCTTGACTTGATAGATTCCAGCGACCAGTTTATCCACTTCTTCTCGTATGCTGTATATGTAAAAACTGGCACGTGTGGTGGCAGGTATCCCAAACTTCTCATGCAGCGGCTGGGCGCAATGATGACCGGCGCGCACCGCTACACCATAGTGGTCCAGGATTTGAGCCACATCATGAGGATGGACGCCTTCGAGTGTAAACGCGGCAACGCCGCCTTTCTGATCGGCAGCCGGACCCAGTACCCGCACTCCGGGAATTTCTTCCAAACGGTCCAATGCGTAAGCAATCATCGCATTCTCATGGGCTGCCACAGCGTCCATTCCGACCTCGGTCAGGTATTCCAACGCCGCGCCAAATCCAACCGCTTCAGCGATGGCCGGTGTGCCAGCCTCGAATTTATGCGGGATATCATTCGGTGAAAACGAGCGCAGGTGGACGGCCTTGATCATGTCACCACCTCCCAGGAAAGGGGGCATGGCCGCGAGTAATTTGGCCTTCGCATATAGCACGCCAATGCCGGTCGGACCCAGCATCTTGTGCGCTGAAAAAACCAGGAAATCTGCATCGAGAGCCTGCACGTCCACTGGCAGATGTGGCACGGACTGGGCACCATCCACGAGCGTAAGTGCTCCAGCTTCGTGCGCCAGGCGGATTATCTCCGCCGCAGGATTAATTGTTCCCAGGACGTTGGACATGCCGCTAAAAGCGACCAGTTTTGGTGTCCGTGCAAGAAGTAAACGATAAACGTCAAGGTCTAGTAGGCCTTCTCCCGTCACTGGGATGAATTCCAGCGTTACACCACGTTCCGCTGCCAATTGCTGCCAGGGGACAAGATTGGAGTGGTGTTCCATTTCAGTCAGGATGACCATGTCCCCCGATTTTAGATTGGCTCGCGCCCAGGTATATGTCACGAGATTGATCGACTCGGTTGTATTCCGAGTGAAGACTATCTCGCTCGCCAACGTGGCATGAATGAAATCCACCACCCGTTGACGGGCCTGTTCGTACAATGCTGTGGCTTCTTCAGCCAATGTATGTACGCCGCGGTGGATATTGGCGTTGTTGTTCCAATAGAACCCATCCATCGCCTGGAGTACGGCAAGGGGTTTTTGAGTAGTCGCTGCGGAGTCCAGATAGACGAGTGGAATGCCGGGGCGTACTTCACGGCCCAGGATGGGGAAATCCTTGCGAATGGTCTTGGCGTCGATGGACATTCTAGTCAGCGAAATTAATATTCGAGAATTTCTTTGCTGCCGAGTTTCTTCTGCGTACCAGACGGGCGAATATGCTCCGATGTAATTGGATACCATAGAATCTTGTCCGGAACCATCCAGCCATCGGTCAGGAAGACATTAGAGCGGAATTGAACTGCGACCATTTTATTATCCAACTGTACGACGATGCCTTTCAGCCAGCCGCGCACGCGCTCGCTGCTCTTTTCGTGGTCGCAAAAAACTTCCACTGTATCGCCGACTTCGAAACTGTGTTCGACGCCAGGTGAACGCATAAATGCGAATTGTGCCATCGGGCCTCCCCGAGTATCTTTCTTTTGTTTCTTATTGTAGTTATGAGTACGATCGTTGGCAAGCACCTTGGCAGTCATTGGGTGGCCGTCTTTTCATGGATCGCCTGCTGGAAGCGGGCGCGTACACCTTCATAGGGAATGCGTTGCATAATGGGATCGAAAAACCCTTCCACGAGTAGCCGTTCAGCTTCCTTTTCGGGAATGCCGCGCGACTTGAGATAGAACAGAGGTTCCTGTTCGAGATTACCAACTGTCGCTCCATGTGTACAGCGAACATCGTCGGCAAGAATTTCCAAACCTGGGATCGAGTCAGCCCGCGCATTCGGGCTGAGTATGAGGTTGCGATTCGCCTGGTAGCCATCCGTCTTTGCTGCACCGATGGCCACGTAAATCATGCCTTGCCAGACGGAGCGGCTGTGACCCTTCAGAGCACCTTTGAAAAGAAGATCGCTGGTGGTGTGTGGAGCCAGGTGGTTCTGTTGAGTATCATGGTCGAGGTGCTGGTTGCTGTCCGTGAAATAAAAACCTGACATGCGGCCGGTTGCACCTTCCCCGACCAGGTCCAATTCTGAGAAATTCTTCGTCAGGCGCGAGCCTATCGCTCCAAAAATCCAGTCCAGATTGCCACCGCGGCCCACACTAACGCGTTCGTGCGAAAAATTCCAGACGTGCCGCCCCCACGACTGCAATTCCACAAACCGCAACGAGGCGTTATCACTGACCTTTATCTCAACGATCCCGGCATGCAACGCCGGTCCGTCTTCGTCCGGCGAGGCTGCCTCGTGGACATAGGTCACTGATGCACCCTCATCCACCCAGACCAGGATATGAGAGAGATACGCCAAATCCACACCAGGGCCCCACAGCAGGCTGTTCAACGGCTGCTCAACGGTCACACCTTTGGGAATGTAGAGCACCACACCGTTCTGTGCGAGCGCACCGGCCAGCGCTGCGAACTTGCCTTCCTCCGGGCTGACGGTCTGCCCGGCCATCCTGGCTACCAGTTCCGGATTTTCACATTCGGCGGTAGGCAGGTCAGTAAAGATGACGCCCTTTTTTATTAAGTCCGGGCTGAGGTACAGTTTCGCGCCACCGGGCAAAAGGACAACTTGTCCGCCATGGGTGTCAGCAGTCAATGGTTTGAGTAGGTCTGCTGGAACAGGTGCGAGGTCCTCGTAAGTTCCTTCTATGGGCAGGTGGACTTTGTCAGCGGGGATTTCACGCAGGTCAGTGCGTCGCCAGGCCTCCTCAGCCATACTTGGCAAGGGCAGGCTGTTGAAAAACTGCCAGGCATTCTGACGATAACCAGCCAGGACTCCAGAGGCCGGAACCATCCCGGAAGTGAAGGCAAAGGTTTTTACCGGGGCTTCGATACGGCGGATGCGGGTGACGACAACTTTCGGTTTCTCTTCCATGTCATCCCACCGAACCTTGCATCTGAAGCTGGATTAGCCGGTTCATCTCGACGGCATATTCCATCGGCAATTCTTTCACCAGCGGCTCGATAAAGCCGGAAACAACCATCGTAGTGGCTTCCTCCTGGCTCAAGCCGCGGCTCATCAGGTAGAACAACTGCTCCTCGCCTACTTTCGAGACCGAAGCCTCGTGCCCGATGCTGACATCATCCTCATCAATTTCGATGTATGGATACGTATCCGAACGAGATTGCGGGTCGAGGATGAGCGCATCGCAAGTAGCCTTGGACCGGACACCGGTTGCACCTTTATGGACCTTGAGCAGGCCGCGGTACGAGGATCGTCCGCCGCCCTTCGAGATGGACTTGGAAATAATCTTGCTGGTCGTATTCGGCGCAAAATGCACCATCTTCGATCCGGCATCCTGATGCTGGTTGGGACCGGCAAAGGCCATCGAAAGCATCTCGCCATGTGCGCCCGGTTCCATCAGATAACAGGACGGATATTTCATCGTTACCTTGGACCCTAGATTGGCATCCACCCACTCGTGAGTGGCGTCTGCATATACCTTGGCTCGTTGAGTCACCAGGTTGTAGACATTGGTGGACCAATTCTGGATGGTGCTGTAGCGCGAGCGTGCACCTTTCTTCACAATAATTTCGATTACACCAGAGTGCAAGGAGTCGGTGGTGTACTGGGGAGCAGTGCAACCTTCCACATAGTGTACCTGCGCACCTTCATCCACAATAATGAGCGAGCGCTCAAACTGGCCTACATTAGCTGTGTTCAGGCGGAAGTAAGCCTGCAGGGGCAAGTCCACCTTGACGTCTTTCGGCACGTAAACAAACGATCCGCCCGACCAGACAGCTGAGTTGAGTGCGGCGAACTTATTATCTTCAATCGGGATGACTGTGCCGAAGTATTCGCGGAACAGGTCCGGGTGCTGGCGCAAGCCGTCTTCGATGGAAAGGAAAATTACGCCCTGTTTCTCAAGATGCTCGAGGATGGAGTGATAAACCATCTCAGATTCATATTGCGCACCCACCCCCGCCAGGAACTTGCGCTCGGCTTCGGGGATTCCTAATTTATCAAAAGTATTCTTGATGGTATCCGGAACTTCATCCCACGAACCTTTCGAGCCTTCGGTCGGTTTGACGTAATAATAGATATTATCCAGATCAAGGCCTGAAATGTCCGCACCCCATGTGGGCAAGGGCCGCGCCAGGAAATGCGCAAGTCCTTTCAAGCGGAAATCGAGCATCCACTGCGGTTCGCCCTTCATGCGCGAGATATTTTCGACAACATCCCGGCTCAAACCTCTCTGCGACTTGAAGACGTAATTCTCCGCATCATGGAATCCGTATTTATATTGTCCAATACCTTCCAACATCTTGGCTTCTTCACTCATACAGTTTCACCACGGATAAACACCGATAAATCAGGCAGGGGTCTCTTCGTACTTTTCGCGCACCCAATCGTAACCGCGTTCTTCCAGTTGCAGCGCCAGATCCGGGCCGCCGGATTCGACGATCTTCCCGCCCAGCATGATATGGACGAACTGCGGCTTGATATAGTTCAGCAGCCTTTGATAATGCGTGATGACCAGCACACCAAGTTCCGGTCCCGAGAGTGCGTTGACACCCTCTGCGACGATGCGCAGCGCATCAATATCCAGGCCTGAATCCGTCTCATCCAAAATTGCAATTTCCGGTTTGAGGGTTGCCATCTGCAAAATCTCAGCGCGCTTTTTCTCGCCGCCGGAGAAACCGTCGTTCAGGTAACGCCCGGCAAAGGCCGAGTCCATCTTGAGCAGTTCCATCTTCTCTTTGAGCATTTTGCGGAACTCCAGGATGGGCATACCCTTATCTTCGGAATTGGCCACTCGGCGGCGGGAATTAACCGCCGAACGCAGGAAATTTGCCACCGTCACGCCGGGGATGGCGACCGGGTACTGGAAGGCCAGGAACAGCCCCAAGCGGGAACGTTCATCCGTGGCAAGTTCAAGGAGATTTTTGCCCCTAAACCAGATCTCCCCTTCCATAACCGTGTACAACGGATGTCCCATCAGCGTATATGCCAGCGTGGACTTACCTGTCCCGTTGGGTCCCATGATGGCATGAATTTCGCCCTGCTTTACCGTCAGGTCAACACCTTTGAGGATTTCCTTGTTCTCGATGCTGACGTGAAGGTTCTTGATCACTAATTCAGACATGAAAGACTCCTGATACAACCTTTTGCCGAACCTGCGGAATTATAGCACTCTGAAATGGATATGTCAATATTTATATTAATTATCTAGTATATTGACAATACGAAACAGGACTGTTATACTTTTACCCAACCAAATGAGGTAAGGATGAATAGCACCCGCAATCGAATCTTACAAACCCTCCTGCGCCAGCCGCGCAGCACCATCAACGCACTGGCCGAGGCGGTTGGGATTAATCCCATCTCGGTGCGTCACCATCTGACCAATTTGCAGGTCGAGGGTCTGGTTAGCACGGAAGAAGAACGGCATGGGGTCGGGCGGCCGCGTCTGGTCTATTTCCTGACCGAGGCCGGCACAGAGCGTTTCCCCACCCGGTACCTGCGCCTCACCTCGCGCCTGCTTGACCAGTTGAAATCGACCATGCCAGAGCCGATGGTGGGCAAGCTTTTCACACAAATGGCAAGCGATATGGCCGAAGATTACGCCGAACAGATGAAGGGCCTGAGCATGGAAGAACGGCTCAATTTGACCAAAATCCTGCTGGCTGAAGAAGGATTTAATATGGAGTGGGAAAAAGCCGGCAACCAATATCAAATCCACGAGATCACCTGCCCATATTTGCGCATTGGAAAGAGTCACCCCGAAGTATGTACCGTTGACCAAACGCTCATTTCCAAGATGCTGGCCGTTCCAGCAGAGAAAGTTCAGTGCATCCTGAGAGGCGACGCACATTGCACCTATGTCGTCCAGATGGTGCCGGTGGGAAAATGAGCCCAGAAACTCCTTCCAATCCCATCCACTGGGACATCCACGATACGCACCCGGACCTAGTGCCTGGGTTGCGTACCAAACTTGCCGAAGTCCTGGACCCCGAGATTATGCTTAATGTTCTTCAGTTAGGCCTCGTCCGCAAAGTGAGCATCGAGAATGGCAAAGCAAGAATGTACGTGCTGTTGACCACACCCTTCTGCCCTTATGGGCCGGCCATGCTGGAAATGATCAAACAAAAAGCCCAGGAGGGTCTCGGGATGCCCATTACCATCGAAATGGGCTATGAGCCGTGGGATTTTTCGCTGATGGAAGATCCCGGCGCCCTTGACTGGGGAATGTACACCTGATTACATGCCTGTAGATGTCTCGTCCGCAGGTTTTATTTGGTCGCAGGCTGACCTGTCAGCCAAAGGTGGGACATCACAGGAGTCGTATAAAATGATTGTGCTATAATAGACCCTGTATGGCCGAATACGATAAAGAAATGCCACCCGAGGAAGAAGAAACGGTTAATCGAGCCGCCCTCCGCAAACAGCGTTGGATTATGGCAGGAATCATTGTGGCAGTGATTCTTATCCTGGCAGGGATTGTGGTGGCAGTAATTGCATTGACAAAATATCCGGCTGTGGCAACAAATGTTCGTGATATCTTCATAATCTTTATGGCATTTGAATCGCTGGTTATCGGCGCGGCTCTTGTGGTGCTCGTCATTCAAATTACCAGTCTGATTAACTTGCTGCAAAACGAAGTCAAGCCCATCCTGCAATCCACCAGCGAGACCGTAAACACGTTGCGCGGCACAACCGAGTTTTTGAGCGAAAATCTGGTTGAACCGGTGATCAAGCTCAATTCCTACCTAGCCGGACTACGGAAATTCTTCGACATATTCAGCAGTAGGAAATAAGTTCATCCAAAAAACACCTTATCAAAAAAGGAGAGATAAAATGTCTGATCATGATGATTTTGGAGCGTTCCTGATCGGTTTCGTTGTCGGTGGTGTAGCAGGAGCCGTTGCCGCCCTGCTCCTTGCTCCTCAATCCGGCGAAGAAACACGCGCGATCATCAAAGATAAAAGCATCGAGCTGCGCGACAAGGCCGCTGAACAGGCCGAAGTGGTTGCATCAAAAGCGACCGAATTTGCCGGCCAGGCCAAGACCCGCAGCAGGGAAGCCATCGATACCGTCAAGAAGACTGTTGCACGTAAGCGCCCAACTGTCTCAG
>Ga0315274_10010338_pt1 | contig 13442 bp, 14 predicted proteins | sample YL17G02_20_MG_FD_203700 | JGI IMG/M metagenome (GOLD analysis project Ga0315274, IMG submission 203700) | Sediment microbial communities from Yellowstone Lake, YNP, Wyoming, USA - YL17G02_20 | ecosystem: Environmental > Aquatic > Freshwater > Lake > Sediment | place: USA: Wyoming | collected...
AAATAGAGAAGGCATTAAAAGGGCACAACGCCGACTATGTAGAAATCCGTATCGAGGAGGGCGAAGCCACTCGCATCCAGTACCGAGGGCGCGAGCTCGAGGATATCGGTCATACCACCAGCCTGGGTGGCAATGTGCGCGCCCTGGTGAAAGGAGGCTGGGGCTTCATCTCCTTCAACAACCCCATCAATATCAGAGAGAAGGTGGAGAAGGCGGTGCGCCAGGCTCGACTGGTGGGCAGGGAGAAGAGCCATCTCGCTGCCGTCGAGCCAGTGGTGGACTTTGTGCCGCCTCACGTGAGAAAGGACCCCGCCTCGATACCGCTGGCTCAGAAAAAGGCACTCCTCGACCGGTACAACGAGGTCATCTGGGGCGTGCCGCGTATCCAGACCTCCACCATCGGCTATGCCGACGGACGCAAGAAGGTGATTTTCGCCAGCTCCGAGGGCGCTTACATAGAGCAGACCAGGGTTGACCTCACGGCGCGGTTCAACGCCGTGGCTCGCGACGGCTCCAACGTGCAGCAGGCAGGGCTTAGCCTGGGCAGCAGCGGCGACTACGGCTTCATGGAGAACCTTCATTCCCAGGTGGAGGGGATGGCGCGCCGCGCTGTGGAGTTGCTCACCGCCCCGCAACTGAAGGGGGGCGAGTACACAGTGGTCTGCGACCAGATACTGGCGGGTGTCTTCGCCCACGAAGCCTTCGGGCACCTCTCTGAATCGGACTTTGTCTATGAGAACGAACGCATGCGCGAGATAATGGTGCTGGGTCGCAAGTTCGGCGGCAAGCACCTCAACATAGTGGATGGCGCTGCGGTGCCGGGACTTCGCGGCAGCTACAAGTATGACGACGAGGGCGTGCGCTCGACCCGAAGCTATCTCATCAAAGAGGGCGTGCTGGTGGGTCGCCTGCATTCCCGCGAGACCGCAGCCAAGATGGGCGAGAACGTCACCGGCAATGCACGCGCGCTGAACTACACCTTCCAGCCCATAGTGCGCATGACCAACACCTTCATAGAGCTGGGGAAGGCTTCGTTCGAGGAACTTATCTCCGATATCAAGGAGGGCGTGTACTGCAAGAACTGGTACGGCGGGATGACCAGCATGGAGATGTTCACTTTCGCCGCGGGCGAATGCTACATGATACGCAACGGCAGGATAGAGGAATTGCTGCGTCCCGTGCAACTCAGCGGCAACCTGTTCATCACGCTGGAGAACATAGACGCCATCGGGAACGACCTGGACATGAACCAGGGCGGAGGCTGCGGCAAGGGGGGGCAGATGCCGCTGCCTGTCTCCAACGGCAGCCCTCACATCAGGATACGGAAGTGCCTGCTGGGGGGAGGATGAGGGTAAAGCAGTGTTTTATTTACTTATCGGGGCTTGATGCCTAGTAGTGCATAAACGAGGCGTTTGAGATTTGAATTAGATGTCATCTAATTCGGGAGACAAAATGACTAGAAGTTTTGGTAAGTATGTTTTCTCGAGGGTGACCTTGATTCAACCTGAAAATGGCTCTAACGGAAAGGTCAACCATAGTGTATAATATCGCAGGCAATTACTAAGAGGGGTTTAAATAGTGAAAAGCACACTTAGAAGACGGCTATTCCATATGTTGGCTGGCTTGTCTATCGTAATGGCCATGTGTTTTTTGCCCAAGATGACCCTACTTTTATCGTTGGGGTCTGTGACCTTTCTCTTCTTAGTATTTGAGTTAATTAGGCTTAGAGTTTCTGGCATAAACTGGTGGTTTATATCACGTTTTGGATCAATGTTGAGGGAAGAAGAGGCGTCAAGCGTGACTACGTCCAGCTATGTGTTAGTAGCAGCGCTTGTATCATATATGGCCTTCGGCAGAGACATTGCGATACTTTCCGTATCTTTTCTAGCAATTGGTGATGTTGCTGCTGCCATCGTTGGTCAACATATTGGTAGGACAAGACTCTTTGGCAAGGCATTGGAAGGAGATTTGGCATGCTTTTTCTCCTGTCTCGCGATAGGATTTGTCCTCGATTATGCGGGTTTGAATGTCGGTTCACTGACCATAGTAATTGGCGCTGTTGGTGCTACCGTTGGACAAGCTATACAAACGCCTGTAGATGATAATTTGACTTTGCCCCTGTTTGCAGGTGTGTTGATGGCAGCCGTGCCAGGCTAACTCTGGTCTAAGGCAACCTTTCAAATAACTCCTTCCAGCCTTGGTCACATTCCAGGCAGCATGAAGCACTACAGGGTGGGGGTGGCTACTTCTAACGCTTGCCTTCGTGATGAAAGAGAAATACAATAAAGTCTGGAATGGTGAAGACTAAGATTTTTATGGAGGGGTAGAGATGTTTGGTAAAGGGCGGATTGATATCATAATTCCAAAGACTAATTTTGCTCCTGGTGATACAATCTCTGGAAATGTGGTTCTTGCCATGAAGAAGCCTGCAAAGGCTAGAGAGGTTAACATTTCCTTGATTGGAGAGCAAACAACAACCAGAGGTGGTGCGACTAGTACAGATAGGTCACAGAGTACGGTGCGTATTTATGACTTCAAGCATCGACTGGATGGAGAAAAGGAATACGACAAGGAAGCAGAATACCATTTCGAAATAAAGATTCCAGCAGACCTCCTGAATCGTCAACCACAGATGCCACAGATGGAAGGTGTTTTGGGACAAGGGTTCAAGATTGTTCAATCCCTTGCTGGACTAGGTGTATGGACTAACTGGTATCTATTGGCTAGACTTGACGTACCAAGTGGAATGGACATCAACAAAAAAGTGCAGATAACAATAGGGTAGAAGGTCTGGAATGGTGAAGAATGGATAAAAAATAATCATCATCGGAGCAGGTCCAGCTGGTATCGGTGCAGCATGAAGCACTACAGGGCGGTGGCGGGGCAAGTCCGCAGCAAGTTTGAACCATATTTGCGATTCCCGTTCAAAAATCGTTGTCAAAGTGGCAGCGTAATTACCCTTTCCGCTGGTAGTAGCTTGTCTATTTGGGCGACCGTTAACATAAGAATGCCATCTTTAATGAGGTTGGCCGGAGAGAGACTTTTCTGTAAGCTGTCATTTGTGTTGTATCTTGTGACTTGCCTACTCTTGTTCTTATCGATTTTATGGACTATTCCTTTCATGCACTGCTCATAGAGTTCTATTGGAGGATGATTGGTCTGCTCTGATTTTACGATGGCTTTCACGGCTAATCTCCCACTTAGCGCTGCGTTGTCCATTCCCAGCCCACGGTATAGGTCTACCAAGCCTGCAGCATCACCTACCATGAGGATATTTCCACGACCCAAGTATATCGAGGTGTCCATTGGTGAGGAAAAGCCTTCCTTCCTGACCATCTTTCCACGAATAGCGTACTTTTCCTGGACATAACTTAGGAACCTTCGTGCGTACTGCAGCAAATCTCTGTCTGCACCTGTGCCTATGACCCACCAGTCATCCTTCCTGTAAACCCAAGCAAACATAAGTGGGCAGAACTCCCTATTATAGAACATGTAAAGAGTGTTAGGGTCTAGATTTGCTTCGCCATCAAAATAGTAATTTATAGTCGCTCCCCAAGCTTTTCTTTTGAAATCCGGTGGCTGCAATCTTTTCCTTATCGTGGAGTTCAGACCATCCCCACCGATGAGGAAGCGAGTGCTGATTTTCCTTTCCCCCTCTTTGCCCAGAAGCGTGACCGTTATTCTTTCCTCTCCTTCATCTAAATCTATGAGTTTAGTATCATCTAAGAAGTGTGCACCAGCGTGGACAGCACGTGAGTTCAGCCAGCTATCAAAATTCGACCTCCAGAAGTTGAGCATCTTCATGCGGCCTCTGGTGACTTTGCCGTTGGGCGTAATCATCTCCACATTATGGAGTTCGTTCTTGCAGAGCGCTTCCCTGGGTATCTTTTCACCCACGAGTTTTTCGAGATAGGGGAATTGTATTCCAGAGCAAGGTTTATTTCTAGGGGTTTTAAACCTTTCAACAAGCAGAGTGGAAAACCCATGGCTCGCAGAAAACCTCGCAGCTACGGAACCTCCAATTCCACCGCCAACTACGATTACATCGTAGATTTCCATAGATGATTACCCCCATCCAAGTCGAGTCGACCTATTATATCCTTGGTGTCAGTTCCAGTCCAATGTTCCCTGGGGATATTATCATCCTCGGCTCTGCAACCAGCCAGCTTAGCCCCCAGGATTCCTGCTTGCACGCTCTTTGGGGATGTTATCATCCAGCGGACTAGAGACATTTAGGGTGATATGATGTTATTATAGAAATGGGTATTTTTTAAGGAAGCCGGAAGGTCAAGGAGATTGGAGGTGGATACCATGAAAACATATCGTTTTTCGGTGATAGTCGAGAAGAATGGCGAGGGATATTTCGCCTTTTGCCCAGAGCTACAGGGTTGTTACACCCAGGGGGATACTTACGAAGAAGTCCTGGGAAATATTAAAGATGCTATACGCCTACATGTAGAAGACAGAATGGAAAGCGGCGAAAAAATTCCGCAACCTGAGTCTGTAAGCCTAACTTCTCTGGAAGTCGCGGTATGACAGAGAAGCTCCTCAGAGTAACTGCTGCTGAGGCAATCAAGGCGCTGGCGAAGGCAGGATTTTCGCTGGCTCGACAGAGCGGTAGCCACAAGATTTACAGGAATCGAGAAGGCAAGCGGGTGACCGTACCCTATCATTCAGGCAAAATCCTTCACTCAAAGGTTTTGAAAAACATCTTAGAGGACGCAGATTTAACGATAAGCGAATTTAAAAGGCTGATGAGATGATGTTGGGCAGCTACGCTGGTCCGCCCTTTTATGTAGGGGCGCAAGGCCTTGCGCCCCTACGTTAATATTTACCTCTCAGGCTGGTCATAAATGGGCTCAACCTGGATACTTCCGTAGGGGCGGGTTTTAAACCCGCCCCTACGTCTCTGGATTCCTGCTCCTTAGGGGTGTTATCATCCCCAAGGGTTCCCGGCATGCGGTGACGACTGCGGATGATAACATCCGCAGCGAGCGATAAGATTCCCACCCCACCCCGCAGGGCGTTCAGCCGAACGTCCCTGCACGCCGGGTAACACTGTTCGCCGAGGGTTAAGACACGCCGTTAGTGGTTCGACAGGCTCACCACGAACGGTTTATACTATACCAAGTTCTTTTTCAGGATGGGCTGACTTGAAACAATCTTTCGCCATTGAGACAAAGAACCTGACCAAGAGGTTCGGGTCGTTTACGGCGCTGAGCGAGTTGAACCTCAAAATCGAGAACGGCGTTATCCACGGGTTGCTCGGTCCCAACGGCGCGGGCAAGACCACCGTTATCAAGATACTCTGCGGCTTGCTCAAGTTGAGCGGCGGCGAGGCATATATCTTCGGCAATAAAGTGCCCAACAGAAGCATCCTGCCCCAAATCGGGTATATGCCACAGGAGACCGCGCTCTATCTGGAGCTGAGCGTTCATCACAACCTCGCGCTCTACGGCGAGGTGTACGGCATGTCGAGAGGCAGAATCGCTGAGCGTGAGAAGGAGCTGCTCCAGTTCATCGCGCTGGAGAAGTGGCGCGATGAGCCTGTATCCAACCTGAGCGGCGGCATGAAGCACAGGGTGTCGCTGGCTTGCAGCATGATTCACGAGCCGAAGCTCCTTTTCCTGGACGAGCCCACGGTGGGCGTCGACCCTGAGCTGAGGGCATCGTTCTGGGAATACTTCAATGCGCTGAAGCACAAGGGCATCACCATCGTGCTCACCACGCATTACATGGACGAGGCGCAGCACTGCGATAGGATAGGGCTGCTCAGGCAGGGCAAGCTCATCGCGGAGGGCGCTCCCTCTGAAATCACACGCCAGACTCACACCACCAGCCTCGAGGAGGCGTTCCTGGCGCTGTCCAGGCAGGGGGTGAAGGCATGAACATTCGCAGGGCGTTGAGCGTAACCAAGCGTATTTTCAGGGGCTTGAGGAACGACCGGCGAACGGTGGGGCTGATGTTCATCGCGCCGATTATCGCCATGTGCGTGTTCGGTCTGGCGTTCAGCGGCGATGTGAAGGATGTGCATGTGGTGGTGGTCAACCACGATGAGGGCTACCAGATACCGCCTGCCCCTGACCCCATCTCGATTGCAGACAGGATTATATCCAACTTCGATAAGGATGTGCTCAAGGTGGACTATGTTGACAGCGAGGAGGAGGGCGTCAGACGTGTGAAGGAAGGCGGGGCATATGGGTTAATCGTTTTCCCGCAGGACTTTACCAAAAATATATATGCTAAAATTCAGAACCCCTCTCTGCCGCTCAGCACCACGCTCGAGGTGAGGCTGGACAAGAGCAATGTGAATGTGGCTAATGCCATAGCGAAAGCTGTGACAGATGCTGTGTTGATCACGATTAAGGAAACGGGTAATGAGGCTCCGGTAACTGTGGATGCTGAGGACGCCATCTACGGCAAGGGCGCCAAGTTCATGGACTTCTTCGTGCCGGGCATTATGGCGTTCGTGGTCTTCCTGCTCACCACCCTGCTCACCCTGATATCTTTCGTGGGGGAGCGCACCTCGGGAAACTTGGAGAGATTGCAGGCTACGCCTCTGAGGGAGAGCGAGATTGTGATTGGGTACGCCATTGCCTTCAGCATAATCGGCATGCTGCAGACCGTGGTGCTGCTTATGATAGGTGCGCTGGCATTCAACATAATGATTGTGGGGAACGTATTTCTGGCTTTTCTGGTCATCGCCTTGCTGGCGGTGGTCAGCCTGAGCTTGGGCATACTGCTTTCCAGTCTGGCAAGGAGGGAGGCGCAGGCGATACAGTTCTTTCCCATAATAATACTGCCCACGTTCCTGCTGGCGGGCATCTTCTGGCCTGTGGAGGCGATACCATCGTGGCTCAGACCGTTATCGTACGCCATCCCACCCAGCTACGCTGTGGACGCCATACGCTCGGTGATGCTCAGGGGCTGGGGCATAGGTGGCATCTGGGTTGACCTGGTGGCGCTGTTCGGCTTCGCAGTAGCCTTCCTGGGACTGGCGGTGTGGTCATTGAAGAGAAGGCGGGGCTGAGGCTGAGAATTGCAAAATGCAAAATGAAAACTCGAATATCTAAACTCGAAATCCTAAACAAATTCAAATCTCAAAATGCAAAACTCAAAACTTCTTAGCACCTGGATTTAAGGCATTAGGTATTGTTTAGGATTTAGATATTAGGATTTAAGATTTATTCGGGGAGGTGGGTTATGGATGAGGGGAGGGTAATCAAAAGCCCTGATATTGAGAGGGCGAACCGGGTGCCTCCGGGACAGAGGCTTACCGAGAAGTTCCCGGTGCTGCATCATGGCGATGTTCCTCAAATCGATGTCTCCAAATGGACGTTCCGAATCTGGGGTCTGGTGGAACAGGAACGCAAGCTCAGCTATGAGGAGTTCCTGGCGCTGCCGCAGGTGAAGGTGTTCTCCGATGTGCACTGCGTAACAGGCTGGTCTAAGCTGAACAATACCTGGGAGGGGGTGAGCGCACAGGCAATAAAAGAGCTGGTCAAGATACTCCCTGAGGCTAAGTTCATTATCGTCCACTGCTATGCTGGCTTCACCACCAATCTAACCCTCGAAGATTTCTTTCAGACGGATGTCTTGTTCGCTGTCAAGCATAACGGCGAACTCCTGACGCCGGAGCATGGCTATCCGCTGAGGCTGGTGGTGCCCAGGCTCTATTTCTGGAAGAGCGCCAAATGGGTAGAGGGCGTGGAGTTCACTGCCAAAGACCGGGAAGGCTTCTGGGAGTCGCGCGGCTACCACAACCATGGCGATCCCTGGAAAGAGGAGAGGTACGGGTAGGGCAAATTAAATTGCAAATTGCAGAATGAAAAATAAGCTGTCAGCTATCAGCATTCAGCGGTCAGGTTGGGGTGTGCAGAGAGGCGAAGCCCTTTGTTCAAAACCTAAATCCTAAACTCTAAATCCTAGACAAATTCAAAATTCAAATATCAAAGTCGGAGTCGAGTGAGGCAGTAAATGAAGATAGGTGTATGTGGAATTGCCTGTGAAAAGTGTCCCCAGATGGTAAAAGGGAAGTGCCCCAACGGGGAGAAAGGATGTACTCCCAAAGAGAACAAGTTCTGTGCGATAGCTACCTGTGCCTTCAAGAAGGGCGTCAGGTTATGCTTCGAGTGTGCTGAGTTTCCCTGCGAGACGACCAGGAAGGGTCCTATAAGCTACGACTACTGCAAGTTCATAGCAGGCGAAGGATTCTAAAGGTAGTTATTCGGCTGTAGGGGTGGGTTTCTGAGGCAAGTGCAAAAGGCAAAGTGTAGGGGCGCGGTTACCGCGCCCCATCTGATATAATACTAGATGTCTCCGACTAAATAAGGATAGTTTTATGGAAGATCTGTTAAAACAGGCGAAGATGGCGGCTGAGGAGGCTGAGGTGTTCTCGGTATCCCGCAGCGAGACCGATGCTGTCTTCGAGGCAAACCGTTTGAAGCAGGTAGTGACCCGCGAGTCATCGGGCAGGGCGCTGCGTCTCATCAAGGGCGGCAGGATTGGATTCTCCGCCAGCAATAAGGTGGACGGCACTAAGGAACTGCTGGCTATGGCGCTGGAGATGGCGCCCTTCGGCGCTGAGGCTAAGTTCCAGTTCCCTTCCCTCGAAGCTTATACCAAAATCGAGGTCTATGACGCTAAGGTTGAAGCTGTCACCGAGGAACAGATGGTGGAGCTGGGGCAGTCTCTCATCGATAAGGTGAGAAAGCACACCCCGGAACTGGTATGTCAGGGCGGCGTGTCCAAGAATACCCTAACCGTGGAGATATTGAACTCGCGCGGCGGCAGGGCGACCTACAAAAAGAGCGTGTTCGGCATCAGCGTCGAGGGCGTGCTCATCAGGGGCACCGACATGCTCTTCGTGGGAGACAGCGAAAGCTCGTGCCGTCCCCTCACAGACCACAAAACGGTAGCTGACAATACCATAGAGCAGCTCGAGAGAGCGAAGGAGACCGCTGTCTCGCCGGAGGGCAAGCTGCCGGTTATCTTCACTCCTCTGGGTGTCGCCAGCACCCTGCTCATGCCCCTTGCTATGGCAGTCAACGGTAAAACCGTCCTGCAGGGCGCTTCGCCCCTGGGACACAGGAAGGGCGAGCAGGTCTTCGATAAAAGGCTATCCCTCTGGGACGACCCAACTATTGCGTACCGTCCCGGCAGCAGGTTCTGCGACGATGAGGGCGTGCCCAGTCAGCGCATCCCCATTATCGCCAATGGCGTGGTGGCGAACTTCCTCTATGACCTGCAAACCGCAGCCTTGGCAGGCACAAAGAGCACAGGCAGCGCCTCCAGGAGCCTGGGCAGCCTGCCCACCCCCTCGGTCAGCGCCATCGTTATTGAGGAGGGGGATGCCAGCTTCGAGGACATGCTCGCTGACATAGAGGATGGGCTGGTGGTCGAGGAACTGATGGGCGCATCCATGGGTAATGTTTTAGGCGGCGATTTCAGCGGCAACGTGCTTTTGGGCTACAGGGTGAAGAATGGGAAGCTGGCGGGGCGGGTCAAGGACACCATGGTCACCGGCAATATCTATGAGGCTTTGAAAGAAATCGGCGCGGTCGGCAACAGGGCGAGGTGGGTGGGTGGAGTGGTGCGAACCCCGCATATCTATTGTCCTCGCCTGGCAGTATCAACGAAAGGGTAGGGGCGAGGCGCCCTTGACTACCCAGATGAAACAGAGGGCTTGGAGAACATGTCGTCTCTGGAGAACTATCTAAAAGAGCTGCGCGAGTCGAGCAAGCCCCTGGTCGCCGCCGTGCTGGTCAGGCTTGCAGACCTCTCCCGGGAGGAGAAAGAGGTTTTCTCCAGGGAATGGCATGGGATAGATGTGGCGCGGCGCCGCGAGATTCTGGAAAGACTGGCTGAACTGGCTGAGGACAATCTCGAACTTGACTTCGACGAGGTCAATCGCGTTTGCTTTGCTGACGCTGACAGCGAGGTGAGGGTGAGAGCTATAGAGGGGCTGATGCAATGCGAGGAGCGCACTCTGATTGACCCCTTGATTGCTCTGCTGCAAGGCGACCCTGAGCACCCGGTGCGGGCTGCTGCCGCAACCGCTCTGGGACCGTTCGCCATGCTTGCCGAGTTCGAGGAGCTATCTCCAGGCGATGCCGATAAGGTTGAAAGGGCTCTGACCGCTGCTTTCAACAAGAGGGACGAACGAGACAATGTGCGCTGCAGGGCTCTGGAGGCGGTAAGCCCCATAAGCAAGCCCCAGATACAGGAGCTTATCCGTCAGGCTTACCAGAGCAAGAGCCTGGAGTTTCAAGCCAGCGCCCTGTTCGCCATGGGGCGCAACTGCAATCGCAACTGGCTGCCCATACTGCTGAAAGAGCTCCGCAGCACCAACCCTCAACTCAGGTTCGAGGCAGCGCAGGCGTGTGGTGAGCTTGAGGCTGAGGAGGCGGTGCCCAAGCTCGTTGAGCTTTCCCGCGATAGCGACCTCGAGGTACAGCTCTCTGCGATTGCGGCGCTGGGCAAAATCGGCGGTGACCGTGCGAAGGAGGCGCTGCGCGAGTGTGCGGACAGCGGTGACGAACTGATAAGCGAGGCAGCGCAGTACGCTCTCGATGAGATGAAGTTCTGGGAAGGCCCCTTTAGCCTATAATATAAGTCTAAGTGTTCTCCAGCACCAGAGCCACTGCCCCCAGCAGCCCCGGATTATCCCCCAGTGCGGGCGGAGTTATGCGCACCGTGATATCCCGCATCACCCTCTTGGCGACCATGCGCCGTACAGGCTCGAAAATGAGGTCGCCCGCTTTAGATACCCCGCCGCCAATGATGATTAGCTCAGGGTTGAATATATGTATCAGGTTAACCACCCCCACCCCCAGATTTGCCCCCGCCACATCCATCACCTCTTTCGCCAGGGCATCGCCTGCCCTCGCAGCCGTCTCCACAACCTCGGCATTCACCTTTCTCAGGTCTCCACCGGCAAGCTCGGTGATGGCGCTCTTCCCGCCCTGGGAAAGCCTCTCCACAGCCATGCGCGCTATGGCGGTGCCTGAGGCGAGCGTCTCCAGACAGCCTATATTGCCGCAGTTGCACCTGGGACCGTTGACATCGATGGTCATGTGCCCCACCTCGGCAGCGAAGCCGCTAGCTCCCATCAGCAGCTTGCCTCCCACTATGACACCGCCTCCGATGCCGGTGCTGACCGTGATGTAGATGAGGTCGTGGCAGCCTTTGCCGGCGCCAAACTTGTACTCGCCCAGTGCAGCCAGTGTGGCATCGTTGCCCACCCAGACCGGCAGCTTAAGCTCTTTCTCGAAGATGGACTTGATGGGCGTGCCGTACCATGCTAGCAAATTGGGGGAGGTGAGCAGCACCCCTGATTGCGTGACCAGCCCCGCTATGGCGACCCCCATGCCTCTCACGGTAGAGGTGTTTATATTCGATAGCAGGCTTGCCAGGGCATCCTTGATGCGCTCTATAGTTTGCTCGGGGTCGTCGGGGGTTACTTCGCCTTTGTGATGCCTCAGAATCTCGCCGTTAGTGTTGGCTATAGCCACACGAAAGCTCGTGCCGCCGAGGTCGAGCGCTAGGATCAGGTTCTTGCGCTGGGTCAAGGGAACCCCCCAAACATCGTTTGAGATAGTATACCATCGCCATCAAGGGCTGTCTAACCAACTATGCTCCTCGTTCGTTTCACCTTGACTTAAGGCAGGTACGGATGCTATACTCGACGTTGGCCCCCAATACTTTGCTGATAGAGGTACGACCAAGAAAGGAGCACCACGTAATGTCAGGATTCGGTTTCACCCCGGAACAGGAGACCCTGCGGGAAGAGGTGGGGAGGTTTGCCAAAAAGGAGCTTGCTCCTGGGGCGTTGGCGCGCTCCAAGATGGAGCCTGAGGAACTTCATAAAAATCTGCACCCCATCGATAAGATGATAGTGAAACTGGGTTGGAACCACCTCAATATACCGGAGAAATACGGTGGACACCATATCGACCATGTTTCCCTGGGCATCATTGTGGAGGAGGTAGCCAAGATAGACCCCACCGTGGAGCCTGTGGGTTCCATACAGGCGACCAGCGCCTTGCTCACGCAGCTTCCCGAGGACATCCAGGATGAGTGGTTCCCGCCCCTCATCAGTCGCGAGAAGAGGCACTCCTTCGGTTTCACAGAGTCCGCCGCCGGCTCGGATGCGGCTGGGATTGTAACCAGAGCTGAAAAGAAGGGTGACTACTATATTGTCAATGGTGAGAAGACACCGCTCCCCGGCGCCACTGTAGCCAACGTGGTAACTATATCAGTCAAGACCGACCCCAAGGCTGGGTTCCGCGGGGTGAGCCTGCTCTGGATACCCACCGACCTCCCCGGCGTAACCATAAGGCCGCTGCCCTGGATGGGCAACCTGGGACTGTTCCCCAGCTTCGTTACCTTCGACGATGTAAAAGTGCCTGTGAGAAACCGCATAGGCGAGGAGGGGCTGGGCTTTTACCTGCTCATGGGAACACTGGACTGGCTGCGCATAATCGTGGCTCTGGAGTGTCTGGCTCGCGCCCAGGCATCGCTTCATGATGCCATGGAATGGTCCAAGGAGCGCCGGACGTTCGGCAAGCTCATAGCATCCTATCAGGGGGTATCCTTCCCCATCGCCGAGCATTACACCATGGTCGAAGCGGCGCGTATGCTCTGCTACCGCACCCTGTGGCTCAAGGACCAGGGACAGATGCATACCATGGAATCCGCCATGGCTAAGTGGTTCAGCGTGGAGGTTTCCTGCCAGTGTATCAAAGACATGCTGGTGCTGATTGGTCATCCGGGATACAGCACAGAACATCCCATCTCCATGCGCCTGAAAGACGTACTCGGCTACCAGCTTGGGGATGGTCCGCCACAGATACAGAAGATGATTATAGCCAGGCTGCTTCTGGGCAAGTCAATCGCGGGATAGCCAATTCAGGGCAATTTCAGGTAGGGGCGGTTCACGAACCGCCCCTACCTTTTTTCACTTTGCAATCTGCATTTTGAAATTACCTGTCCAAAAGGCTTCCCTTCTTTGACATTCTCTGGTATAATGCTCGCAAGTTTTAGTACGAAAGGAGTACGAATCTAGCCGGAGCGCCCAGGTCCGGCGCAGATACCAGATAAAAAATCCCTGAGCAAAGGAGAGTGGTACCTGTATGATGGAGCAAATACTAGGATTGGGTTTCAGTCTGGTGATATGGGTGGTATCGATGGTGGTCATGGTTATTGGGTTCGGGCTGAAGCCGGTGAAGTGGCTCAGAAGAGCAGTTTAGAAGAAGACGAAGAGTTTATTTAGAGGTGAAGTGGAATCCCCCGCCATGGCGGGGGATTCCTATTTTTTCGTCTTTGCGAGGAGTCCGCCAGGGCGGACGAAACCCGCCATTTACATTTTTGGGATTGGTGGGTTACATTTCATTTCACCCACCCTACGATGGCTACGATAGCAAGGGCACCTGGATTCCCGC
>Ga0315274_10010339_pt1 | contig 13442 bp, 12 predicted proteins | sample YL17G02_20_MG_FD_203700 | JGI IMG/M metagenome (GOLD analysis project Ga0315274, IMG submission 203700) | Sediment microbial communities from Yellowstone Lake, YNP, Wyoming, USA - YL17G02_20 | ecosystem: Environmental > Aquatic > Freshwater > Lake > Sediment | place: USA: Wyoming | collected...
ACGGAAGTTGATTCCAGCCGAGCCGAGGCAATCTTAAAAGACGGCATTTTGACCATCAAAATTCCCAAAATCCAAAAAGAAAAAACCAGGCGCCTGGAAATCCACGATTAGCCCCAGACTTTAAAGCCCGGCTTTAAACCCGCCCTATAAGGCGGGTTTTGTGCTGGGAGGGAGAGTCGAACTCCCACGAGTTTCCTCATCGGCTCCTAAGGCCGACGCGTCTGCCGATTCCGCCATCCCAGCAAAATCCTTTTTTTACTCTAACCGATTTCCGGAAAAAAACAAAGGCAGCGCAAAGCGCTGCCTTTGCCGTAAATATAATAAAAGCCCAACTAACCAAGAAAGATATTGAGCAGCGAAGGAAATGCCTTAGCCAATAAGGCGACTAAAAGCCCAATGGCGGCATACATTATAAGGTCTCTGCCCTTTTTCACCTTGGTAGTATCGCCGGCCGCAGTCATCAGATTATAAGCGCCAAGAAGAACTATCAGTATAACCAAAGCTATTAAGGCTAGGAAAACCCAGTTAACGACGATATGAAGAGTGTTTAAGGCACAAACAAGACCCCAGTTAGGAGTAAGGGTCTCATTAACTACTTGCGCTATATTATAAGTCGTGCCGTAAAGCGTAACAGCTTCTACTTGGATCGTACAATGATCAACTGGATTCACTGCCAAAGCTGTGAGCGGCAAAAACGATGCTGCCAGTAAACTAACTAACAAAGTTCCGAAAAATAGATATTTCATTTGATTTTTTGTTTTTTTAAGGATTTTTTAAGGAATTGAATTGGCCGACCTTTAAAAATGTTAAACTACTGTTTTATTTTGTTTTCCCAGTCTACGGCTGGCCGGTGATAAACGCCTGTATGATTGAGCTCACGCCTTTCGCCATCAAAATAATCAATAAACCCACTGCGGTCCAGATAAAAATACTCTGGGCGGTTTTCACTTTGGCTGGGTTGCCGCCGGCAGTCATCAAATAGAAAGCGCCAATGAGCACCATTAAAGGCGCTATTCCCAAAGAAAGCAGAAAAATGACATTAATGACCGCCTCAATCAAGCATTCAAAACTAGCATATTTTAAAGGATTGGGAATACAATTAGTGCAAGCTGGAGGAGCGTTGCAATCAATGGCCAAGGCTAATACCGGAAAAAAGGCCGTCATGGCGCCAATGAGTATAACACCTAAAAATAATCCTTTCATTTTCATAATGTTTTTATGATGAACTGATTATATATTTTATCTAAGACCAAATTCCAAATAAAAGCAAGGATCAAACCGCTTAATATCACTTTTTCTGGAAAACCAAGCCGTAATGGTAAGCTCCCGCAACAATCTCTTTTTCCAAGTCAAAACCAGTATCTTGGCAGATGCTCTTAACTTCCTCGGGGGCAATCTTGCCTTCTTGAGGACCAATATTAGCTTCTGATTTCCAATCAACCACCAAAAGCCGGCCGCCCGGCCGCAAAACACGATTTGCCTCGCTAATCACCCTTTGTTTGTTTACCAGTTGGAACAAAAGGTTAGTCATTAAAACCAGGTCTAATAAATTATTCTGTATTGACGATCCGACTCCGCTCTCTAAATCCGCTTTGACTGTCCTGATATTACTCAATTGGCTAGCATTGGCCTTGGTTTTTAAGACTTCTAGGGGGCCGTCTTGAATATCAACAGCATAAACCCTGCCTCCCTTGATTTTTTTAGCCAAAGGCAGGACCCAGCCGCCCGAACCCGAACCAAAATCAGCGCAAACCATGCCTTCGTAAATTCCCAATTGGTTTAATGCTTGTTCGGGGTTGAGAAACTCCATATTCTAGAATGTCTAATTTCTAATTAACCTAATTGACCTAATCCGTGTTTAGAATAATTAGAAATTGTTTAGAATAATTACAAATTAGGTCAATTAGTCATTCTCTAAATACACGCTGCCGACGCCACCTTGTCTCCTGGTTCTAATTTCATAATCCTTACTCCCTGGGTAGCGCGCGATAATTTGGGGATGGCGCTAATAGCCGTCCGTATTACTTGACCTTTCTGGGAAATAACGATTAGTTCTTCCTCGCCAGACAAGATTTTGGCGGCAACAATAGATCCGGTCTTGGGAGTGATTTTACCAGTTTTTATGCCCGTGCCTCCGCGCTTTTGCAGACGGTAATCATTGAGCTCGGTTCTTTTACCATAACCGTTTTCAGCCACTATTAATAGATACTGCTTACCAGATTCCTGTTTTTGCTTTCTTTGCTTCTGATTCTGGCCCGGAGAGGTAATAACATCAACGCTGATCACTTCGTCGTTTTTCTTCAATCTTATGCCACGCAAGCCCGCTGCCTGCCTGCCCATCTCCCTTAAGTCCTTTTCTTTAAAGTGGATGGCCTGGCCATTCTTGGTCACAATTACCAATTCGTCGTTGCCGGAACTCTTGACGACTTTTTTCAGAAAATCACCCTTTTTTAAAGTGATAGCTAGCAGACCCGATCTTCTCACGTTGGCGAAATCAGACAAGTTTGTTTTTTTAATTATACCGTTTTGCGTTGCCATTACCAAGTAGCCCGGTTCTTGTTTTTCTTTTTGGCCCGAAGCGATGAGACAGAGAACTTTATCCTGGGGTGAAATTTCCAGAAAGTTCAGAAGCCCCCTGCCCCTAGCCACTCTTGTTCCCTCGGGTATCTCGAACACCGGGGTTCTGAAAACCTTGCCCGAATCAGTGAAGAAATACAAATCATCATGGGTCATGGCGGAAACGAAATGGTCAACAATGTCCTCCTGTAAAGTCTTCATGCCTAAAATGCCTTTACCGCCGCGTTTTTGAAGCTTGTAAACCGAGGGGTTAATCCGTTTCACATAGCCCCCGCGAGTAAGGGTAATGATGGTTTCTTCTTGAGGCACCAAGTCTGCTTCGGCGATTTCCTCAACTTGGCTGGCAACCAGCTGGGTTCTCCTCTCGTCGCCAAAGGTTTCATTGATTTCGATTAACTCCTTTTTAATTACGTATTTAATCCTTTCCGGACTTTTAAGAATCAGGGTTAACTCCTTAATCTGCAGCTGAATTGCTTTTAACTCATCTTCAATTTTCTGGCGCTCCAGCTTTGCTAGAGCTGCCAATTTTGTCTCCAAAATGGCGTTGGCCTGAATCCCGGTCAACTTAAATCGCTTCATTAAACCCTTATAGGCGTCTTGACGGCTGGCTGATTTTTTGATCAGTCGAATGACTTCGTCAATGTGGGCCAGGCACTTATGTAAACCCTCCAAGATATGGGCTCTCTCCTTAGCTTTCACCAAGTTATATTTTGTCCGCCTGATGACTACTTCGTGGCGATGGGCAAGAAAATAGCTCAACAGTTCTGCTAAAGACAATACCTTGGGCTGGAGGCCGCCGACCAGGGCTAAAAGATTTAAATAGAATGTTTTTTGCAGATCCGTGAATTTGTAAAGGTAATTCAGAACTTTCTGGGGATAAGCTTCTCTGGCAAGGTCAATGACAATTCTCAGGCCTTCCTTATCTGACTCGTCGCGGATATCCTTAATGCCTTCAATTTTTTTCTCCGAAACCAGGTTGGCCATTCGCTCAATCAAGGCGGATTTTTGCACTAAAAAGGGAATTTCCGAGACCACCAGCTGGACCCTGCCTGTTTTTTCCTGCTCCACTACTTCAATCTTAGCCCGGGTCAAAATCGGACCCTTGCCTTGAGAATAGGCGGCGATAATCTCTTTGAGGTTGAATATCTGCCCGCCGGTCGGAAAATCAGGCCCCTTGATAAACTGAAAAAGGTCTTCGGTGTCAGCTTTGGGATGATCAAGAAGATAAATTAAGGCCTGGCAAACTTCGCGTAGATTATGCGTCGGGATGCTGGTGGCCATGCCGACAGCAATGCCCAAAGACCCATTCAAAAGAAGATTGGGCAGGGGCGAAGGAAGAACAATCGGTTCCTTTCTTGTGCCATCATAGTTATCAGTAAAATTGACGGTATCTTTTTCAATGTCTGAAAGCAATGCCTCGCCGGCTCGAGACAACTTGGCTTCGACATATCTCATCGCCGCGAATTCCGAAGGGTCATCGATTGATCCCACGTTGCCTTGACCGGTAACTAAAGGATATCTCAAAGAGAAATCTTGAGCCATTCTTATTAGCGCATCATAAACAGAGATGTCGCCGTGAGGGTGATATTTCCCGAGGCAATTATGAGAAATGATTCCGTTGGCGATGAATTCGTGATCTCCTGCCACCTCGAGATCATAGGTTTCCTGCGATAAGGTTTTTGTTACTGATGAAACTTTCAAAAAGTAGATTTTATTTTCGATAATCTCTTCAAGAAAATTAAAGAAAGGCGACCCAATCTTTTTTAGTTTTTCTTTTATTCCCCAATCTACTACTTGGGTTTTTCTTAAGGGTGTTTCCCAAAGGTCTGACGAATATCTTATTTTACAAGCGTCGGGATACTTTATTCCCATCCTAAACTTGTTTCCCTCAATATCTTGATACCAACCGCTACCCAGATGATTTTGGCTTAATTCCTTGAACAAGAGTCTTCCGCCGTAAGGGATAAGGTCGTAGCGATTCCATCCTTTTCTGTCATGACTAGTTATTATTTCCTTTCTTAAATTCAGAACTTTTTCATTCTTGACACTATCTGCGAGGTTGAGACATTGAGCTAACCTGACGGCATTTTCTCCATTTATCTCTAAGAAATAAAAGGGGTATCGATGGCTAACCTTCCTGTGCCCAATGTAATGGCTCTTTGGTGATACGTCTCGGTACTTTCGAGAGAATATCCCCTGATGAAGCAAGAGAATCTGCAATTGATCGATGAGCCTTTCAGAGATTGAACCATAATGAATTCTATTTCGCTTTTTATCAATTGAACCGTCTCCTTCGACCAAACCAGATATGAAAGAAAATATTACGTCTTTGGGAGAAGAAAAAATCTGCGGAGGAATCTTTTTTGTCAATGCCTTCAATCCCTCTAAAGAGAAATTGGAAACGAAAAATTCATTAATGATTTTCCTGTTAATTCTTACGGTATAAGATTTGTTATTTAAGGCTTTACCTTGTTTATTTAAAAAAGAGTAGGTTTTTGTTTCAATAGTGGGAATATAATTGAATTCCTGTTTAAAGATAGCGGTCACTTTTTCTGCAATCGCTCGGCTATTGCCGGCAACAAAACCAATCCTGGACCATCTTTTTCTGCCATAATCTTTTGCTATCCAACCATCTGAGACAAAAAGACCCAAAAGATAAGCCAAATTCTCGTTTAGGCGGGGCGGCTGACTTTCCTCAACTCTTTTTAACCCGACTAAATTATTAATTTCTGGATAATCTGCTTTCGTCACCAGATAGTCATTCTCGGTCAAGTCCCTGGCTTCCTTCCATTCAAATTGCCATTCTGAAGTTAAAATTTTAAATTTTTGAGAAGGGGTAACAATATTAGAAAGGCCGTTGTCTAAAGTCACTTTAAGTAAAGACTTTGCGGGCATTTCAAAAAGCCGGGTAACTCTTTTGAGACCTTCTTGGGTATAAACCAGATCTGCAATTCTAATGTCTTGGATCGGCACCAAACCATCTTTGGTCAAGATTAATGTATCTTTAATAAAACATTCTCCAACAACGCTGGCTGCCTTTCTGGATTTGGCAGCGTGGGTCAGACCCATCTCGTGCATGGCAAAGAGAATCCTCCGCTGCACTGGCTTCAAACCGTCCCTGACATCGGGCAGGGCCCGGGAAACTATCACTGACATGGCATAATCAATGTAGGATTCCCGCATTTCCTCGACGATTTCCCGAAACTCAACCCTGCCAACCGGAGAAGCAACCGTTTCTTTTTTTGTTTCCTGCTTTGACCCCGGTCGTCTTTTTGGCAATCCGCCGAGGAGGCGAACTTTCTTGCTTTTATTTTTTCTCGCAGTCTTTTTCATGAATAATTATTCGCTCTTAACTCCGTTCTTGACTCCTTCTTCCAAAGCCTTTTCTAATTGCTTCAAATCTTGATTCAAATCGGGCAACTTTAGTTGGGGCGATTCTTTAAAAATCTCGTTTTTTAACTCCGGCAAATGCAAATCATTGTTAATTTGTTTAGCATTGATTTGCGACAATCTATGCTCCGTTGAAACAAGCCACAGCCACAAAAGAGCGGCTCCGCTGATAACTAATAAAGCCCAAAAAATAATCCTTTTTTGGCTCAAGGGCAAGACCTGAATTTTTTTAAGAATATCCTGAAGCATCTGGCTCTTTACGGCTTTAAAACCACGATTTTTGTCCCATCCACGGTCAGATCTTTTTTCTTTACTGTAAGTTTAGATAGGGGTTCTAGCGTCTTTTGTCCCATGGCTTTCAAAAACTTATCCAAACCGTCAAGCTTTAAGTTTACTTTTGGAAGCAAATAATGCATCGGAATCACGATTTTAGGCTCAATCTGGCCAATGATCTTTGGTGCTTCCTGACTGCCGATAGTATAGTTTCCCCCCACTGGCACAAAAAGAACATCAACTTCGCCGATATCCTCAACTTGCTCTGGAAAAAGCTCTTTCTGGCCAAAATCTCCCAGGTGGCAAATTCTCATTTCTTCGCTCTCTATGGTATAAATTGTCACCCGGCCACGCTCTTTGCCAAAATTGTTGTCATGAAAAGCAGGGATGCCCTGAATGTAAACGCCTTTAATCTCGTATTCGCCGGGCCCGTCAATCACAAAGGGAGAACCCTTAACTGCCTTCAAATTATTGTGGTCTTCGTGGTCGTGCGTAAGCAAAACAATGTCAGCCGAAAGATCAGGCACTCTTAAGCCCAGGCTTTCGTTAAAAGGGTCTATAACCAAAGAAACTTGGCTGTCTTTCGAGAGCAAAGTGATGATTTGAAAACACGAATGACCTTTCCAGATAATCTGCATAAGCGCTACCGCTAAATTAAAAATTTAAAATGGAAAAAGAAAAATGACAAAGAAGAATCTAAAAAGATAAAAACTGCTGGGATTATAGTTTTTGGTTTTTATTTTTTCTTTTTTATTTTTTAATTAACCGCTGTTTATAGTTTACCACGCGCCGACCTTCAATTCAACAGTTGAAAAATTCTTTAAACCGTGGTAAACTAACGGATATGCTGATTGAGGAAATCGCTAAAGACAAAAACGAGCTGTTAAAACCGCCGAAAATCGGCGAAATAGTAAGGGGAAAAGTTGTCGGCCGAGGCAAATCTTCGGTTTTTATTGATTTGGGAAACTGGGGCGCCGGCATTATTTTTGGCAAAGAATTTCTGCGAGCAAAAGAGATCTTAAAGAAAGTGAAAGAAGAAGACGAGTTGTTCGTCAAAGTCGTTGACATGGAAAACGAAGACGGCTTCCTTGAGGTTTCTGCCCTTGAGGCCGATCGGGAAATCGCTTGGCTAAAATTAAAAGAGAAAAAAGATAACGCCGAGCCTTTATTAGTCAAGGTCCTTGGCGCCAATAAGGGAGGACTGCTGGCCCAGGTATCTGGCATTAACGCTTTTTTACCCGTTTCCCAATTGAGTTCCCAAAACTATCCCCGCGTTGAAAACGGCGACGCCGCTAAAATCTTGAAAGAACTGCAAAAGTTCGTGGGCCAGGAAATGGAAGTCCGGGTCCTGGACTTGGATCCAAAAGAAGAAAAATTGATTCTCTCGGAAAAAGTCAAAGAAACCGAAAAAATCAAGGAAATCCTTCAAAATTATCACGTCGGCGATGTTGTTGACGGCGAGGTCACTGGCGTCGTTGATTTCGGCGCTTTTATCAAATTCGGTCAAGAAGAGCTGGAAGGACTCGTCCATATTTCCGAGCTTGACTGGCAACTGATTGAAAATCCGGCAGATATCGTTAATATTGGCGAAAAACTCAAACTAAAAATTATTGATATCACTAATGGCAAGGTTTCCCTGTCGCTGCGCGCCCTAAAACAAGATCCTTGGCAGGATTTGGAAAAAACTTATCCCAAAGAAAGCGTTCTCAAGGGCAAGGTGACTAAATTTAATCCTTTTGGCGCGTTCGTAGAAGTTGCCCCAAAAATCCAGGGCCTTTGCCATATTTCCGAGTTCGGAAACGAACAAAGGATGATAGAATCCCTTAAAGTCGGCTCTGAATATAGTTTTCAGGTTATCCTGATTGACCCTAAAGAACACCGTCTACTCTTAAGGCTGCAAACGGGGTAAAAAGAAAAATGAGTCGCCTTCGGCGACTCAGGCTATATATTGATCAAGGAATAAAATGTCTCAATTACTCAAAAACTTTCTCATCGTCATTGTGATTTTCCTGGGAATTTCCCTGATTTTTTCTTTGTTCGGGCAACCCTCCGGAAAATCAAGTCAGCTTTCACTCTCACAGTTAGTTGACAAAATTAACCAAAACGAGGTCAAAAAAGTAACTGTTGAGGGCAATAATTTAAAGGTTGTTTTTACCGACGACTCGCTGGGCAGCAGCACCAAAGAATTAGAAACCGGCTTGTCGCAAACTTTGATAAATTACGGCGTTGATAAGGAAAAACTGCAGAAGTTGGAAATTGAGGTGAAAAAAACGGATAGCACTTTGGCTAATGTCGGCCAAATCCTTTCTTTTGTTCTGCCACTGTTGTTTTTCGGCTTTTTCTTCTGGCTGATATTCCGCCAAACTAAAATGGGCGCCGCCCAAGTATTTGATTTCACCAAAGCCAAGGCTCGGCTCTTTGGCGCCGAAGGAAGCCAAAAACAAGAAAAAATAACCTTTAAAGACGTGGCCGGCCTCAAAGAAGCAAAGGAAGAATTGAAAGAAGTGGTTGATTTTCTCAAAAACCCGAAAAAATACCTTCAAATGGGCGCCAGGATTCCCCGCGGGGTCTTGATAGTCGGACCGCCGGGCACGGGCAAAACCATGTTAGCCAGAGCCATTGCCAACGAAGCCGGCGTTCCCTTTTTCTCTATCTCGGGTTCTGAATTTATTGAACTTTTTGTCGGTGTAGGAGCTTCCAGAGCCAGAAGCCTGTTTGACCAAGCAAAAAAAGCCGGCCGAGCGATTATTTTCATAGACGAAATTGACAGCATCGGCAGGACGAGAGGCTCCGGCATTACCGGCGGGCACGAAGAAAGGGAACAGACCTTAAATCAAATCCTCGCCGAAATGGACGGCTTTGAAAGAGAGGACGGCCGAGTCGTAGTGGCGGCCACCAACCGGGGGGATGTTTTAGATCCCGCGCTCTTGCGGCCCGGCCGGTTTGACCGCAGAATCGTTCTGGACTTACCAGACATCAATGACCGTGAAGAGGTTTTGAAAATTCACTGCAGAGGCAAGCCCCTGGCAACCAATATTGACTTGCGGGAAGTGGCGGAAAGAACCCCGGGGTTCTCGGGAGCTGATTTAGCCAATGTCGTAAATGAAGCTGCAATTCTGGCTGCTCGTTTCAACAAAACACAGGTTTCCCAGCAGGAGTTCCTGGAATCAATCGAAAAAGTGCTCCTGGGGCCGGAAAGAAAAAGTCATATTCTTTCAAAAAAGGAAAAGGAGATCACCGCCTACCACGAAGTCGGCCATGCCTTGGTGGCGGCTTTCTCGCCCTTGGCAGAACCGATCAGAAAAATCTCCATCATTGCCAGAGGCATGGCGGCCGGCTACACTTTGAAAATGCCGTCCGAAGAAAAAAGAATCAAAAACAAAAGCGAGTTCCTGACGGAAATGGCGGTCACTCTGGGAGGCTATTGCGCCGAAAAACTGAAATTTGGCGAGATTACCACGGGAGCCGGCAACGACTTAGAGAAAGTATCAATCCTCGCCAGAAAACTCGTCAAAGAATATGGCATGTCCGCCTTAGGACCGATCAGCTTTAGCGAAGAGAACGACGAACTTTTCTGGGAAAAAGAATGGACCGGGCAAAAAGCATATTCTGAAGAAACCGCTTTAAGAATTGACAAAGAAATTGAAAAATTCATCAACCAGGCAGAAACAACCGCCGAACGAATCCTGGGCCAAAAAAAAGGACTGATCGAAAAAGTTGCCAGAGTTCTCATTGACAAAGAAACAATCGAAAGAGAAGAGTTTGAAGAGTTAATCGGCAAACAAAAAGGGCAACCTGCGATTTTGCAAAAAACAAAACTTAGGTTAAAAGTGAAAGTGAGGGCTGTCTGAAAGCGGCGCGGTAGAGACGGCTCTTAACTCAAAATTTGGAGCTGTAGTTCATCGGCAGAACGCGACTCTTAACTCAAGGTCTGGTGGGCGCGTAGCTCAGTGGTAGAGCATCACTCTTAACCCAAAACCTAGTGGGCCCATAGTTCACTGGTAGAACGCTTCTCTTAACCCAGAATTCGGTGGGCCAGTAGCTCAGCGGTAGAGCGCTACTCTTATAAAGTAGATGCCGATGGTCCGATTCCATCCTGGCCCACCAAATTCTGGGTCCCGCAGGGCGGGATAAACAGCAAGCAGAAGGTCCGATTCCTTCTGGGCCCACCAGGTTTCGGGTCTCGCCGCAGCGAGATAAAGTGGGGGCCGAAGGTTCGATCCCTTCCGCGCCCACCAGACCTTGAGTCCCGCCGAAGCGGGATAAAGTCGATGTAGATGGTTCGACTCCTTCCAGGCCCACCGCAAGACAGGGGCGGTTAGCTCAGTGGTACCCCGAACAATCCCTTCGGGATTATACGGGGCAGGGAGCGTTCCCCACTAAATACCAATTATGGGCGTGTAGCTCAATGGCAGAGCGTCCGCTTGACGTGCGGAAGGTTTACAGGTTCAAGTCCTGTCGCGCCCACAATCAAAAGTCAAAATTCAAAAGGCAAAAGTCAAAAATAAAAGTAAAAAATCAAAACTATAATGAACAAAATCCAAAAATTTTTAGAGCCGTATCTTAAAAAGGATTTACTCGCTTTTCGAGGCGCCCAAGAAGCGACTCATATTCGGCCAGGACAAACAGTCAGAATCACCCAAAAAATCAAAGAAGGAGAAAAAGAACGCCTTTATGCTTTTGAAGGCCAAGTTTTAGCGCGAAAACACGGTAAGGAAATCGGCGCTACCATCATTGTTAGAAGAATGATTTCGGGCGTCGGCGTAGAAACGGTTTTGCCGCTTCACCTGCCGACGATTGAAAAAATAGAAATCCTGAAAGAACAAAAAGTCCGACGCGCCAAACTTTATTATTTAAGAAAGGCCAAGGGCAAGCGCGCCAAATTAAAACAAAGTATAACAAAAAACTAATAACAAATAACTTCCTGAAACGGAAATAGTTTGTTATAAGTTATGAGTTACGAGTTATCGGTTGAGAAGCGCGGGTGGCGAAACTGGTAGACGCGCCATTTTGAGGTGATGGTGGGAGCAATCCCTTGGAGGTTCGAGTCCTCTCCCGCGCATTTTTAAAGGACGGTTAGCTCAACGGCACCCCGAACAATCCCTCGACAAGCTCGGGATTTACGGGGCAAGGAGCATCTTTTGTTGACGCGGACGGTTAGCTCAACGGTTAGAGCGCATGGTCTACATCCATGAGGTTAGAGGTTCGAATCCTCTACCGTCCAAGCTAAAAAACGATGGGGGAGCAGGCCTGCCCCGTAGGGTCGCGAAGCGAATCCTTCGGGGTTCAAATCCTGCATTGCCCATTGAAAAATTGATAGTTTATAGTTCGCAGTTTATAGTTTATAGTGAAATCACGCCGAGGTGGTGTACGCGGTGTGCACGGATCTCTGAAAAAGATCAGGTCGCAGTTCAACTCTGCGCCTCGGCACCGAATGCGGGTGTCGTATAACGGTTATTATGTGATCTTGCCAAGATCAAGACGGCGGTTCGACTCCGCTCACCCGCTCCCGAGTCAAACTCGGTTACGCCGAGTGCAGACAAGGGCCAAGTCAGACTTGGCCGTAATATATATAGCAAATAGAAAGTTTGACTTTCTTTATGGAGAGATATTACGTTTATACATTATTTAGTTTGCGAGATAAAAAATTCTACACGGGTTTCACGACAAATCTCAAAGATAGGCTCTCCCGACATGCTCGCGGAGAAGTGAAATCAACAACGAACAGAAGACCATTACGATTAATACATTACGAGTATTTTATCAATAAAGAAGATGCCATGGCCCGCGAAGTATTTTTGAAAAGCGGCTTTGGAAGAAGCAATCTAAAAAGCGCTTTAAAACGCACCCTTAATAATTAGATAGGAATCGCCTTTCTGGCGGTTTTTAATTTAGTGCTTCCAAGCTATTGAACCATTGCGTTGTGCCACGAATCTTGATTACTATATTAGAGTATGTTTGGATATAAGTAATATCGGGTATTGTACCAGATATTCTCCTCGCGGAGTTTCGCGGCAAAGTTGTACCTTGAAAGGAGGTAAAAATGAAGTGGTGGATGATTGTTCTTTTAATTATCTGTGGCTTGTTGTTTGTTGTTGGAGAGGTGGTCGCGCTCGGATATGAAGTACCCGTCGTATGGTCGGTGGGGGCTGTTATCGGAGCCGCGATTGGGTTGGCAGGGTTAATAGCGTTTGGGGTGTGGCAAATTATACTGTCCCGTCGCGCAATGAAAGCCTCTGACGAAGCAATGAAAGCCTCTATAGAGTATATACGGGCCTTAGGGGAAGAGACCGTTAAGGGGATTGAGAAGAATGGGGAAGAAACCATCAAGAGAATACAGGCTAATGGAGACGAGACCATCGGAAGGATTAAGAGGCACGGAAAAGAGACTCTTCGAGCCATACAAGGAAGCAAGTAAGTTTGCTCCAATTATAGAATAGCCAGTGGTTCTTTTCACGGAACACTGGCTTTTCTCTTAATCTTCCCTATAAATTTATAAAAGAATGCCGCCAAAGAAAAATTTGAAATCGTCAAAATCGCCCATCGCTGAGCGATCTAGATATAGTGAGTAACGGGGTAGGGTAACCTTAAGTTAACTGATTTTGACCTCCTTTAACGACAAAACTGGTATGAAAAAGCGCTCGCCAGTCATCCAATAGGTTCTAACGTCATCCACTATCCCGCTCTGTTCAAAAATTTATATAGCTCTTTTAGAGAAAGGAGAATCCCGTGTCAACAAATCAGACAGATTGTTCATGTAGTTGTAGGGGATGTAAAGATGACACCTATCATTGCCGCAGCCAGAAAAGAGGCTGTTGTCTCCCAATCCCTCCTCATGCCCGCCACAGGCGCAATAGTCCATCTCTATTGGACCTGCCGCCACGCCACCTCGTAATCAGGAGCGTGACCATACGCAAAAAGAAAACCCCGGGTTAACCGAGGTTTTCTTATTTCAACTCAACCCTTGCCCCGTAGCAATCCTTCTCCTGGCGAGATTATCTATATTTTGGCCTAAGCCGAAAGGCGGCTTCGCCTTTTGACCAAACAAAGCGCAATAGCCTAACGCGGGATTGCTACGGGGCTGTCCAGGTTCAGATACATCTGATACACTCGTTAAGTTTGTAATGTGATGACGTCTCGGGTGGGAAGCGGGACGGTTTGAAGCCTGGTCAGGTATTCTGTGGGGGTTAGGTAATTGAGCG